>Ga0153953_1000091_pt1 | contig 24676 bp, 26 predicted proteins | sample TSNJ037MetaG_FD_104718 | JGI IMG/M metagenome (GOLD analysis project Ga0153953, IMG submission 104718) | Attine ant fungus gardens microbial communities from New Jersey, USA - TSNJ037 MetaG | ecosystem: Host-associated > Fungi > Mycelium > Unclassified | place: USA: New Jersey, Wharton State...
ATAACTGCTTACGCAGACCTCGGCGCCCAGGCGTTCCTGGGCGCTGACTTGGTCGGAGTTAGCTGTTAGTTCGCCAGAGCGTTGCCCTGTTTGCGTAAAGCATATTGCCTCCCATAGTGGCGTTCTGATTTCCAATATGTATAAACCAGCCCTTTTAAAAAATGCATCCCGAAAGGAAAAATCAGGTTGACAAAAAGAGAAAAACAGAGTATAATCAATCCGTTGTTATTGAGAGCGTGCGGGTGTAGTTCAATGGTAGAACACTAGCCTTCCAAGCTAGATACGTGGGTTCGATTCCCATCACCCGCTTTCGTAAAAAAGGCATTGCATTAAGAAATTAATGCGATGCTTTTTAAGTAATAATACTTTATTATGTGAATAGTGAATTTGGAGGTATTATGCACAAAATATTAGTCGTTGAGGATGATATTGATATAAATAGCATGTTGTGTGATCTGTTACAGCAAAACGGTTATGAGCCAACTGCCGCCTATTCGGGAACCGAGGCGGTATTAAACTTTAAGCTGGGTACCTACGATCTTGTTCTGCTTGATTTAATGCTGCCCGGAAAATCTGGTGATGCTGTATTATCTGACATAAGGGCCGTCAGTGATGTACCTCTTATCGCGGTAACTGCGGTAACGGACAAGGAGTCCACCGTTTCGCTTTTGAAATCCGGTGCGGATGATTATATCCCCAAACCATTTGACAATGATGAACTCCTTGCCCGAATTGAAGTACAACTCAGGCGTAAGCAGTCTGGTTTGATTCAGGATAATATTATATTCAAGGACATCGTCTTAAACCTCGATGAATATGACGCATCTATAAATAACAAAGCAGCAAGCCTTTCCAAACGGGAGTTTGAAATACTAAAGCTGTTGATGTCTCATCCCAAAAAGGTGTTTACGAAAAATAATCTCTATGAAAGCGTATGGCAGGATGAATTTATGGGTGACGATAACACGATCAACGTGCATATCAGTAAAATTCGGGCAAAGCTTGCTAAATTAAACCCTGGGGAAGAGTATATTCAAACCGTTTGGGGTATTGGATTTAAAATGCATGAATAGGTTTAAGACTTTTTTAAGACTTAATTTATGGTTTTTAAAGCCTTTCTGTTTAATATGAGTTCAAACAACCAAAAGGAGAGTGCTTTAAGATGAATGAAGCTGTTTTACACACCCGTAACCTCACAAAACTTTACGCCGGGAAACCGGCGGTGGACAATGTGAATATGACTATCCATAAAGGTGATATTTACGGTCTTATCGGAAAAAATGGAGCGGGAAAAACCACCCTGATCCGTATGATTACCTCACTGATCGGGCAGACAGGCGGAGAGATAGAACTGTTCGGAGAAAATACAGCCGCCGGGCTGACAAGAGCCAGAAAGAGAGTGGGCTGTGTAGTAGAAACGCCCGCCCTGTACCCTGGCCTGACGGCAGAGCAAAATCTGGAATACTATCGTATTTTGTATGGAATCCCGGAAAAAAACAGAATAAAAACAGCCCTAGAAATGGTAGGACTGACAGACACCGACAAGAAAAAGTTTAAGAATTTTTCATTGGGAATGAAGCAGCGGTTGGGATTGGCACTCGCCATACTGGGACATCCGGACTTCATTTTGTTGGATGAGCCTATAAACGGACTTGACCCCATCGGCATTATAGAAATGCGGGAAACCATTAAAAATTTAAATGAGCAATATGGAATTACTGTTCTCATGTCAAGCCATATTTTAACCGAACTCTCACAGATTGCCACGAAGTATGGGATCATCAACAATGGCAGACTGGTGAAGGAAATCACAAATGACCAGCTAGCCGAGCAGTGCCAAAGATGTCTTTCCGTTACCGTGGACGACATGGAAAAGGCGGCCGTTATTATTGAAACGGCGTTGAATACTACCAATTTCAAATCTGTGGGAAAAAACGAAATACGCATATATGATTATCTCGACGACCCCTCCGAGGTAACCTATCAGTTTAACTCGGGCGGCGTACGAGTAAATTCCATACATGAAATAGGTGATAATCTTGAGGATTACTTTAAGACAATAATAGAGGGGGAGAAATAAAATGTTAAACATTATAAGAGCTGATTTTTATAGGATTATCAGAGGCAAGGCGTTGTATATAACATTTGGCGTTCTTATTGCATTTATCGTAATTCAGGCGATTGCCGGAACCGGCACTGTTGGAGTGAATACAGACCCGGTATTAGATGTGTCAGAAGCCGAAATGGTAGCAAACGCACTTGACGAAGCGGCGGAAATCACAAGGGCTGACGGCATAACAGCGCCATTTGTAATGGCGGGGGCTACCGGTAATTTGGTTTACTTTCTGCTTCCTTTGATCATTTGCCTTGCCGGGGTAGATTTTTCATCAGGCACCGTTAAAAACGTGCTTTCGCGCGGCGTGTCCCGTACAAAATATTATTTTGCCAAGCTCATTCCAATTCTGTTTTTTGCTGTCATTATCCAGGTGCTGAATTTAGTTTTGCCGATTATCGTCGCAACGGTACGGCATGGTTTCGGCGGCAATTTTACTACAGACTGGCTCATAAGCGTTCTGAAGGTTTATGGCATCCAGACACTGCTGATGCTGGCAATCGCCTGTGCAGGAGTTTTCATAGTGTTTTTGACCCAAAAGACCGCTTCAATTAACGCATTGTTTCTCGCTTTTTTATTGGTTCCGACCATGATATTCTATATATTAGGAATGATTTCAACAAAGCTGCAGAATCTTGTTAATTATGATTTGGTGACAAACTTAAACCTTATGGCCGGTTTCAGCGAATTGCCGTCAGGGGATATCATCAGAGCGTTTCTTCTGGGCGCATTCTATATAATAGTCGGTACTGTGGCAGGGTTAGCTATATTCAGGAAGAGTGATCTCAAATAATAAAGTGGGGCGCGCAGATTGGTGCAATGATTTTTCAAACACGCTCTAACAAAGGAAAGGATGACGGATATGCTTATAGTAATTATTGTAATTATTTCTCTGCTGCTTGCCATATCCGTCTCCTATTCTTTCATGCTGAAAAAAGATATTGGAGAACTGGACAAAACGCTGTCTCAAATTTGTAAATCAAACACCAATTTACAGCTTACCACCTCTACCTTTGACAAAAATATATCCAAATTGGCCGGGGCGGTCAACGATATTCTGGAAAAGCAAAAGGCGATCCGACGTAAAAGCGAGAAAGCAAACGATGAGCTGCGCCAGGCGATTACAAATATATCCCACGATTTGAGGACACCACTTACTTCAGTAATGGGGTATATTCAAATGATGGGATCAGACAAAACGCCTGAGAATAAGAAGGTGGAATACCTCTGCATTATTGAATCCCGCTTAAAGGTACTTTCCGCATTAATGGATGAATTATTTGAATTTACCCAGATTGTGGAGGGACATACCGCTCTTCATATGGGCAAAGTGAATATCTGCAACCCGATGATGGATGTTATATCTACCTTTTATGATGATTTTATAGCGAAACAGATTGTTCCGCAAATTGATATTCCGGGTAACGCAGTTTATGCCTATTGTGATGTGAATGCGCTGAAAAGAATCGCGCAAAACTTACTCCGAAATGTACTTGTTCATGGCGATGGCAATTTCCGTATTTCGATACAGGCGGATGAACCGGCAATCGTCTTTGAAAATTCGGCAGCTGATGCCGATAATTTGGATGCAGAGCGTTTATTTGAACGATTTTATACGTCTGACGCCTCCCGCACCAGGAAACACACGGGACTGGGGCTTGCCATTACAAAGGAGCTTACAGAGCGAATGGACGGTGAAATCACAGTACAGATCAAAGGGAAAATTCTTCTGATCAAGATACGATTACGTCCGATATAGGAATTTTATGACATTAACTATTTGTTTTATATGGTTAGCCCATAATCTGACTGATTGTAGGAATATAAATCAATGCTGTTTTCCGTATTCATATATATGACCGGAGTCTCACTGCAATAATTGTCAGCTTTTCCCCGTTTACTTCAGCATAGATCATACATTCCAGATAATTAGCGGAAATGCTCAGAGGATTTCCGGTTTATGGCTGTTATTTAATATTAACGTCTATTAATTGTTTTTTCTTTCCACATTTCACCGTAATTTTTGTGGAACCTTTTTTCTTACCAGTAATGACACCTGTTTTACTTACTGTTGCAATGCTGCTATTCTTAACCCTGTAAGTAACCTTATAAGTTGTGGTTGCCGGCTTTACGGTTGTATTAATCTGTGCTGTTTTTTTGACATTAACCGTCATCTTTTTCCTGGCAACTTTCAAATTGGTTACCGTTTTTGCTTTTTTTACAACATGTACTTTAACATTGGTTGATTTTTTTCCATCCGCAGACTTAACCGTAATAGTTGTATTTCCAACCTTTTTACCTTTAATGACACCTTTTGCATTTACGCTGGCTATTGCATTTTTCTTTGAAGTATACTTCACTTCCTGCTTTGCGTTCGCCGGTGTAACTGTTCCTTTAATGGAGACTTTTCCGCCTTTTACAAGGTACAGATTGGCTGCCTTTTGGTTGGATGCCAAACCAACCGCTGTAACTGCAACTTTACTTGCATTAGCATGGGTTACTGTTACCACACAACTTCCGGAAACATTCGTTCCATCCTTTGCAGTTGCTTTTATGGTAACCCTGCCAATGCCTTTTGCGGTAACCTTGCCGGTTTGGTCTACAGCAGCAATTTTATCGTTAGTTGATGTCCAAACGACTGCGTTATTGGAAGCATTTGAAGGCAGCACCGACGCTGTCAAATTTAAAGTTCCATTCAGCAGCATCGAAGCATTTTGTCTGCTTAATTTAATTTCAGATACTTTAATGGCATCTGTATTATCTTCTTTCCCTAAAACCAGGGTATCATTTTCTTCTTTTATATACAAAAATGTAGGATGTGCAGGGTTACCATTCGGTGAATGCAGGGCTAACATCAATTCTCCTTCTAAATTGGAGAAAATCATGCAGTGGCCACAATTCCCATCCAAGAATGTTTCTTCTTCATGTGTCCAATTTCCAGCAAGCTTTCCGTTATCTGAATATGCCATGCCTACATTGTACCCATTTGAATCAAAACTTGACCATAGCATAATCAATTTTCCGGATTTTGTTACATATGGGCATGGTCCGTCAGTTAAATATCCGTCACCAAATGGTCCTGTGCGGACCCAGGGTGCATCATCAGCTGAAAACAGCTTAAATGGCTCACCATTATACTCCGTCAGATCATTAGTCAGCGCTACAGCATAAATACCCGTATTATTATGAGAATACAACATATAAGTTATGCCATCCTCTACAAATAGAGTTGCATCAATAGCATCTACTTCCGGGGGAGTAATCGGTCCATCAGAGATAGGCTCGAAAGGTCCTAGCGGGGAATCAGATTTCAATATTTGTATTCCTTTGTTTCGGTCATCAGATCCAAAGGTAGTTATAAAATAAAAGGAATTATTAATATAATAGCATTCTGGAGCCCAATAGTTTTTCGTTGCCCAGAAATCGCCGTTATTGTGGAAAATTTCATAAGGGCCTTCCCAATTTTCCAAATCATCTCCTACATAAACATCGAATCCGTCCATAGAGTTACCAAATGGAGCTTCCCCTCTTGTACCATAAAGATAATATTTCCCTTCATGTACCAATATGTAGGAATCCCGGCTGTTTATGTCCTCATTTTTTAATTTTTGAGTTCCTTCTGCGGATGTCATCATGGTACTCATTGTAATACCCAGGGCGAATACCAACATAAGCAAAACTGAAATAATTCTGTTTTTCGTCATTTTCATGATTTTTTCTCCTCCAAATTTTTTATAAAAATATTATATGTACGAATACTATCACTATATTAGAAATTAGTACATGTTCTTAAAATGATTAAATCCGACTTATTTTTATTCATTATTTTAATTTAAAAAAAGTATAGAAAAAAAACTCCAACCATGTTAAAGTTTAAAAACCAGCATCGTTACATTAATCGGTAAATGAGGTGAGCATATGCGTGCTTTTGTTACTATTGGTGATATAAAAGAACTTAATACAGAGAGATATAAGCGTACTAAGGAATATACCGGTTTTAAGCAAGCATTATATCTGTTAGCACATGAAAGAAAAAAATATTTTGATAAACCTTTACTTAAGCCATCTCATATCCAAAGTTTCCATAAAGATGATAAATTTATAGAACTGTTGTACAGCTTATCGGTAGATATTACGCCAATATTAAACTCGAAAGACGAAGAACTTAGGAAACCTCCTGCACAGTTATATATTAAAGAAGAAAATATTATCCCGCCCAAACATGATTTATTTGCATTTATTCATATTCCTTATGTCAATGATGGTATTCATACCCATGATCATTTTGAAATAAACTACGTATACCGAGGATGCTGCAACCAAATATTTAAAAATGAAACCCGCGTTTTATTACAGGGCGATTTATGTATTATTGCTCCCAATTCACCCCATAATGTGAGAGTAAAAAATGAGGATATAACGATAAGCATATTAATCCGTAAAAGTACTTTTGATAATATATTTTGGAGAGTGCTTTCAACCAATGATTTATTGAGTACTTTTTTTCGAAACACATTATATGGAGATACATCTCCAAATTATCTTTGTATCAATACAAATGGTGGGGATGCTATACGTTATTATATGCAGCAAATAGTATTAGAGAGCAATTATGCTGATGAATACAGCAATAATGTATTGCAAAGTTATATTATTTTGTTATTTACATCAATCATTCGTTACGATAAACAAAACTTTTATTGGTATAATCCAAATAGTTCGAAAGATGCTTATTTAGAATTTTCAGCTGTATTGCACTACATTCAACAAAATTACCAAACAGTAACTTTGAAACATATAGCAGATCAATTTCATTATACAGAAGCTACATTAAGTAAATATATAAGCAAAAATTTTGGACGCAGCTTTACTAAAATAATTCAACAAATAAAAATGCAGCGTGCCAAGGAGTTAATACAACACACGAAACTGCCAGTTCATAAAATTGCAGATATTGTTGGTTATCAATCGGTTGATCACTTTTCCCGTACTTATAAAAAGGTCTATGGTATATCACCTTCAGAGCTTAGATAAGAATAAGCCGCTTAATTTTCATTTCTATAGTGCGCATAACAAAACGCCATACAAATGCTTGTTGTAAACAAACGTAATACGGATTCGCACAGCAGTATTAAAATCTAAGATACTCCACGGCCAGCGCATAGATTTCGTCCGGAACATTAAGCCATTGCAGAAATACAGGTGCAAGTGTGTAACCGATTACCGTCAATAAGAAGCCAACGGTCACACTCAGAATAAACATCATTGATACGACAGCAGCTGAAGCATCCTTCTCCAAAAGTTGTCCGACAAAAACAAGATTAACGTCTGGATACCACAATCCATTTTGCCCGGTCGACAAGTAGATTGTCTTGCGATATACTTTTTTTCGGCAAATATCTCCATCGTCATTGAAGGGGTATACATCATTCCCAGTGTAATCAAAAGTGTAATCAAACCTATTCTGTAGGAAAAACCGGGCAACAAACCGCAGTCGTTAACATTTGTTTTTTATACTGTTTGACTTTTGACGGAAAGTTTGCTATTATAACAATATAAAAGGGGTGTTGCCGATAGACGGTTAGCCCTGGTGGATACTTTTTGAAAAGTGACCTTTCCTTAGCTGGGCGGTCACTTTTTTTTGTAGTTTATGTATGCAATTACTATTGCAACAATGGTCATCAATAATATCAATGTTATAGTAAGGCTGGACGAAAAGTATGAAAAATTAATAAAAACTAAGCGGGATTTAAATTATAATGTGGAGCTGGAAGAGGATAAGGCAAATGCGGCAAATAGAATGAAAGCAGTTTATACGGATAATATTACAGCTATATTTTCAAGATTTGCAATGGGAGAAATTTCTGTGGAAGAAGCAATTTCGCGCTCGAAGGAGGGAATGTCTGCAGATTTTGATGAACGGATGAGACAGTATAAAGAGGTGACGAGTTATATCAAGGAATTAGAAAAGGGGGATATGATTGATAAAAGCAATGTTAAATCAAAAGCAAAAGCTTTATTAAATGGGATTCTTTCTTCGGTTCCTGAAATTGTGCTGGAGGATAAAGGAGTGGCAGTAAAGAAGTTGGAGAGCGGCGAGGCGGAAGAAGCGCAACAGAATATCTACGAAATTTTTGAAGACGATGAGGAATAAACAATATGGGTATAGCTAGAATCTATTATGGAATATGGACAATGATGCTGGGCTGGACAGTGACGGCGAGAGCGGCATTAGTCATTGGATTTTGGACAGCAGTGATCTATATATTTATGCCATTATTAATGAAGGCATTTGCACGCCTGATACTTATCCTGGAGATGATTGTAAAATATGTTGTATATCCCTTGTGCAATGCTTTTGCAGAACTTGTTATGAAAAATAGTACATTGGTGGTAAGAGCAGAGGCTCTGAACAAAATATCAGGTACTATGGGGCGATGGAGTGAGTGGTTAAAGGACAGGGCTAAAAAAGTATCTCGTAAGAGAAGAATTTCGATTATAAAAGTTGCCATTGTTTATGGAACTCTGATAATCCTGATTGCATTACCGGGTATACTGGAAAATAAGATTGACCCTGCATATTTGCCACTTTTCTCTGTGGCAAGCGATACATATCATGGTTTGGAAAAGCGCACATTGAGTATTGCAAGTGAGCATCCACCATTGTTTGCACGTGCTAGTGATGAAGAGGAAACGCAGGAGGAAAGTACGCAAACAGAGCCAAAGCAAGAGAGCACGGAAGCAAAGGAGGAAATTTGGCTTACGCTCTCAGAAAAGGGGCGGGAAGGGGCATATGTTCGAGAAAAACCTTTAAAAAACAGTGATTCGGTTACGGTGATTAGTCGTGATGAAAAAATGATCTACTTGAAGAAGCAAGATGGATGGGTGAAGGTACGTCTGGAAAACGGTAAGAAAGGCTGGATCGGGGAGTCTTTGCTAGTTGGAGTTCCAACAGACTAGAACATGATGTGGTAAAAGCTATGCTGAAATAAGTGCAGATTTAAAAGCAATTGAGCAAAATGCTACAGTTACAGAAAAATTATTAGATGCTTTTCCCGGGTATTACGTTAGATTCATAGGTCTCCATTTTGCTCATTTTTTGAATGAACCGATTATAACAGATGAGCAAAAATTTTGAGAACATAAAAAACGGGAAACGGGAAATCATTGATAAATACAGGGTTTCCCACATAATAAACTAAGTGCGAGACGGGACTCGAATGAAATACATTTATTCTGCTTCTTTGGAAAAGTCACCAAATAAAATCTTCAGATAATCTCGTTTTCCATATAGAATACGGTCAATATAAACATCATTCCCAGAGGTACGGTAAAAAGTCATATAGCTTCCGGAAATTAAAAATCGGTAATCGTTTTCCACATCTGCCACGGAAGACAATGGAGCTCCATTTTCCGCAAAATTCTGCTGCCTGTCAATCGAATCCATTATTCTGTTGATTACATTCATGGCAGCATCAGGATTACACAAATCTACAAGAATGTACTCCCAGATTTCATCTAAATCATGTAAGGAATCAGGAGAGTAATGGATATTATTCTTCATTCTTCTTTGCTCTGAAATGTGCTCTCACATCATCCTGAGATAGCCATCCCTTTTCCTCTCCTGATTTTTTCCCTTTTGCCAGTTCATTCATTAATGTCAGTGTAGCCTTAATCTTATCATAATCCTGAATGTCAATAATTGCGTAACGTCCGCGACCGTTTTTCGTTAAAAATACAGGTGCTCCTACTGCTACATCATGTAATACATCAGTATAATTTCTTAAATCGGAAATAGGTTTAATATTTGGCATAGTTTTTCACTCCTTTCAAAGTTTTCTTACTTTTATTATACTCTATTACGCTGTAAAATACAACGTAATATTTTACAGCAAATATAGAAATTATCATAATCGCTATACAAAAAAATGTCATTGATACACATAAAGCCAATTCATGCAATATATGTTCTTTATTTTCAACATTCAACTCTTCTAATTCAGTTTCATACCGTTTTATTGAATCCGACATTAACCATTTTTTGTTTTCAGAAGTCCATTGAAGGTTTATATGAAGATAGGCGTTAAAGCAGGTTTTTTATTGGCGAAGGATATATTTAATGACGCACCGGGGGGAGAATGTTTGATTTCATTTGAGGAAATGTGTGCTGACATGCCTGGCAACAGTTCTGCACTGTCCATAAAAAGATACGCAGAGTGAGTATTTCAAGATGCTTAAAGGTAAGAAGTATATCATTCATTATTTTACGGACTAAGCGGACTCAAATTCACCGGAAAAGAAAAATCCCCGAAAGCCGCATAAACACTGACGATTTTCGGGAAATAAAAAGAGCGCGAGACGGGACTCGAACCCGCGGCCTCGACCTTGGCAAGGTCGCGCTCCACCAACTGAGCCACTCGCGCATTTTGCAGCATCTTTAAAGGCTACGATAAATATGATAACAAAATTCGATGGGTTTGTCAACAAAATTTTGATCTGAGTTTCGCCCATAAGTTTTGCCCATTTGATTTGCATTTCAAGAACACGCACCTTTTAATGTATAAAAGGCACATGTTCTTACACTTAAATCTATATTGCTATTCTACATCCTGCAAAGCATCATAATCTTCTTCACCGGTACGGACCTTAACGACTTTTTCAACTTCGTAGACAAATATCTTTCCATCACCGATATGCCCGGTGTACAATACCTTTTTAGCCGTCTCAATAACTGTCTCAACTGGTACCTTGCATACAACAAATTCTACTTTGATCTTAGGCAGCAAAGAAATATCTACCGGTACACCACGGTAATATTCCGAGGCTCCCTTTTGCATACCGCAGCCTAATACCTGGGTAACGGTGATTCCTGCAATTCCGATTTCATTCATTGCTTCCTTTAATTCCTCAAATTTGCTTTGCTTGAAGACAATAACGACTTTTGACATCTTATGGGTTTTGGATATGGATTCATTCGTGGTTCGCTGTACCGTGACTGATTTTTCCATAGGTGCCGGTACATCCACTGTGTCGGCACTGTTATGGGATGCGACACCGTCAACATTCATTGGCATAAAGTCAGCATAACTGCTGAGCAAACCATGTTCCTCAATATCCAGACCGTTGATTTCTTCTTCTCTGGAAACACGCAGACCAATGGTTTTCTTAATAACATTGAAAACGATAGTCATAGTGATTGCGACCCAGGCAATAACGGCCACGACACCCAGCAGCTGGATCAGGAAAAACCGGAATCCATGACCATAAAATACACCCTCCTCAAGTGATAACAAACCTGTTAATAAGGTACCGGTAGCCCCACAGATCCCATGTACGCCAATAGCGCCTACCGGATCATCGATCTTCAGGATTTTGTCAACGAATTCTATACCGTATACAATTGCAAATCCTGCAACAATACCGATGATAGCTGCCCCAACCGGGGATACTGCGTCACAGCCGGCGGTAACTGCAACCAATCCGGCCAATGCACCATTCAAAGTCATGGAAACATCTGGTTTCTTGTATCGGATCCATGTAATACACATTGCTGCGGTAGCACCAACCGCTGCAGCTAAGTTTGTGTTGACAAAAATAGTTCCCATAGAAGTGAGGACGTCATCTCCGGTGGCGGAAACAGTAGAAGCTCCGTTGAAACCAAACCAGCAGAACCAGAGGATAAATACTCCTAAGGCCCCTAAAGTAAGACTATGCCCCAGGATTGCTTTAGGCTTGCCATTTTTATCATACTTACCGATACGGGGACCAAGAATTTTAGCACCAACGAGCGATGCCACGCCACCCACCATATGGACGGCAGTAGAACCGGCAAAATCATGGAAGCCAAGCTGCGCCAGCCAGCCGCCACCCCAGATCCAGTGACCTGAGATGGGATAAACTACGGCACTGATGATAATACTGTAAACACAATAAGAAGCAAATTTGGTACGTTCTGCCATTGCACCTGAAACAATAGTAGCTGCTGTTGCACAGAATACTGTCTGGAAGATGATAAATACCGGTGTTGGAAAGGTCAGCCCAAGGAACGAGTAATCCGCTGTAATCGTTGGGTCAAACCAGCCTATCAATCCTCCGTTGTTTCCAAACATCAGCCCAAATCCGATTAACCAGAAGATGGGGGTACCTAAACAAAAGTCCATCAGGTTTTTCATAACGATATTACCGGCATTTTTGGCTCGCGTGAAGCCTGCCTCCACCATAGCGAATCCCGCTTGCATAAAAAACACCAAAGCAGCACCTAAAAGTACCCAGATAGTGTCAACAGATGAAAAAGTTTGCATAATTTCTCCTCCTCAATTATATAATTTATATACAAAAGACGTGTGTCCCGTTTTGGGACACACGTCTTTGTGTACTATAGTATAATATTATGTATATTATTATGTTTATGAATATGTACACAAGAAAAAATCTGGCCAGTCACATATTCCTATAATATAAAAGATGCTATGAGTATCACTCACAACATCTTCGCTGCTTTCTGAAATTATTATATAGGAATGTTTTACACATGTCAACACTATTCTCTCAAATAGGAGGTGAAAATTTCACGCCAACATATTTCACACCATGCGCTTTTAAAAGTATAAATTTGATTTACGCAAAACTTAAACACAGCCAAAAACAGCCAAAAACAGCCAAAAACAGCCACCATGGGAGGCAATATGCTTCACGCAAACAATCAAAGGGTGCCTTTAGCGGCGGCGAAACAACTGCTTACGCAGACCTCGGCGCCCAGGCATTCCTGGGCGCTGACCTGGTCGAAGTTAGCAGTTGGTTCGCCAGAGCGTTGCCCTGTTTGCTTGAAGCATATTGCCTCCCATGGTGGCGTCCTGATTGCCAATACATATAAACCTGCACTTATTAAATACTATTAAAATATGCCCCCCTCAAAAAGTTAGACCCTATACAGAAGCTGGAAATGGTTGTATAATAGTTCATATTATTGCATAAAGAGGTACGGGATGTTCAAGTTAGCAAAATATCTGAAAAATTATAAAATGGAGAGCATAATTGGACCACTGTTCAAATTATTAGAAGCCTTTCTTGAGCTACTGGTGCCGCTCGTAATGGCCGGAATTATTGACATAGGCGTCAAAAATAAAGATATGATATATACATTAAAAATGTGTGGATTGCTGATAGGATTTGGTATATTGGGTCTGGTCTGTTCTTTAACCGCACAGTATTTTGCGGCAAAGGCAGGGGCAGGATTTGGAACCGCCCTTCGTAAAGACTTATTCCGCCATATCAATGAACTGTCCTATATGGAATTGGATACCATAGGGACCGCAACGCTTGTCACGCGGATCACCAGTGATGTCAATCAGGCGCAGGCAGGTGTAAATCTGGTGCTTCGCCTGTTTCTGCGTGCACCGTTTATTGTACTGGGGGCAGTGATTATGTCATTTACGATAAATGTCAGGCTTGCCTGGATATTCGTAGCGGCGGTACCGGTACTGTCTTTGATTATCTTTGGCATTATGGGACTATGTATACCTGTATATAAAAAAGTTCAGAATCAGCTGGATGGGGTACTCCGCATAACAAGAGAAAGTCTGACGGGAGCGCGTGTCATCCGTGCGTTTTCCAGACAGGAAGATGAGAAACAGGATTTTGTCAATGAGAGTACGGCGCTTATGAAGATGCAGCTGCGGGTAGGTAAGATTTCAGCTTTGATGAATCCGGTAACCTATGTAGTAATCAATGCTGCCATTATTATAATACTCTGGTCAGGCGGAAAAACCGTATATGAAGGTATTATTACCCAGGGGGAACTGATTGCGCTGATTAATTACATGACTCAAATTCTAATGGCTCTGCTGGTTCTGGCAATTTTGATCACGTCTTATACAAAAGCTTCTGCCTCTGCAATCCGAATCAATGAAGTATTTGCACTGAAATCAGATATGAAAGAAGGAACACATCTGGTTGTAAAAAATACGCAATCACCAAAAGTGGAATTTAAACAGGTATCGTTTGCTTACAGAGGAGGTAAAGATGCCTTAGCGGATATTTCTTTTACTGTAAAAGAGGGGGAAACGGTTGGTATTATTGGCGGGACCGGCTCCGGTAAAAGTACGTTAGTCAATCTGATCCCCAGATTTTACGATGTGGGTCAGGGGAAGGTACTGGTTGACGGGGCGGATGTAAAAGAATATCCGTATGGGCAGCTGCGTGGGAAAATCGGTATGGTACCTCAGAATGCGGTTCTTTTTACCGGAACGGTTCGGGATAATATGAAGTGGGGGAAAGCGGATGCTGCGGATGAGGAAATTAACCGGGCATTGGACATTGCCCAGGCAAGCACTTTTGTGGAGGAGAAGGAAAAGGGACTGAACACCAGGATACTGCAGGGAGGCAGGAATCTTTCCGGCGGGCAGAAGCAGAGGCTGACCATAGCCAGAGCATTGGTTGGAAGACCGGAGATTTTGATTTTAGATGACAGTGCATCGGCGCTTGATTTTGCTACGGATGCAAAACTGCGGCAGGCACTTATGGCACAAACAGAAAACATGACGGTATTTATTGTTTCCCAGCGTGCGGCATCCATTAGACAGGCAGACCGGATACTGGTTTTGGATGATGGAAAGCTGGTAGGAAACGGTACCCATGAAGAGCTTTTAGATAACTGTGAAGTATATAATGAAATATGTATGTCGCAGCTTTCCAAAAAGGAGTTGGGTAGAGCATGAAGAAAAATAAAAACATTTATCTGAGAATTCTGCAGTTGATTAAGCCCTATCGCCTTTTGCTGGCAGGTTCCCTGCTGTTTGCATTGGGTGGCGTTCTTCTGACTCTTTATGCCCCCATACTGATCGGACGGGGCGTCGATATGATTGTGGGCAAGGGAAATGTGGATTTTACGAGTCTGACAGCTTTGCTGGTGAAATTCGGGGTGGCAGCCCTGTTGACCGCACTTGCTCAGTGGCTGATGAATTTATGTAATAATAAAATCACTTACCGGGTGGTAAAAGATATTCGTACCCAGGCATTTGACCATATCGCAGAATTGCCGCTGAAATATATAGACAGTAATCAGTACGGCGAAGTAATCAGCAAAGTAATCACGGATGTAGACCAGTTTTCGGATGGGCTGCTGCTGGGATTTTCACAGCTGTTTACCAGTGTGATTACAATTCTGGGAACCCTGGTATTTATGCTTGGCATTAACCTGAAAATAACATTGGTGGTGGTAATGATCACTCCGTTGTCCTTTTTTGTAGCAAGATTTATTGCAAAACGAAGCTTTTCCATGTTTCGTGAACAATCGGAAGCGAGAGGGGATATGACTTCTCTGGTGGAGGAAATGGTAGGACAACAAAAGACAGTAAAAGCATTCTCCTATGAAAAAAAGGCAGAAAAGCGTTTTGATGTAATTAATGAGAAATTGAAGAAATCCAGTCTTCAGGCGGTTTTTGTATCGTCCATCGTGAATCCGTCCACCAGATTTATCAATGGATTGGTTTATACCGGTGTTGGCATCGCCGGTGCGGTTGCGGCTATTCACGGAGTGATCTCCGTAGGGCAGTTATCCAGTTTCCTAAGCTATGCCAATCAATATACCAGACCATTTAATGAAATTTCCGGTGTGATTACAGAATTCCAGAATGCGATAGCATCTGCGGGCAGGGTGTTTGCTTTGATCGATGAGGAAGCGCAGATACCGGATGCACAAGACGCGGTGGTTTTAGAGGAAGCACAAGTGGATGGCAGAGTATCACTGGAGCAGGTATCATTTTCTTATGATCCCGGTACCACTCTGATTGAAGACCTGAATTTAAAAGTTGCTCAGGGGCAGCGTGTGGCGATCGTAGGACCTACCGGATGCGGAAAGAGTACCATTATCAATCTGCTGATGCGGTTTTATGATGTAGATTCCGGAGAAATCAAGGTCAGTGGTTTTCCGGTGAGGAAAATCACAAGAAACAGCCTTCGTTCCAATTACGGTATGGTATTACAGGAAACCTGGCTGAAGTCAGGTACCATTGGGGAAAATATTGCCTATGGAAAACCGGATGCTGTGCCGGAAGATATCATACGGGCGGCAAAGTCGGCACATGCACATGGTTTTATTTCACGTATGCCGCAAGGATATGACACCTTTATCAGCGAAGCCGGGGGAAATCTTTCCCAGGGTCAGAAGCAGCTGCTGTGTATTGCGAGAGTCATGCTTTGTCTGCCGCCGATGCTGATATTGGATGAGGCAACGTCATCCATTGATACACGTACCGAGATTCGGATACAAAAGGCATTTACCCGAATGATGAAAGGGCGTACCAGCTTTATTGTAGCCCACAGACTTTCCACGGTTAAGGAAGCGGATATCATCCTGGTAATGAAGGACGGCCATATTATTGAACAGGGAAAACACGAGGAACTGCTGGCAAAGAAAGGGTTCTATGCCGGATTGTATAACAGTCAGTTTGTGCAGGCAGAAACCTTCGGCACGGAAAATAAACAGATAAGGTAAAAGTGGAAATATTTATGAAAATATTATTGGTGGCGGTTAATGCCAAGTATATACATTCGAATCCGGCAGTATACAGCCTTCGGGCATATGCGAAAGAGTATCGGGAACTAATCGGGATAGCAGAATATACCGGGAATCAGCAAACAGATGAAATCTTAGCGGATATATACCAAAGGCGTCCGGATGTGGCTGCATTTTCCTGTTATATCTGGAATGTTGAGTATATCAAAGAAATCATTCGGAATCTGCGTTTGGTAATGCCTGAGATAAAGATCTGGGTGGGCGGACCGGAAGTGTCTTATAATGCAATCGAATTTTTGGAGGAAATGAGTGAAGCGGATGGTGTGATGGCAGGGGAAGGAGAGCACACATTTCTGACTTTGGTGCGCTATTATGCAGAAGCAGCAGGCAGTTTAGAGCAGATACCCGGAATCGTGCGGCAAAAGGAATCCGGCGGCTGGGGTGTGAATCCGGCAGCCAAAATCCCGGATATGGACGATATTCCCTTTCTCTATGAAGATCTCTCGGAATTTACCAACCGCATTATTTACTATGAAAGCAGCAGAGGATGCCCATATTCCTGTAGTTACTGCCTGTCTTCCATAGAGAAAAAGGTTCGGTTTCGAAGTCTGCCTCTGGTGAAAAGAGAACTGCAGTATTTATTGGACCGTCAGGTAGTGCAGGTCAAGTTTGTGGACCGTACGTTTAATTGCAATCATGCACATGCCCTGGGCATTTGGCGTTATATTCAGGAACATGACAATGGAGTAACGAATTTTCATTTTGAAATAGCAGGCGATCTTTTGAATGAAGAGGAATTGTCTATACTGAAAAAGATGCGTCCGGGTCTGGTGCAGTTAGAGATTGGCGTACAGTCTGTAAATCCAAAAACAATTCTGGAGATTGACAGAGTGATGGATTTGGGAGTATTATCTGAGATAACAGGGCGTATCCTGGAAGGGAATAACATTCATCTGCATCTGGACTTGATTGCGGGACTGCCCTTTGAGGATTATGAAAGCGTTGTAAATTCTTTTAATGAGGTTTATTATATGAGACCTCATCAGCTGCAGCTGGGTTTTTTGAAACTGCTGAAAGGCTCCAAAATGCACCGCAAAGCGGGAGATTATGGAATCGCAGGCCGTCAGAATCCGCCTTATGAGGTTTTATATACAAGCTGGATTTCTTTTGAAGAAATCTTAAAGTTAAAAGGTGTGGAAGAGATGGTGGAGATCTATTTTAACAGTCATCAGTTTACATATACAATGAAAAAGCTGCTGCAGGCTTTTAAAACACCCTTTGCGATGTTTCAAGCGATGTCAGAATATTATGAGAATCAGAAATTAACCGGACAGAATCATTCCAGATTGAAGCGGATCCAGATTCTAAGAAGCTTTGCACTGGAATATGATTTTGTACAGGCAGCTCTTTATGAGGAACTTCTGCTTTTGGATTTGTATCTGAGGGAAAACAGCAAGAGCCGCCCTCATTGGGCAGCGGATCTATCTGTATGGAAAAAGGAAATAGCTGATTTCTATAGGAAGGAAACAGATGAACCGCAGTTTCTTTTGGATTATGACGGTTATAATTATCGGCAGAGAATGCATATGACGCATTTAGAAGTATTTCAGGAGGATGTGCTGGAAATCGGGAGAAAAGACGGTTACGGGGTACTTTTTGATTACAGGAAGCGAAATCCATTGACAGGAAACGCAGCCTATTTCATAATAGATAAGGATGAATGTAATTGATAGAATGGAGAAACGAATGACAAAAAGAACAAAAGCTATCCTGGATTTGCTGGACAGCGTATATACAAGGGAATATAAATGTTATTTGAATCATGAGACTCCCTGGCAGCTGCTGATTGCTACTATGCTGAGTGCCCAGTGTACGGATGCCCGAGTAAATATTGTGACAAAAGATTTATTTCAAAAGTATGATGCCGTGGAAAAGTTTGCAAATGCAGACTTACAGGAGCTGGAACAGGACATCAAATCCACCGGATTTTATCACAATAAGGCAAAAAACATTATCGCCTGTACCAAAACTTTAGTTGAGAAATATAACGGAGAGGTTCCGGGAACACTGGAAGAACTGACTTCACTTGCGGGGGTGGGACGTAAGACCGCCAATGTGATACGGGGCAATATATTTGATGAGCCCAGTATTGTAGTAGATACTCACGTGAAACGAATTTCCAGAAGACTGGGATTTACGAAAGAAGAGGATCCGGTAAAAATTGAATTTGATTTGATGAAGGTCCTGCCTGAGGATCATTGGATTCTCTATAATATTCAAATTATTACGTTTGGAAGACAGCTCTGTTATGCCAGAAGCCCAAAGTGTGAGGAGTGCTTTCTGACGGACTACTGCCTGGAGTACAGGGAAAAACACAAGGTGACAAGACGAAAGGAAATAAAAACAGGTGAAACGCCATGAAGAGAAGCTATATAGCACTGGATTTGGAAACGACGGGGTTAAACCCAAAGGCAGACCGTATTCTGGAAATCGGTGCGGTACGAGTCAGCGATGGGCGGATAGAGGATACATATTCGGTTTTTGTGGACAGCGGAATGTCCATACCGGCATATATTACTGAATTGACCGGAATTGACAATGAAATGGTGAAAGATGGAATCAGTACGGAAGCGGCCATACGGGAATTGACAGACTTTTGCAGCGGTTATGATTTATTAGGTCATAATATTATGTTTGATTTTAGCTTTGTAAAACGAAATGCAGTGAATTGTGGTCTGACGTTTGAAAAAAACGGGATCGATACCCTGAAAATTGCAAAGAAACATTTATCAAATCTTCCCAGCCGGAGACTGGGGGAGTTATGCGGTTATTATAAGATTGTACAGGATAATAAGCACCGTGCCTATGATGATGCGGTGGCGGCCAGCCGGCTGTATGAGTGTCTTGCCAGAGAGTTTGAAGAAACGGATACGGGTATCTTTGAACCGGTTCCTTTGATATGGCAGGTAAAAAAAGAAGCACCAATTACAAAATCACAAAAAGGATACTTGATAGATTTGATAAAATGTCATAAAATAAATATGGGTGTTAGAATAGATACCTTAACGAAGAATGAGGCATCCAGAGAAATTGATAAGATTATATTACAGTATGGCAGGATAAAGAGGTGAATAGGATATGATGAATTTTAATAACAGTAAGACTAAGAGAATTATAGCGGGAATCATTATAGCGATTTTAGTATTGTCGATGGTATTACCGTTAGGATTGAGCTATTTAATGTAAAACGTTTTTAAGGGTGAGGAGTATAAGCATGAAAAGAAAATTTTATGGATTTGCAGCAGTATTGGCAGGTACGTTAGCACTGTCTCTGAGTGCAGGGGGCAGTGTGTTTGCTGCCGCCGATGAGGAAAGAGTGAATAAGGGTGTCTTTGTGGGTGAAGTGGAAATATCGGGTATGGCAGCTGAGGAAGCAAAGGAAGCGGTTGAGCAGAAGGTTAAAGCCGCGGGAGGCAAGACGATTACCTTAACGGTGGGAGATAAGAAGGCATATTCGACTGCCGGTGAACTGGGTGTATACTGGAAGAATCAGGAAGTTATCGATGAAGCCATTGGTCTTGGAAAGTCAGGAAATATCGTAAAGAGGTATAAGGATAATAAAGATCTGGAAAATGATACGAAGACCTTTGAGCTTAAGTACGCTGCTGATAAGGCAGCTATAAAGACCTGTTTGGATAAAGAAAGTGAAAACCTGAACAGTGAAGCGCAGGATGGAAGCCTGAAAAGGGAAGAGGGCAGTTTTGTAATCGAGGCAGGTGCAGCAGGCGTTGAGGTGAGTATAGATAAATCTGTCACAGCGCTCCAGGACTATATGGATCAAGTCTGGGATGGAGAAGAGGGAACCGTTGAGCTAGTGTATGAACAGAAAGAACCCAGAGGTACGCTGGAAGAGCTTCAGAAGGTCCAGGATTTGCTTGGATCAGCGACTACCGCTTATGGCTCTACGACAGGCAGAAACCAGAATGTTGAAGCCGGTGCGGCAAAGCTTGACGGACATTTGATATATCCGGGAGAAACCTTTTCCGTGACGGGGGCGGTGGCGCCTTTCACTGCTGAGAATGGTTATGAACCGGCGCCTTCTTACGAAAGCGGAAAAGTAGTGGATACGTACGGCGGTGGTATCTGCCAGGTATCTACGACCTTATATAATGCAGTGCTGAAATCGGAACTGGATGTAATAGAAAGACACAATCATACAATGGTGGTAACTTATGTAGATCCATCCAAGGATGCGGCAATTGCCGAAGGATTGATGGATTTTCAGTTTTCGAACAATACGGATGCTCCTATTTACATCGAAGGATGGGGATATGGAGGTGAACTTACCTTTAATATTTATGGACAGGAGACAAGGCCCGCAGACAGGGTGGTAGAATATATCAGTGAAACAACAAAAACTACTGAGCCGTCAGGCGTAAAATTGTATCCAAGGTCCGATAAAGATGTGAGTTACTTACAGCAAATACAGACTGCCCATACCGGTCTGGAGGCGGTTCTATGGAAGCGCGTCACAGAAAATGGGGAGACAACGACGACTCGGGTGAATTCCAGTACTTATCAGGCCTCCCCTGTTTCATATGACGTTGGAATCAATTCTTCCAATCCGGAAATAGTTGCAGCCATACAGGCAGCAATTGCGGCGAATGATCTGGCGAAAGTCCAGAGCATTATTGCAGGAGGAGTAGGAAATAATCAGAATCAGACAGAATCAGAAAGTGAGACCAAGAAGGATGAATCTGAATCACAGTCAGAAACAGAGTCCACTGAATATTTCGATCCACCGGAAGATCTGGAGAATATTCCTGAGGTTCAATAGAGAAGGTAAATAAAAAGAATATGGATTTGATAATGACAAGATGGATTGCTATGGAAGGTGCGATTCTGGCTGCCAAAGCAAAAGAAGAGGAACTGTCCAAAGTTTTTCCGAAACAGATGGTAGACGCTGTAAAAGATTTAGAAGAATTTATAGATACCGCACCGGAGATGAAGGCAGTGGCCCTGTCCGGTGCGGAAAATATTTGGGCGCTTGGGGAAGGCGGCATATTGACGGTGCTCTGGATGGCGGCGGAGCAGATGAAGTCAGGATTGGAAGTGGATCTTCGCAGGATTCCCGTAAAGCAGGAAGTGATAGAGATCTGTGAGTATTTTGATTTGAACCCCTATTATATGCTGTCCGGCGGGTCGCTCCTGATCGCAGCCGCAAACGGACCGGAATTAGTGAGCAGACTGATGCGGGAAAAAATACCTGCAGTTTGGATCGGTCGGACTACAACTGGAAATGACAGAATCATCTTAAACGGGGAACACGTCCGCTATCTGGACCGGCCCCAGAAAGAAGAGCTGTATAAAATATTTAAAGAAGGATGGAATAGCTTATGAGAGAGCAAATTTTAACATTTTTGGAAAAAAACAGCAGGATAGATTTAAAGGAACTGGCAATCATATTGGGAACCGATGAGGTGACGATTATCAATGAAATCAGCAAAATGGAGAAGGAAAAGGTTATCTGCGGCTATCACACGCTGATCGACTGGGACAAGACCTCCTCTGATAAGGTAACTGCACTGATCGAAGTCCGCGTAACCCCCCAGAGAGGGCAGGGATTTGATTCCATTGCGGAGCGTATTTACAATTATCCGGAAGTGCGTTCGGTATATTTGATTTCCGGTTCTTATGATCTCATGGTTATTCTGGAAGGAAAGACGCTGAGAGAAGTGTCCGGCTTTGTTTCAGATAAGCTATCTACACTGGATACCGTATTAAGTACCGCCACGCATTTTGTACTGAAAAAATATAAAGAACATGGAACTATTTTTGCTAAGAAAAGCAAAGATGAAAGGATGCTGGTGACACCATGAGAAACTGGATTTCAGATAAAGTGATGAGGTTAGAACCATCTGGGATACGAAAGTTCTTTGATATTGTAAGTGAAATGGAGGATGTCATATCTCTTGGAGTAGGAGAACCGGATTTTGATACGCCGTGGCACATTCGTGAGGAAGGGATTTACAGCCTGGAAAAAGGGCGTACATTCTATACTTCCAATGCAGGATTGAAAGAATTGCGGGTAGAGATTTGTAAATATCTGCACAGAAGATGCCGGCTGGATTATGATCCTGATTTGGAAACGCTGGTTACCGTGGGAGGAAGCGAAGCGATTGATCTGGCGATGCGGACCATACTGAATCCCGGAGATGAAGTCTTGATTCCGCAGCCCAGTTTCGTGTCTTATCTGCCTTGTGCTGTTCTGGCGGACGGAGTTCCCAAAGTCATCGAACTAAAGGCAGAAAATGAGTTCCGCCTGACAAAGCAGGAACTCCTGGATGCCATTACAGAGAAAACCAGGCTTCTGGTTCTGCCGTACCCAAACAATCCTACCGGAGCAGTTATGACCGGAGAGGAACTGGAGGAGATCGTCGAAGTCATTATAGAAAAGGATCTGTTTGTATTATCTGATGAAATTTATTCGGAGCTGACCTATGAAATGGAACACGTCTCCATTGCCGGCTTTCCGGGGATGAAGGAACGTACCGTTACGATAAACGGATTTTCCAAAGGATTAGCCATGACAGGATGGAGACTGGGTTATGCCTGCGGTCCTGCGGAAGTAATTGCCCAGATGAATAAAGTACATCAGTTTGCTGTTATGTGTGCCCCCACCACCAGCCAGTATGCGGCAATAACCGCGCTGCAAAATGGTGATAAGGATGTGGCTATGATGCGGGAGGCTTACAATGGAAGAAGAAGATACCTGATGCATGCATTGGAAGAAATGGGTCTGCCTTGTTTTGAACCATTTGGTGCCTTTTATGTATTTCCCTGTATTCAGGAGTTTGGCATGACTTCGGATGAATTTGCAGAACGTCTGCTGGCAGAAGAAAAGGTAGCGGTAGTGCCGGGTACTGCATTTGGAAAATGCGGAGAAGGATTCCTGCGTATTTCTTATGCCTATTCATTGGAAGATCTGAAACGGGCACTGGAACGACTGGGGAATTTTGTGAAACGGCTGAAAGGTGAAATAAAGTAAATGGCGAAGCTGAATATTGTATTGTTTGAACCGGAAATACCGGAGAATACCGGGAATATAGGAAGGACGTGCGTAGCTGCCGGAACAAGGCTGCATCTGATAGAACCTCTGGGGTTCCGTCTTAATGAGAAATCCATAAAGCGTGCGGGGTTGGACTATTGGAAAGATTTAGATGTGACGACTTACATTGATTTTGAAGATTTCCTGGATAGAAATCCAAATGCCGTGATTTATATGGCGACTACTAAGGCGCCCCGAATCTATACGGAAGTTTCTTATGAACCGGATTGTTATATCATGTTTGGTAAAGAAAGCGCGGGAATTCCGGAAGAGATTCTTCTGGAAAACCAAAAGACGGCGGTGAGGATTCCGATGGTGGGGGAGATGCGTTCTTTGAATCTGGCCAATTCGGTGGCGATTGTATTGTATGAGGCGTTGAGGCAGAATGAATTTGACCATATGCAGAGGGAAGGGGAGTTGACCAGGTATCGGTGGAAGTAGAAGATATTGGCTGTCGGACGCCGCCGTGGATTGAGAGGTGCTTTTCGCAAACCCGGGCAACGTACCTGACGAACTCCGCTGCTAACTCCGACCAGCGACGCTCCGGATAGCCGTCGCGCCGGGTCTTCGTAAGCAGTGGATTTCGCCAGGTACTAAAAACGCCCTCTAAATGTTTGCGAAAAGCACCTCTCATTCCACAGCGGCTGGTCTTTGACAGTTTGTAAGTCTGCAAAATGCAAAAGCATGGCTCATCCGGAATCCACCATTTACGAAAACCCGGCGCGACGGCATCCGGAGCGTCGTTGGTTGTAGTTAATGGTTAGTTCGCCAGAGCGTTGCCTGCGTTTACGTAGGCTGTCCCTTGCCCTCCTGCCGCGTCCCCCCAATAGGTCCCCCTGTAATATGCACCCATTAGAAAATCTCCAGTTGCAATTCCAGAAAAAACCATATATAATAAAAACAATCTTTTCTGTATCCCTTACAGAAATCCATATACAAA
>Ga0153953_1000092_pt1 | contig 24486 bp, 17 predicted proteins | sample TSNJ037MetaG_FD_104718 | JGI IMG/M metagenome (GOLD analysis project Ga0153953, IMG submission 104718) | Attine ant fungus gardens microbial communities from New Jersey, USA - TSNJ037 MetaG | ecosystem: Host-associated > Fungi > Mycelium > Unclassified | place: USA: New Jersey, Wharton State...
GGTCAAGTCTCTATGATACGATTCGTAGGATCGAAGAATGATAGTCCTTCGGAATACGAAATGAATAATATCCACGAGCCGCAGCATAGTCTAGATCTGAAGTCGGGTCCTAGTTCTGCCTAACGGAAGCTAAATGATGAATCCATAGTATTATGTTGGAGATTGTAGCAGTAGAATCTGGCTCATTAAACCATGTGGACCTTGTGTGAGACTTGAGTGGGAACATACAAAGTATTCATCATTCAAGTGAAGCTTCTTTACTTGGGTGCAGCAGGTTGAAATATCAGAGCCGAGTGGTTATTATAGTAGCACAGCTGAGCAGCATGCAGCATGCTCATGGAATACAACACTTTTGTATCCTCCTTAAGAGAAGTCAAAGGGCAATTAAAGGGAATAGCAATGCAGGTGACCTCAACTGTTTTTGACTGGGACCACCAATGTGATTTAACAGCCAATGTTCTATCCACTGTATTCTGACTACTTTTCATGGTAAGAAATTCAGCTCAAATGTTGTATGACCATTGTTAAGTATTATGACTTGGCAAAATGGCTAAGTCATTATTTATATTTCTTTTCTTTTCTTTTCTTTTCTTTTCATATTTGGACTTACTATACAAGGAAGGAGTGCAGGAAAGTATCACATAATATGTCACATGTCACATGATGAGTCATATGATGAGTGTGGGAAAGTAGTGCACAGACCATGTAGTAAATGTATAAGTAGTATACAGAAATTGAATGAGAACTCCATTGAGTTCTCCTTGTCAACTTGGTATAAGGGCAACTGGAGTGGACTCCAGGAGAAACCTCAATATATAATTACACTCCGGGATATGTTACAACTCACCTCCAGGAGAAACCTCAAAGAATAGAATGAGACTCCTGGAGGGTGATCTACTCTATATATACTGCTTTCTTGGTTACAGATGTCTCAGCTGTCAGGGATAGGAGTTTCAGGAGTAGACAACTGATTAAACCTAGAGTAACGCTTATTTAATTAGTTGTCAGAGTTACTCCAGCTTGTTGCCACTGGTGTGTCAGGAGTGGAGTTTGGTGCAGTCCCCTTATATTTACCCTCCCTCCAAAATTGCTATGTCTCAAAGCAATGGGTCCAGGTCCAAAAAGAGCATCAAAATCTGCTCTCTGGATGTGTCTTGGAGCTGCTGGGTGCTTGCAATAGAACTCCACCACTAGGTCAGGTACTGAAATGTCGGAGATGGATTCCCAAGAGTTGTGTTCCCTGCTGTTATAGTGACTTAGCCTAGGATGACTTAATTACACTCCAAGTCTGAGTTGACAAAAAGAACTCAATGGAGTTCCCATTGGACTCTGTACACTACTTATACAACTACTACATGGTCTGTGTACTCTCTCCCACACTCATCATGTGACATTGTCATATGATGTGACACTGTGACATCCTGGCATGTGACTGTGATGTGTGACATTAGTTATATAACACTTTCCCACACTTCTTTCTTGTGTAGTAAGTCTAAATAAGAAAAGAAATATAAATAATGACTTAGCTGTTTTGCTAAGTCATGATAGCTATATTCCTTCTACTTGACCAGGAATTGAAATCTCTTCTAGTGCCAGCAACTGTTGAGTATCTCCTCTACTTTCCACTCTTTCTCTTCATCTACTATAATTGGCAGAGGTGGAGGGTTTGGTTTTTGTCCTGGGATCAGGTCTATCAGAGCAGCAGAGAGCTTCATTACATTAAACATGGGATGGTGTTTCTTCATTGCATATGGTAGCTTGAGGCAATAGGCTGCAGGTCCCACTCACTGTTCCATTGTAAAGAGTCTGAGTCTCCAATACAATGACTTGGTAGAGGGTCATGTAGTCTTGATGTCAGAGGTATCTAGAAATACTCTATCCCTGGTAGTAAACACTGGTGCAGGAGTTCTCCTCTAGTTGTAGTAATGAGCCATGTCTTCTTGTGCCTTCTGGATCATAGACTTTGCTTTCTCAATAGCTGTTTTCATTCACTCCATAAACTTATTAACAGTTTCCAGTCCAGAGGGTTGCTGCCTTGGCTCAAAGCCCATCTGTGGGTTCTGGCCTGTGTTAAGTAGGAAAGATATCTATTAGGTTGAGAAGTGGACATGGTTGTTGTATTAGAACTTAGCCAGGGACAGGAGGTTATACCAGTTACTCTGTTGTTCATTGACAAAGATCTAGAGGTATTAGTCTAGCTTCTAGTTGATATGTTCTGTCTGCCCATCTGTCTGTGGGTGCCAGGCTGTGGAGAAAGCTAGCCATATACCTAGTAACCTGTAGAGTTTTCTAGTGAACAATGCCACAAACTGAGATCTGTGGTCTATGGTACAACAAGACTATCTGCTTCTGCAGTTCTGGGTTCTGGAGTATGTAGATTGTCATGACTTGGCCAAATGGCTAAGTCATTATCTATTTTTTCTTTTTCTTTTCTTTTCTTTTAATTAGGAAATCAATGGACACATGAGAGGGAATGACTCAAAAGAGATATGTTGGACTTTATAAATAGAAGTAAATACAGAATGTATATAAGTAGTGTACAGCAATTAAATGGAAACTCTATTGAGTTCTCTTTGTCAACTTGGACTAGAAGTAGATCCAAGTTATCATAGTCTGGGGTCTTATACTAGAACTCAATTCCATATCTAGAGTACTATCCATCTTGGACCTTGCTCATCTTTACTCTCATAAACCCAACAACTCTCAACTGGTGGTTACCATGATCACTAGTCACCTCTATATATAGTCAGGCCCTTGGCTTAAGAGGACTTTGCAGTCAGTTAGGGACTGCAGGTGTGTCACAAACTTCATTCAGACCATAACTCTGGGAATACTTGACCGATTTCAATGATCTAAATGGCTGCCAAAAGCCCTTAAGAAGACCTTTCAAACAGTACCAAAAATGTCTCAAAGAAATCAGTATTCACTGAGTTATCAGCAGATCAGTCAGTAATCACCAAGTCACCAGACACTAAATTACCAATATCTCAGAAACCACTTAACATAATCATTTGCTTCAATGACCATTGTAAAGCTCTCTTCAATGCACTTCTTTCGGTCATAAATAGAACCAAAGGCAATAAGATCCCATGGAGATACAAGGTCCTCAATGTTTGTACATAACACTGATCTTTACCCATGGCCACACTGGTCTTCTTTATCAAAAAGAAAGACAGTCCCCTTCAGCTAGTATAAGACTATTATACCCTGAACTCTATAAAAGTCAAGAACTGGTACCCACTTTCCCTTATCTCTGAGCTTATCTCCCAGCTCTGCAGAGCCAAGTATTTCACCAAGCTAGATGTCTACTAGGGATTCAACAACATATACATCAAACCCAGAGATGAGTGGAAGGCTATATTTGGGACAAATTGCAGACTCTTCAAGCCTCTAGTAATGTTCTTTGGGATGACTAACAGTCTGGCTACCTTTCAGACCATGATGAACAACATCTTCCAAGATTTAATTGTAGAAGGAATCATAGCCATGTACTTAGACAACATCCTCATCTTTACCAGAATGGAGGAGGAGCATACTTGAGCTGTTTGGAGAATGTTGGAGATTCTTGCTAAACACAAGCTGTTCCTTTACCCTGGGAAGTGCAAGTTCCAGAAAACAAGGATTGAATACCTGGGTCTGATAATCTTGGAGAATGAAGTATCTTGTTATGACTTGGCCAAATAGCTAAGTCATTATTTATATTTTTTATTTTTTATTTTTATTTAATTAGGAAATCAATGAATGCATGAGAGGGAATGAGTCAAAAGGAGATGCATGGAACTTTATAAATAGAAGTAAATACAGAATGTGTATAAGTAGTATACAGCAATCAAATGAGGACTCTGTTGAGTTTTCCTTGTCAACTTGGACTAGGAGTAGTTCTAAGGCATTGCTGTTTAAGTTCTTACATGTCTATGGATCCTGTCAAGGTCTCTAGAGTCCAAGAGTGGCCTACTCTGGAAAATTGGACTGATATACAAGTCTTTTTGGGGTTTGCCAACTTCTACTGTTAGTTTATCTGTGACTTCTCTACACTGGCCTAACCCCTGTTTGACCTTACAAAGTCTGACATGCTCTAGTCCTGGAATAAGAAGGAACATGGAGCCTTTGAAGCACTTAAGACAGCAGTCACTAGTGCTCTAGTCCTCATGTCTCTTTAGGACTCGGAGTTTTTCTATATTGAGGCCAATAGTTTGGATCTTGCTACTGGAGCAGTCCTCTCCCAATAGCTACCTGGAGACAAGAAGTAGCACCGCATTGTATTTTATAGCAAGTTCTTGTCTCTGGTAGAACAGAACTACAAGATCCACAATAAGGAGATGTTGGCTATCATCCATGCACTGAAAGAGTAGAGATACTTTTTAGAAGGAACAAAGTACCTAGTAGAAATATAGACCATAGTACAGGGACTTTTGACAACAAAGACATTACTCTCCTCTATCTGGAGATGTTTGCTATCCAGGTCTTGGAAGGTGTTCAACTGGAGAGGGCAGAAAGAAACGTGCTTTCTGATATCCACAAAGACAACTACAATGGAGACCAAGAAGAATCTGTAGCCTGGGCAGCTTGCAAGCTCCAACAGTCCTCAAGCTAAATGATGCACTCCATGGAGTAGTCAAATGTTAACAGTTTACTCTACTTCCAAGACAAGATATATGTCTCCTAGAGCCTAGATCTTCATAGATGTATTGTTTTGCTGTGCTATGACATGAAGATTGTAGAACACTCTAGCTAGTGGAAAACTCTAGAACTTGTATCCTGGAACTACTGGTAGTCTTAGATATCTTGGTATATTGGATAGTATATCAGCACATACGATCTGTGCTTGAGGACAAAGCCTATGTGACATCCCCTAGTAGGCGAACTCTATCCCCTTCCTGTTCTGGAAACATGGTGGGATACCCTGAGCATAGACTTCATAGTGGAACTCCCTAAGTCATCTGGACATGATGTAGTAATAATGGTAGTAGACTTAGTATCAAAGAGGGCATACTTCATTCTGATGTACACAATAGTAACTACAGAAGAAGCAGCCAGGCTGTTCCTCCACCATGTCTGAAAACTCCATAGACTCCCTAGGTGAGTAGTCTTAGACAAAGGTCCACAGTTCATCACACCCTTTACTCAGGAACTCTATAGGCTTCTCAGAATCAGGTTGGCCTCCTCTACTGCTTGGTACCCTCAAATGAATGAACAAACAGAGTGTGTCAACCAGGAGCTGGACCAATACCTTTGTATCTTTGTGAACAAATAACAGAATGACTGGTACAACCTCCTTCCAATGGCAGAGTTCTAGTACAACAACCATGTTTACTCTTCCACTCAACAGTCTCTGTTCCTGCTAGACACTGGAAGAACCTCTCATATGAAATTCAAACTACAACAGTACCCTTCCAGCCTGAAGACTGTCAATGAGTTTATAGAGAGAATGAGAAATACTACAGAGAAAGCCAAGTCCACAGTACAGAAGGTCCAAGAAGACATAGTAAGGTATTACAACCAACAAAGGACCCTGGCCCCTGTCTTCAAGCCTAGAGATAAGATATTCCTAGATGCATTGGACATTTGGACTACCTGACCCTCTCAGAAGCTCTCTTACCAAAGGTTAGGTCCATTCACCATAGAACAACAAGTCAGACCCATGGCTTATAAACTGAAACTACCATATTTGATAAGGCAGCTTTATCCCATCTTTAATGTAGTCAAACTGTCTATCACCCTGGAAGATCTGATACTAGGCCACAAACCAGAAGAATACCTCCTATTTATACTCATCAATGGAAAAGAGAAGTGGGAAGTGGAAGAGATCCTTAACAGCCACTGGCATTGGAGATAGTTCCAATATCTTATCAAGTAGAAGGAATATAGCCATGAATACGACTCCTGGGAGCCTACCTCCAAAGTTTCTATACCCAACCTTGTAGTGGACTTCCATTGCAGATACCCAGGAGCTCCCAAATACATCCACTGGACTGAGTTTAATGTGCTTTTTCCACCCTGGACCCATTGCTTCAAGATACAGCAACCTTGGAGGGAGAGTAAATGTAAGAGGACTACACTAAGTTGTACTTCTGACATACTAGTGGTAGTCTACCAGAGTGACCCTGTACTAATTAAATAATAATTACATAATATTTAATTAGTTGCCTACTCCTGCATTCCTAACCCTGACCCTTAGGACATTCTGTAGCTAGAGGGACTTGTATATATAGTGTAAAGTACCCTTCTAGGAGTCTCATCCTATTCTTTGAGGATTCTTCTGAAAGGTGAGTTATAACATACTCCAGAGTGTATTTATAAACTGAGGATTCTCCTAGAAGCTCCACTCTGGTTGCTCTCATACTAACCAAGATATAATGGGGAAAATGCCAGTGTTTGCTTCTCTATAGAAGAGGTTTTTGGACTACTTGGCTACTCATCTACTCTTGAAGAATGTGAGTACCCAGAGGATCCTTTCTAGGTCCAAATCAAACTGCTCTAGTACTAGGTACGTGTAGAGAGAGCAGGAGTTGGGAAATGCTCAGCCAAAACTCTAGTCTCTGTTGAAGTCTAGAGGGAAAGAGAGTTTGGGCTAAACCCAAGATCAAGTGGCAGTAAGCACAGAAGGAGGCGTTGGTAAGGGAGATAGTGCCTGGAGGGGAACATTAGTTGCTGGAGCTGGGTACAGATTTCCAACTAGCTGGATGAGTTGTTACAGTTGGGTAGTTAGGGTAGTCAGAGTGGTATTGATATTATTTTTGGCATTATTCTGCCTTTCTGAGAGCTGCTGCAAGCGTTTGTGGAGGTAGTCCAGGGGGTTTTCCAATAGTGTCAATATATCAGAAGCAGAGTGCATGGAGGGTCAAGGTGAGCAAGGGAGGGTGACTAGGGGATGGCTGTCTATTGTTACTTCTTGAAGCTCCATTGGGAGATCCTATTCTTTTGTAAGGGCAACCAGAGCAGACTCCAGGAGAAATCTTAATATATAAATACACTCCAGGTGTTAAGACTCTAGACTACAAGGGTGAATATACACTTTAACCTTGAACCTATGTCAATACTTGATATCTCTTTGCCCCTCTACAAAGAGTTTGGTTAAGGTTTTCAAAAGAGTTATATCAAAGGGATGAATATCAAGGCTTTTAGTCACACTTCACAAGTTAGTCCAAAGACTGGAGAGAATGTAGGGTTCCAAGAGAAGTAGGTTTTTAGATGAACTACAGAAAGAGAGAACTTGCCATTCCCTTCTCTTTCTGGATTATATTTATTCTAACTAGTAACATCACAAGAACTACTATCCTAAGTACTAGTGAGTAACAGTAAGTGACTAGTTGAGCCAGAGTCTATAAATAGGTTAGTCCAAGGTTTCCCCATTTATCCTAAAGTTCATAACTATAATAATATTTGTCTATAATTACCCCAAGGTTTATCCAATGTTTTTTCTCCAGTCCAATGTCTATAACTAGTCCAATTAAGTCTGAAGTCCTAACCTTGGTGTACTGATACATCATCTATTATATCATCTTTTGTCTTCCTTATCTCTTATCACTATCATCTCTTCTACCATCCACTCGTTATCAGTCTAGGGCTGATAATAGTCATAATCCTAATGTAATTCCATAATACTGGGATATGTTACAACTCACCTCCAGGAGAAACCTCAAAGAATAGAATGAGGCTCCTGAAGGGTAATCTACTCTATATATACTGCTTTCTTGGTTATAGATGTCTCAGCTGTCAGAGATAGGAGTTTCAGGAGTAGACAACTGATTAAACCTAGAGTAACACTTATTTAATTAGTAGTTAGAGTTACTCCAGCTTGTTGCCACTGGTATATCAGGAATAGAGTTTGGTATGGTCCCCTTACACTCAGACCAGGAGTGTGGTTAAGTTATCTCAGGCTAAGTTGCTATGTAATGTCACAGAAGCTACTATCCTAAGTACTAGTAAATAACAGTAAGTGACTAGTTGAGTCAGAGTCTATAAATAGGTTAGTCCAATGATTCCCTATTTATCCTAATGTCCATAATTACTACAAGGTTTGTCCATAATTACCTCAAGGTTTATCCAATGTTTCTTTTATAGTCCAATATCTGTATTCAATCCAATGAAGTCCAAAGTCCTTTCTTCTAACCTAATCTTGATATACTGACACATTATCTATTGTATTATCTTTGTCTCCCTTATCTCTTATTCCTATTATCTCTTCTACCATCCACTTATTATCAGTCTAGGGTTGATAATAATTATAATCCCAATGTAATTTCATAACAGTAAGGATTACCCTTGGTAGGCCCTATGCTTGCTGTAAAGGCAATAATAGACTCAAAGCCAGAGTATATAAGAACTTAGACTAAGATGTCTTAGAACTACTCCTAGTCTGAGTTGACAAAAAGAACTCAATAGAATTCCTATTTGATTGCTGTATTGTTATGAGAGCCCCAAAAAGGAAATAAGTTCCCATGCACTTGAGCACTTAATCATACAAAGGGTTAAGATATAAATAGAATGGGAACTTAGGTAATCAGATCATGTGACAAGGTCAAGTGATTATAGAATGTTCTGGAAGAACATGTGACCATGGACTAATAGTAGTACAGCTACTATAAGAATAGTATAAGTAGTAGTCCAATCCAACAAAGAACCCCATCAAGTTCTTCTTGAACATCCACCTAGGGTGATCACTAAGGACATTCACTGTCTATCAATAATATGTATACTACTTATACATATTCTGTGTTTACTTCTATTTATAAAGTCCCATGTATCTCTTTTGAGTCATTCCCTCTCACATGTCCACTGATTATTTGATTAAATGAAAAAGAAAAGAAAAGAAATATAAATAATGATTTAGCCATTTTGGCCATGTCATAATACAGAAGTCATACTGGAAAGCTAGGTAAGAGTCTTGAAAGCTAGGATGATATTTGAGTAAGGGTAGATCTACCAGTATAGGCTCCTATATATACTACCAAGGGCAGTCTGTGCACAATTACATGAGCACTAACACAACAATACCAAATATCCTAAAATAGTTAAAGTGTCATGAGTTGTCTTGACTATGACCAAAGATATATATTTATAGAATGATAGACAAGGGAATTGAACCAGCAGCCTCTTGGCTGGTTGTAGAATACTATTAATGTAAATGAGGGCAAATAGCATACTTGTATAAGTAGCTAGCACAATTGAGTGAGAACCCTATTGAGTTCTCTTTATAACCCTCAAAGACTTAGCTACTGAGTCAACTTGACTTGAGTCACATAACATAGAGGCTATCAACCAAGTACAAACTAGACCAAAGAGAAACAGGAGAGATTAAACATGCACTAAGAGATCCAGACCCTAGATAAGAATAGATCCATCAGTACTTACTAAGTACAATCCTAGGATGTCCTCTTATACTTGCCTTGACAATGATAGCCTTGTTCATACTGTTCTTATATTATCATTCCCCTATATTATCTTATATGACTACATTGTAAGGGAACTCTACCAATACCACACCTGGAATACTAGACCAACCTCCTGGAGTGACCCTACACCTAATTAAATATTACTATGTAATATTTAATTGTCTCTAGCTCAACTCAGCAACTCCTGACCCTAGCTGATAAGACCATAGGATCAGGGATGGACAGACTGTAGTAGTATATATTGTAGAGTACACCCCCAGAAGCCTTATCCTAAACTCTAAGGATTCTCCTGGAGGTAAGTTGTAACATAACTTAGGAGTATAATATGACTAAGGATTCTCCTGGAGTCTACTCTGCTCTGGTCACCCTTACATACATCATGTAATCCTGTACTGTTCACCCTTCATTCTTGTATACTAGTCTCTTATCTTGACCTTTGTGTTATTGGAAACAAAGTGTGGGTATTTTTAATCAGTCATACTTTGTGACATAATATCAGAGCTTTTTTTTAGGAAAACAGCAATAATTGTCAAGGATGGTAAAATTTGAGGCTAAGGTAAAGCATGACTTGTGATACTACTAATAGTGTATATTATGGTAATTATACATCTATATATGGTATGTGCTCTGTAGATAGCTTTTATGCAGCTCTGATCTGTTTGATGCAAGTATAGATATACAGGAAGTCTGGAAAATAGGTACCCTAAATCACAATATCTGAGAGTCTCTTGCTTACAGGAAGTCATTCATATTAGGTGAATGTAGTGCCAGCACCAAACAGAATGTCCCTATCATCCTGCTTTTGATAAATAAGATAAACTATCCTATCAGCTATATGATGAGATGACCTGCACAACCTATTGGCGGGGAAACAGGCTGAGACTTCTGGCAACTAGAAGATGAAGGACCGGTCTCATCAAGTAGTAGATAAAGATAGAAATAACAATCAACAACCCATCTTTGGATACACATTTAGGCTTGCATCACAGCCGGAAATAGCTAGCTTGGCCAACGCTTCACTATTCTCAACTCAACAAAAGAATTGATCATGCTCATGCTAGCTTAAATTTTATGCATCTCGATCATCCAGTATAGTAGTTTTACGCCACAAACTGTGAGTAGCAAGTGATCAGTCTTTTTCTTGCAGTCGTCACTGCGGGATCAACTTAAACATGATGTGACGTGTTTTTACATCTGCCAGAATTATTACGCCAATATTATAGCTCGGTTGCATCCGCCGCAGCTTGTGTGACAACATGACAATGCCAAAGTCAGCTCGCGCTGAAGGCTGCCTTGATAGTTGGTGTTATTCCATTCCTGTCATCTTGTTAAGACATGACACATGCACTCGGTCCGGATGGCTGAGTTTTTATCCTAGGCCCGGAAGGGAGGTCCAAAAATATCCGATATTCACTTTGACTGAAAGTGGACACCATTGAAAGACATGCGTACGACGTAGTGTCTGTTGGATCTCGGATCTCCCAGGTTTTGGAGAGAAAGGCTTATACTGCCTTCCTTGACAGATACTGACTTCTAATGGTAACTGTATACAGGTGCCGAAATGACAGTTGCGGGGTCTGAAATCAGTTTGAAATGGGTGACAAAGTGAGAGTCATGTAGTGCATTCTGCTGACTCGCCGAATATAATTAACCACGACCCTGAATCCTATTCCCGTCTACAGTAATTGTCTCGTCGATTGACTAATCAGATTTTCAACTATCTGCATTTATCTCTATCTACCATCCATCATAAAATGGAACATCTGATCAGGAGATGAAACCTAACTTATTTTTAGTGTAGCACTGGACATTCCAGCAAAGCTAGGTGGATGGGATATATAACATCTTAGACCCAGCAGTAGGTTGCAACTCCTTACGCTCACAAAAATATGGCTATTCAGAACCGACAGCTTCGAACTCTTTTGTCATTGATAACCAATGCAACCGAGGTTGCTGAACGTCATCTTTCCGGCTCCTCATATTCAGCACAAGATGGGCATAATGATCCAGAGCTTCGTGCTTCAATCTTTATCATTGAAGCCGCCTGCACACAGCTCGTCTGTGAAGTGGCCCGACCTAGTGATGTTCTTGTCAATGTCAGTTTCGATTTATTTTAATATCTTCAAGCTGTCATCTCATTCTCAGGAAATAGAAATTCATGGCAGTAGGTCATTGAGACTCTTCTTACAATAATCCGAAACACATCTGCCGCTTCTAGTTTTACGAATCGGCATGTCTTCAAGTTGTCTTATCCAACAGAATCCCGGATATACTTGCAGATCATCCTTCCGGAATGCACATCTCAGATCTGGAACGACGGACTGGTGTTGATCACAAAAAGCTTGGTCGGGTCCTACGCCTTCTTGCTACCAGACATGTCTTTACAGAAGGTCAGAAGTATGTAAATGATTGTTGGCCGATTCACTGATAATTGATGGGTCTAGTTGGTGCTGATACATTTGCTAATAATCATCTGAGTATCTGCCTCTTATCAACAAACCCTCTAACTCACTTTGGTCTACACATGTGCGTTTCCCTGTGCAGCACTGTGGAATCTTTACTCATGATAACAGAACGGATGAAGCGTTTAAAGCTGCTTCTACCCTGAGTGACAACCTTAATAATCCAGCGATAAGTTCTTCCACGCTACCCCAAGACTCTGCCTTCTCGAGATATTTTGATATTAATGGAAGCATTTTCGATTATTTTGCCGGTGTGCGCTCTTATCACTATCGTCATATCTTATTAATCATCAGTGATTTTGCTCCGCAGTCATCCCCAGAACAGATCAGACGGAGAAAGCAGTTTGGGTCCAGCATGATAGGATTAGGGGTTGCAATTGAGGCAGACGCCGTTGTTCATGGTAAAGCTTAATTCTTGTTCCTTGATGGTTTTGAATCGAATCTCGTTTAATTAAGACTTCCCATGGAATGAACTGAAGAAGGGTTCAGTGATCTGTGATGTTGGGGGTGGCGTTGGTAATATCTCCATCCAGTTAGCAGAACGCTATCCCGCTCTTCAATTTATTCTGCAAGACCTCCCTGGCCAGCTTGAAATTGCAAAGCATGATGTATGGCCTCAACATTGTCCGAATGTCATACAGCAGAAAAGGATCAGTTTCATACCACTGGATTTCTTCAAGGAATCTCCCAAAAAGGGCTGTGATATTTACTTCGTGAGTGCAATTCGTTCCAAGTAATTCCCTCATTCCTGACCAAGTATTAATCAGCTGAAGAACGTTCTGTGAGCTTCTTCTCGCACAGAACTCAAAAAATGCTGCTCATTTTACTTTGTCAGGCATGACTGGCACGACGAAGATTGTGTTAACATCATGAAGAGTGTTAGAGCCGCTATGACCAATCAAAGTAGACTACTCATTCGTGAGTCTTGATCCTCGCCGGTGTACTTCTCATTGAGTAACGTTTGGCAGATGAGTTCATCATCCAGTCTGCATATCGTGTGCCAGAAAGTGAAGCCACATGTCTTCAAGCTCCTGAACCCCTATTACCCAATTATGGGGATGGTCGCCTTCGCCAGTATGCAATGGATATCAATATAATGACACTCATGAACGGTAGAGAGCGGACCCTGATGGACTTCATTCGGCTTGGAGAAATGGCAGGACTCTCATTTGTGAAACATTGGGAGACTGCGGAGATGGGATTGGTAGAATTCATACTCCATCCAGGGTTGGATGTACGGCAAGTTGTTTAGTTACCTGATGTTCAGTATCTCGGTTAGAAGTGTACCCAGCATGGACCCTCCCAGTTTGCTTCCCTTGTCTTGTGACAGTGACATTGACAGCAGGGACAGTAGCTCCCGCGCTGTTCGTTGATTGAGTACATTAAATTCTGTTCGCACTCCACATCCAAGGTCCTTTCATTAGACGTGTACATCAATGATAATATGGCATCTGTGTCTTGAGTTCAAGCCGAGGAGAAACTTAGGATGTAACCATTCATTATGGAACCTCCATTGTGTGCCTCGTATTACCCCTGTGAACATCTTGGGATCTCCATCCACTGAAATCCAAGAGGGAGATAGCAGCGTTTGACGCTGTAACGAGGATGGTTTGAATGTGCGGTAGAACCACCATGGACTCCTTCCACATAATGCTGATGTGGGTGTGGTCTCCCTAAACGGAAGTCATGAACTTGTCATTTTAGATCGTCCGTCATCCGTCACGGGAATGCTCAAGCATCCTGTCAGGTAAGATTATGAACCGTCGATCCAACCTTTTGACGCATCCGCTACTGATTTGTCTGACATTTTCATGGATCTTGAGCACACGGTCCCAGTTTGATGCATATAAGGAATTTTAGGCATGAGCAAGATAGAAGTGCGTCCTGCCGAGACGAGTGGATAGAATTTGGTCGATGATTGAACTGGACGAGGATATTTGCGCACTAGAAGTGCTTGGTAGTAACACATCCTGCATAAGGCTGAGGCTCTTGAATCAAAAAAAAGCTCATCAGCTAATTATACCCCCGGTTCTATACTTCCGTCCTTCCGTTTACAGCACTTTGTAGTTCCAGAACCACGATCTAATCCCGGTGTTCCACCCCATTCGCACGATGTTTGGGACTTCTTTTACTCTGGAGTTGAAGTAGTGAGTTTTCAAGGTAGCTCCAAAACTAATTTATAGCAATGTTTGTTGTTACCGTGCTTTGGTGGTGCTTTGGTGATGTGAGAATAGTACCCTTCTCAATGAAGCCCCTCAGTGAGATGTACAATGTACACGCCTCACAACACTGTGAGTTTGTGTGTAGCTGTCAATTACATTGACATTGTTAGCACAGCCCAACATCGGTACAGAACTGAAGTTCGGTTACCGAGGACAATCTCCATGTAAGGCCAAAAGTTGAAGGTTATCGAACATCCCTCGCTGGCAAGCCAGAACCTTCAGCGGATGTCCGAGGAAAGCTTGTAGAAAGGAGTCACAAGTTCCTATGGGATAAGAAAACATCTCGTAACAAGTGTAAAAGTAGAGAGATCCGCGGAGACGGTGCGACCGAAATTAATCCTGGCGGCGGCACCGGGGATGCTGAAGATGTAGGATGAGCTTGACATATATTGGCAGCTCTTGTGGATCGATGATAAACTGGGGGTATCAAAAATATCCATACATGCCTTCGAGTTCCATGGTTGAATAGAGATACAACTCAGTAGAGGGGTTTGAACACCATATTCAATAGACCTTCGGGGCTGAAATCCCCGAAAGCATTAAGAACGATTGATGTGCATGCTACAGCTCCACCTGCGGTGTTTGACAAGAAATCGAAGACCACGGACTGGAGCAGCGAGGGAAGGGCCCAAGGTGGGATTCTTTGCAACACGTAGAAACGAGAAACTCATCCAATGAGAAATATTGTGAGACTGGTCAACAAACTTAGGGCTTTTTGATGCAATATGCATATGCTCAATAGTTGAGCCTGGTAAGGGGTCAAAAACACAAGATAAATAATCAATTTCTGTAATTGGACGGAGAAATCATTTGAGTCCATATTCTCGGCTAAGCTGAAAGAATCAGTTCGAACTCCTGGTTTTCAGAAGGGTTACAGGGCAGTAGTCAGGATGCCATTTGACGGGTGACGTATGGTTGCGGTGCAAGGAACAGGGAACAGCGTCAGGCAGGTTCAGCAACAATGAAACCAAGGTTTCCATTGGCTGTGAATCGCACTTCGACGACGCGCCATCCTGCTCCCTTAATCACATGAATATGTTGAGGAAGTGTCCTTTCTTTGCCATTGAGGAGTAGCTGCATCTATCGGCAGGCGTTAGATATAAATGGGGGGCAAAGCCAAGGACTAACAGCTATATCCATAAAATATGTATTAGCACTCGCTTTACCTAGGTTAGGTAACAGAGGAATGGGGGGATCAGATATGGGAGGATCGATGCTGATCTCGCGGGCGTGGTGTGACTCGATCCTTGAGGCGAAAGGTGTGATGTGGTCGACTATGACTAGACGACTTTCCAGCTCAGCTACATGACGCAGATTTATGAGAATTTTGATGGCATGGTCATCATCCCAGTCATGGAGCACGACTCGAACGAAATATACTCTAGCACCCTGGATAGGTTGTGGTTCAAAGAAATCATGCACTGAAGAAGTGTCAGTTTTGGGTCGCCGTTTCTGACACAGTAAACAGACCGGTGAATACCACCCGACCCTCCTTCAGAGCCTCATCGTAGTTCTTCTCCCAGTACTGGGTAGTTAAATCAGCCAGATAGTCCTGAAATGGACAGTTCCTCATACCTCGATACCTTCCTGAATGACTGACTCTCTATCTTGGATGACAATCTTTAAATGGGAAAATGCTCTCGCAAGAGTCATTGTGGGCCTTCCAGTTCCCCCTCCAACATCAACGATAACACTTCCTTGAGGGATTGAAGCCCAATCAAAACCTGAAAGATGAGTACACTACCAACTATATAAAGGTGTCCGACAAACCCTGCAGGAGACTTTCAGGAGAATCCCATTCGATTGTAGCCCTGATGCAGGCATTATGGCGAGCAAATTCATATTTATGAGAGGGATTAGACATCCAGGAAAAGAGATTGTCATCAGTGTTGTAGGCCCTTTGAAACGGGGTGCGCGTGACAGTAGATGAATCGGCTCTACAGTCGTCGAGGTGGTAAATGGCTGCCCTCCTCACGTCGTCGGCACTGATGGCTCAGGTGAAAGTATCAGGTGAGAGGAACTTGAGACTCACAAGTGGCCAACATATCCAGAGATCTCACATGATGAGGTATACGTCGTGAACTTCTCTAGCTGACTGTTATACCAATGATATGGGGTACCAAAAAAAGGGAGTCAGTGAACGCACTTCAGTTGTATTTTTCGGTGTGGGATACCCGTGTCCAATAAGGATGACACTCTGTTGTTTGCAAAAACATTTGGACGGACTTCACGGAAAATATGATGCGTGGAAAGAGTCCTTAAGCAACGTCCTGACAAAAAGGGTGAGCAAATGTCATAAGGAGGTTGAATGACTTGCCAAGTTTGTCCGGGTTTGCCTGGCAACACGCTGCTATTTTTGAGATATCAACACCCTCATCATCACCCTCTCGAAGGATCTCTGCAACATTTAGCTCATTTGCAGTATTTAATGCGGTTGTTAACAAGGACTTAATGAGATTAGCCAAGCCTGGTGGCGAGCGAAAGTAACTTACCCCTCCAGCAGCATCAGTGAGAGTGGAGAATGGTTCCCTAACAAGACATATGAGCTGGTAAGCTGCCGCAATAATGATACTGCAGATTTTCTGGACATCTGGTTTCCTATGTTGTTGTTGATTTGCTCTGATCGGAGAGTGTAGTGACGGCCATGATCCTCCTGGAAGATCACGAGCAACCGTGTTTTCCAAGTCATCAAGCGCCTCGATTAGGAGATTGCGAATCTGCCGCAGTTCACTGGTCTGCATGTAGACTCTGGGAGGTGATAATGAAGACAGGTTCCGTACCATTTGATTATATCCCTAGTAATTCTTTTTCTCCAGACGTGGTTGCCGAGGGTTCCGAGGTCTATACTGCCTCAAAATTATACATTCCTGAACAATCGGATTACTGTGTTGATATTCTGAGTGGATGAATAGAACAAGAGACTCAGGAAATTAAAGTTTGAGTCAATCTACTTGGTCTAATGATCTAATCACAGTGAAAACCCGAGGGCGCATTCAACTGATACTGACTATTAGGTTCAACTGGACTAAGGAGGGGGAAATCTAAGCAATGTGATAACAAACACATATGGCACAAGTGCTGGAGAAGATAAGATCCTGTCACCAGCTTTATGTGGTTGCTTCATTGATTCTTTTTCTTTCTTTCATAAATTTGTAAGGCAATGCTCTATTGCAGTTTGTGGAAGGGTACATGGTACTCTACTCAAACATGAAACTAAAAGGCAAACCTCAAATAACTTATAGCTAATTTGGATATAGGAGAAATGATTGGGAAAAAAATTTAAAGTAAAGAAAAGAAAGGGACTTAGTGTAACAGGAATGGCTTCCAACAACAACTTGTAGTGTGACCAATGGGTTGTGCTAACCCTAGGACTTAGGAGTCTTTATTCAGGATGAACAAAGAGAACTTGACAGAGTCCCCTGTAGATTTAGGTGACTGCTTATTGTCATGACTTGGCAAAACAGCTAAGTCATTATTTTATTTTACTTTCTTTTCTTTTCTTATTTGGACCTACTACACAAGGAAGGAGTGTGGGAAAGTGTCACATGACAATGTTGCATATCACAGTCACATATCAGGATGTCACAAGGTCATGTCACATGATAAGTGTGGGAAAGTAGTGCACAGACTATATAGTAGTTGTATAAGTAGTGTACAGAATCTAATAGGAACTCCATTGAGTTCTCCTTGTCAACTCAGACTTGGAGTGTGATTAAGTCATCTCAGGCTAAGTTGCTACACTTATACTATTTACAGCTGGTCTATGCTAAGTCCAACCCTAATTTACTTATAATCTGCTAGAACATTCCTTAGTCATGTGACCATTATGGGACCAATTTGTCACATTAAATATCACAGATGTGATATGTCATGTGATCCCTTATTACTTAATGAACAGAAAAAGAAAAGAAATAAAAGTTATTATGGCCAAGGTAGCTTATAACACAACTGCATAACATCCAACATTGCATTGGATAGCTATATCACTCACTCAGATGCCATTTACTCTATCACTATTGTTTGGCCTACTTAGAAGTCCTTACCCTCACACTCTTGTGACATCATGGCCAAACTTTTTTTAACTTCAACAGTATTAAAATAAACTGTATTAGGCAAAAGGTGCTTGATTGTAGTCTATGCAGCACATATTGTAAATGCACCTCTACTAAGTTGTCTATTTTTTTAAGAACTTCAAATATACAAGATTTATTAAGTTTTACCTTATTTAAAGCCAAACTAAATTTTTATTGAAAATAACATATAAACAACTAAAATTAATGAATTTATTAATAATTATACTTAGGAGGATAAGCATTTAGAGTTTTAATTAACAGTAAAAGTTAGCTTTATTTTATCTGTCAATAATTTATTTATACTTTATCTTATATGTATTTATAGTAAATTTTGAGAAAAAAAGGAAACACAAAGTATAAACTCCATATGCACATAGAGTATCAAGGTATAGGACCTATCTTGCTAATATAGTTTGGTGATTTATTAAAATAATCTATTTATCGTTCAATTTTTATATTATTTTAAATATATACGCTACGCGCCCCGTGTAATACATCAATAATCAAATACATGTGGTGGGAGAACATTTACTTTGGCCATCCAACCTATGAACCTGTAGAGGGGTGTCAAAAGGCATTTCCACTGGACATTTGATGGCGCGAATAATCTACCACCACTCGAGAGACTGCAATGTGAATAGGATGGCCAGACTCACCTTGGCTAGATTGGACTCGCCACGAACCAAATTTTGCCTATGCAGTGTGGTTCTCTGTCTTGACTTCTCAAAACTGATAAGTATCTGAGCTATTCTAATAAATAAGAATGATTGAGGTTGTTAATCTAGTCGAGTCGATGACTAGTCAGTTCTCCAACAACCAGAAATTTGAGAACTCACGGACAATACACCGTTTTGTGCTTCCAACTCGAGTACGTTGATGATAGCCTCAAATGAGGGCCACAGTTTATTCCAAACTCCAAACAAGATCACACACTGACTCTCTCTGGCGACAGGAGTTTTCAAGTTTCCTCACAAGCATCAACCATAGCTTGATCGCTACATCAGCCTGGTTGATATTCGTATTTAATATCGGTCCACTTGATCTGACATATGACGAAAGTACATTGAAATAGCCCACGACCCATCTGCAAGATCATAATTTACTTCTTGTCTCGTAATGTAGGCATGAACGCACCAAATTACACATCCATGTAGCGGTAGATTCCAGGGAGCCTGTTTCATCAGTTTGAGCTAGAAGGCAGAAGCAAATTGGCAAGAACGCCGACGTCTTACTAGATTGAGGTATCGTTCAATTCCTGTAGGAGTCAAAAACACCATATAGCCTCCCATAACTGGAAGGAAAACTGTCGGTGAGTTTACAAGTTTCCAAGGATTGCAGGCTATGGAAACTAAGGCTGTTATATATGTCCCGCGGAAAATATTGATATATTTAAAGTTGCTGCGAGATCGAGTCCTAGAAGCCCCAATTGAGCTACCGATCCTGAAAGTAATGTTCAAACCACTGGTATGGCCACTGGACATAGTTATGGTCTCACCGAACCCCTGCGGGTCCATAAATCCATGTGATTCGGTATCCGCTCCTCGATCGAAATCCATATGGCCTTGAAACATATGTAGACACATTCACCACCTATCCAAGCCTGGAATACACTTGTCACGCCAATATCAGTACATCTTTCAAGAAAATAGAGAATAGAAAGCGGGACTTGGTATGAACGTACACCATGTTATGGACAGAAATATGTGATTCCAGAAGACGAACTAACTCCCGCACATGCCCCGTACAGACCAATTCACTACTGGAAAGCCTACATAGTAGTAGGCGCCCTGTAGTGAATTCAGCACTAGCAGAATAATAATCCCAGCAATTATATCGGCATATCTATTGAGTAGCTCATTAATGAAGAGCAGCAACCATGCAGCGCAATGGTTGTGCTCTAGGTCTTACCTATAAGGTTGGGCTTTTAGACAGTAAAATAGATTGGAAATCTCGTTATTTTATCAGTACATCCTAGATTGTTTATATACCTATTCTCATGTCTATTCTAGGAGTAGAATACATTTAATATACGTCATTCATATGGAGAGTCGTCATAAGTGTATCATGTATTGTTCATCAATACTAAGAATGATTAGTCATCCCCTATCATTTCGTGCTCTGTTCCAACAATTAATCGCTATGGGCATGTCCTGGTGGGAGGCTACCATCACTATAATTATGTTCACTAAGAGCCCTAGAGGAGTAAAAGCTTACAATTACAATGATTGAAAACAACTCAGACGAGCCGTAATTATGAGATGTCCAAAACGTCCATTTTTGCCGTGCCTTTTCTGTAGGTTTGATGTCATCATTGTTCCAACGATTAGAAATTCTCGTCGCCTGGGACCTTTAGCCACTTTAGCGAGATCATGATTGCACTGGGTGACGCCTCGTAAAAATCTGGGATATTCTGAAGATGTAACGCACGCGTAAAATTGCAGTCTGAGAAAATTTGGGATGCGGTGAGACTGGTACAGAATCTTAATATCGGAAGGGAAGAAGTAGATTTTGCGGTTGATATATTGGAAGGCGCTTTTGCTGCTTTAAGTTTCTTTCCATGGGAAGCCGGATGAACTCCCCTGCTAGCCACGCAATGAGTTTCATGCCAGGCTTTGAGGAAAGTACTACATATGCAGCACTGGAACCCTTAGAACGACTATTGCCGCCTTGAAATTTCGTTGTGGTAAGGGTGGCGGTGGTGGTGGCGGTGGCAGGCTGGACTACTGAAAGAAATGTCATGTAAGTAAAGCAGACAGAATGGCGCCTTGCTCACATTGGTCCCCGTCAAAGGGCACAGGGGGAACAGCAATATCGAAGACAGGGGCAGCTCTGCACACAAATTGTTTTCCCGCTTTGTTTTCCGGTTTTTGTGGAAGTAAAGTTAGGAGGAGGAGGAGGGATAAGCGAATAGATGGAGGCTGCTGATCAGAGGCGCTGAAAAATGATTCAGTGCGCTTCTTGTTTGGCCTGGGGGAGTATGAACCAATGCACAGTGTTACCAAACAGGTATTGAGCATCGTCATCTGTTCTTTTCCGCTCCTTTCTGTTATGAGAACCAATCTCAGACTCTGATTCTGGGTCAGGATAGGGAGCAGCGAATGGTTGCTGTTGCTGAGTAACGTTTTCCTGAGCGGCAGCGGCCTCCGCAGCAGTAGCCTCGATGATCCCCTCGTCATCGCCGGCCAGGGAACGGCGGGCTCGGAAATACTCAAGCAGGCTCCTCACTCTAACCAAATCGACGTCATATTTGTTGGCGGTGGAGGTCTTGTTGCAGGTGTCGACGAGTACATTGGCAGCCCACACACCAAAGTCATCGGCGTCGAAACCCTCGATGGTGACGCCATGGCTCGTAGTATCGCAAGCGGTGTGCATGTGACACTCCCCGAAGTTGGTCCCTTCACATCACGGGCAAATAACTGTCAAATGAAGTTATAAAGTTTGATGTCAAGTGGATTAACTATACACGTGACACTTGTCACAACAACCTGCTACTGATTCTCGACGCTGCTCACTCATCCACAAAGCAATCATCTCTGCCCTCATTTTCCCTGAGGGCAGGGCTCAGCCGACATATACAGGTCTGATTACTACTACGGATGGAAAACAATGGAAAGTCCTACAACGTAAGAGACCCGCATGTTGTGCTGTTCATTATGCTTCTGTCAAAAGCACCACAGCTGATGTTACTCTTACATTCTTCGAAGCTGGTGCCACCATGGTTGCTGGACTTAGTGCAAAAGACTTTGAAAGATGATATGACCATGTACGTGAGGAGTCATATATCTCTCCAATAAAGTCTAGTGTAGACGTCAATGCACATTTCCCAACATCTGCTTTCGGCCCTCCTCGAAACTCGACTAAATAACCCTACCCTCTCCTGATCTTTGACATCTTATCCATAACTGTGCTACGTAGAGCTTTCTAGGGGTATGTCCCAGAAAGAGATAGCTTCTGTTCAGCTTGAGGCGAATAGATCAGTATTTAAGGGCCATCTGGTTTACGTGGAGGTGCAAACCCTCGACTGACATGAGTCTCAGTCCGTACCAAAGCTTGTCAGTGGTCGGTCTGTCAGCAAAGCGCCACCTGATGACTATACTGGTAGAGTGAAAAAGATTGTCGTCATTGACGGCGTCGATCGCAACCCGTAAGTGACACCTCAAGATTTTTACGAGGGACGAGCGAATAAAAATTAATTCTCTCTCCAGTTGCTGCGGTACACACCCTCTTTCAATTCATAATTTACAATTGTTCCTCCTTCCACATACCGAACCCCTAGCCCGCAAGGATGCCAACTCAGGTTCGATGACCACTGTCCGACTTTACTTTCTTTGCGGCCCTCATTTAATATTATCACTACACAAACGTGCACACCCTCCTCACATCCACAGCCTCGGTTCCCAGCTCTGGACTTCCCGTAGTACTCGAACGAGTGCAACAAATCGCTGACAAACGCAGAAGGACAGACAAACGAGTCAATGATGTCAAGTCTGAACCAGCCGGCTGTATCGGTAAAGGCCTCGTAGAATACACGAGACGGAGCAAGATCGTGGAAGAAGCATCTCTACAGAACGGACGACTCTTCTAACCCCCTTGATTTTCTCTCTTCTATCGCCTTTGCTATTTCTGACAACGTCAAAGCGAGGGGGATAGTTTCTCCCTATCTGATCGTACTATCCTCATCGCCTTCAGCACAGACACCCAACTCGTTAGATACCATTCTTGTGACAGGGTCTGATGAGCAGAAGGTAAAGGAGCTTGGCAATGTGCTTAAGACTGATTCAGTAACATTAACATGTAAATTCACCAGATGCTAGATAATGCACTCTCTTCTTTACTGGGTCATCGAGCAACTGCTTCCACATGCCACACGGTCTTTCCCCATTGAGCAATTTCAAATCTCTTGCTCAAGTGCAAGAATGCTCATAAGTTGGTATATAATCGCAAGGCTGGAAAGTGTAGCACCTCAGTTGGGGCCATTGTTACAGAGGCAATAGCTAGCTGATTTTGTTTCAAATGGTTAGTCCAGATGGTCGCTGAGACCAGATTAAAGGTTTGGTTGTTGGGTGTAATAAATAAACAGAAGTAGCATTTAAGTACACAAAGTTGAAGATCTTCCTAGTGCTAAAAAAAGACATATGCAACATGTGACACAGTATGTGTTGACACATGTATTGGCAAATTGATATGTCAAGTGGTATGTCAGTTGACATCAAACCTTGTAGCTTCATTTGACAGTTGTTTGCCGGTGGTGTCAGTGATGGTGATGTTGATCAGCTACCTGCCAAAATCGGGTAATGAGAGCAAATCGTCGTTTTGAAGCACAAATTACTAGATATTTTGATATGTTGTTATCTTTGAAAGTGGCCAAAACACCGCGAGTGGCTGAGTGGCTATGCAGGACCCTTAAAGTGGCCAAAACCACCGCAGGGGATAGTATTTTACTACCGTAATCATGAAGGAGGTGTGTTCCGGTCAGTCAGCTACGAGGACTTTGATGCTTGTTTACAAAAACCCGGTTATGCCTATGTAGAAGAGTCAAGTAACCCCGTTTACCTTCGCTACCTTTGTGGATGAAACAATCACACTGTGCAATGTGCTACTATACTAAAGAAGATGTTACTTTGTAATTACAGAACTTTGTAACCCAGAACCATTCTGAAACAGTCTATAAATACAAGACGTTGCAACAAAGAGATAAGACGGACATAAACCTATGGGTAAAACTCCCATGCCATAAATTCCTAACTAACCCGAATTGGTATCGAAAACCCGAGACTCTGTGTCGTCGGCTTAATAAGAATAATGCGCAGTGTATTCTCGAGATGCCAAAGAGACTCAGGATGACCAAGATCCAGAAGACGAAACTGTAAGTATAAGACACGTACTTAAGATCCAGAAGACAAACTGGATCTTAGGCACACATAGTATACTACTTAAATACCTGACATAAGCGTACGTGTATTTACAATGAAATGAAGAGGCCCCAAGACTTCTGAGCATTCTAAAACAGAAATGAATAAGCGCACAATCGAAAAATCTTAGAGGTGCGAAATATAGAGCGGATGTTGCGACGCAGTACTTGTTTCAACAGCTTTGATAGCAAGTGCCGTAGAAAGTCCACGGTTGCCAATGCAGATACGCGATACCCCAAGCCTGTATATCCACCCTATTTCCCACCCCCCATCTTCGCATTGCAAAGTAAGAAGTTTCCGGAGATCGACTTCGTCCCGAATTCCGACAAAGTTGCAAGTTAGTATGCGCATTGAGAGTGCCGAGGAGTTCCCCTCAGCTCCGATACGCTCCTGGATCCGCTCTTTGAGCAAAGGTTTTAATA
>Ga0153953_1000093_pt1 | contig 24462 bp, 22 predicted proteins | sample TSNJ037MetaG_FD_104718 | JGI IMG/M metagenome (GOLD analysis project Ga0153953, IMG submission 104718) | Attine ant fungus gardens microbial communities from New Jersey, USA - TSNJ037 MetaG | ecosystem: Host-associated > Fungi > Mycelium > Unclassified | place: USA: New Jersey, Wharton State...
ACATGGATAGGAAAGAACTTGTTAATCAAAGCATAGATTATATTATGCAGCATTTAGATGAGGATTTATCGCTTGATACCTTAGCTGCACAATTTTATATATCAAAATACCATTTTAGCCGAATCTTCAAGGATGAAACGGGTGAAAGCATTTATGCGTTTATTAAACGCTGTAAAGTTGACCAAAGCGCAATAGATATGAAATTAAACCCAACTAAAGCAATTACGGACATTGGTTTAGATTACGGATATAGCTCTTCCAATTATAGCTCTTTATTCAGAAAGCATCATGATACTTCTCCCAGTATGTTTAGGCAATCAATACCTACCAAAAGTATGTCTGTTCCCTTTACCCCCGAGCGAGTCGTTCACTTCAAGACTGTGGAGGAATATGCCACCCATATTGATATTCAAGAGCTTAATGAATTTTTTGTGTTATATGAACGGTTTATTGGGAATTATATAGACATTGAAAAAAACTGGTATCAGTTCTTAGATAAATATAAAGCATTTATAAACGAGAATACAATTCTGATAGAGCGTTTTTTTAATGACCCGGCTGTAACAAGCACTTCCCAATGTATTTGTGATATTTGCATCACAGTAGAACAGGATTGCGGCTTGAATAATGTCATGTGGATTAGCGGCGGCAAATGGATTGTGTATCATTTTGATGGAGAAATCAAGGATATTTTCGAGACATTACAAGGGATTTTTAGTGTTTGGCTGCCTCAAAGTGGCTACAAAATGGTACAACGGTATGGACTGAATATTTATCACCAGATTGACAGGGACAGTCATAGCGTTGTCATGGATTTATGTATCCCTATTTCATAAAAGCAAGTATTCAGAAGTCAAGAAGATGACTTTCTTTCTATAATTAGAAGTGTTTCAAAACACTTCGATAGAAAGAGGTCATTTTTTATGCTTTTAAGTGAAGAAGTAAGTCCTATCATTTGGAATATTCAGTATTGCGCACCGCCAACAGTATTACGGTATTGCAAAAAGTGCGGAAGAAAAAGCGAGTATATTTGCTCTGGCGAGTTCCGTGTCAACGCACAGCAAAAGAGTCTAGATATATGGTTAATTTATAAATGTACCCACTGCAACACGACATGGAATAACACGATTTATTCCCGTGTCTCCCCACAGCAGCTAGGGGCAGCTCTGCTTGAACGCTTTCATAGCAATGACGAAATTTTGGCAATGCAGTATGCGATGGATATTTCCCTTTTGCAAAGAAATGGTGCAGAAATCAAAATACCAACTTATCAGATTATCGGAGAAGATGTCTCCTTGGAAGAAGAAGTTAATATAAAAATTCGAAGCCAATATTTTTTACCACTTAAAATATCTTCTATTTTACGCACAAAACTAGGTATTTCTCAGCGTGAATTTGACCTACTCCTTTCAAACAACCGAATTAAAAGTAACACAGAACAAGACTTGAGAAAATGCAAATTGTCCTCGGAAATCACAATTTCTATTTCTCAATAACCAAATAATGGTAATTGATTGGGTGAAGTCTACTATGCACCGATTGGAAAGCAATTATGTGATGACTCAGAGCTGCCTCTAAAATCCATTTTATTCAATTTTCCGGTTTATAAAGACGGTGGAGATGTTTGCGAATTTTTGTGGGACAAAAGTACGCACTAATGGGTCCTTCACACCATCATTATTATACCCTCCTATTATGATTTTTTTAATTACACTTTCAAAAACGACTCTATCAAATTCCTCTAATATTTCTCCAGACGCCAATATTACAAGTCTGCAGCCAATAATAAAGGGTTGCAGACTTGTATTTTTATTTCGCAAACAATCTGATACATCCAGAAGGCTTATAGACAACATCATAATATTATAGACAAAAACGAAACATTAGTGGTATAATCCGCTGTAGACAGTAATTATACAGTAGAAAAAGGAGTAAAACATGAATATTAACCAAAATCTGGCCAATGAACTTTCCGTAGAATTATGGCAGGTAGAAGCTGCCGTAAAACTGATAGATGAAGGGAATACAATTCCCTTTATTTCCCGGTACCGTAAAGAAGTAACGGGCTCGCTCAATGATGAGGTACTGCGAAAACTCTACGAACGCCTGAATTATCTGCGAAACCTGGAAGAAAAGAAACAACAGGTACTTTCCAGTATAGAAGAACAGGGAAAACTGACAGAAGAGCTGAAAAAACAGATTCAGGAAGCAGAAACCCTGGTGGTAGTAGATGATTTGTACCGTCCCTACCGTCCCAAAAGAAGAACACGCGCAACGATTGCTAAAGAAAAGGGATTGGAGCCTCTTGCTAATATTATCCTGCTTCAAATGACAGACAAGCTGTTAGAAGAAGAGGCAAAAGCATATCTGTCTGAGGAAAAAGAAGTATTAACTACAGAAGCAGCCATTGCAGGTGCTATGGATATTATTGCGGAAGCTATTTCCGATGAGGCAGATTATCGCATCCATATTCGAAATCTGACAGTAAAGGAAGGAAAAATCATATCTATCGCCAAAGATGAAAAAGCGGAGTCCGTATATGAGATGTATTACGATTATGAAGAACCGATTTCCAAAGCAGCAGGACATCGGACCCTTGCTTTGAACAGAGGGGAAAAAGAGAAATTTCTGACCGTAAAAATCGAGGCGCCAGAGGAACGAATAGTGCAATATCTTGAATATAAAGTGATTACCCGGGACAATCCGAATACAACACCTGTATTAAAGGCTGTGGCAGAAGACAGCTACAAACGTCTGATTGCCCCCGCTATTGAACGCGAGATCCGAAATGATTTAACAGAAAAGGCAGAAGACGGAGCAATCACTGTATTTGGCAAGAATCTTGAACAGCTTCTTATGCAGCCGCCAGTTACGGGGCAGGTTGTGCTGGGATGGGACCCGGCATTTCGTACCGGATGCAAGCTGGCAGTCGTAGATGCAACTGGAAAGGTATTGGATACCACGGTCATTTATCCTACCGCGCCTACTTCTGAAGCAAAAATAAAAGCAGCAAAAGATACTTTGAAAAAATGGATTAAGAAGTACGGGATTACTCTGTTTTCTGTAGGTAATGGAACAGCATCCAGAGAATCTGAGCAAATCATTGTAGATCTATTCAAAGAAATTAAAGAGCCGGTACATTATGTAATCGTAAATGAGGCTGGTGCATCCGTATATTCTGCAAGTAAACTGGCTACAGAAGAATTTCCTAATTTTGACGTCGGACAAAGAAGCGCCGCTTCCATAGCCAGACGAATTCAGGACCCGCTTGCCGAACTGGTGAAAATAGATCCGAAATCTATCGGAGTAGGTCAATACCAGCATGATATGAATCAAAAAAAATTAAGCGGGGCATTAGGCGGTGTCGTAGAAGACAGTGTAAATAAAGTAGGGGTGGATCTGAACACCGCGTCGGCATCCCTGCTGGAATATGTTTCCGGTATTTCCAGGGTGATTGCAAAAAACATAGTAGGATTCCGGGAAGAAAACGGACGTTTCACCAAGCGGCAGCAGTTACTAAAGGTGGCAAAACTGGGACCAAAAGCCTTTGAACAATGTGCCGGATTTATGAGAATTCAGGGCGGCAAGAACCCGCTGGATGCCACAAGTGTCCATCCGGAAAGCTATGATGCAGCCCAAAAGCTTCTTGGAAAGCTCGGGTATCAGCCGGAAGACATCATTGGCGGTAAGCTTGAGGGGATAACCAGGAGTATTAAGGATTATAAGAAACTGGCAGATGAGCTTGGCATCGGTGAAATTACGCTTCGCGATATTGTGAAGGAACTGGAAAAGCCCGGAAGAGATCCGCGCGATGAAATGCAAAAGCCGATTTTGCGCAGTGACGTTCTGGATATGAAAGATTTGGTTCCAGGCATGACATTGAAAGGGACGGTACGCAATGTCATAGACTTTGGGGCATTTGTAGATATAGGGGTCCATCAGGATGGTCTTGTGCACATTTCTCAGTTGAGCGACAAAAAATTTGTGAAGCATCCGTTGGAAGTTGTCAAAGTAGGTGATATTGTGGATGTCAAAGTGCTCAGTGTGGATGTGCAGAAGAAGAGGATTGCATTGACTATGAAAATGTAAGATTTACTTAGCAGACGAGAGGATGGTGGGATTGAAGACCGGACGCTTTGGAGGGAGATGTGAAGGAGGTAAAGATTGGAACCATGGCGCCGGTCTGCTTTACCGCTGCGTCTGAGTTTTCTAATTTCCCTGCCCCTGCTCGAACCGGAAAAACCGCTCACAACTCGCACCGTTTTCCGATGAAAACGCCGCTCAAACAATGTTCGCTTGAGCCGCAAGGGCTCATTTTCCCTGACCGCAAAGGCAGCGAAATAAGAAAACTCTATCCTCGCTCTATGCAGTCCGGCGCCATGGTTCCAATCTTTACCTCTAGCCAAGGTTTTCGACCAAAGCTGGTTTAGACTTATTTTCAGCCTATAAACTTGGCGTGTGGAAAAGAGCAGCACCATGGTCCTGCTCTTTTCCGCACTCACAACCTTTTCTAACCTATCACTCCTATATAAATTCAGCCGAATTATGAACCATATCATATAATCTTTTTTCGTTTAAACACTTACAAAACCAATCACAACCGAATTCTTTTGCTAATTCTTCGTATATATTCTTCATAGGACCACAAAAATGAACAAAATAACTGGAAGCGATAACCTTTGATTTCATACGATCATCCAAGTAGTGAAACATACCATTATATTTATAAGATAAATGATGAAAAGCAATATCATTCTCAAATATCATTTTGTTCATTGCCGACTGATCATATAAAACAAATGGTTTTACATATTTTTTAATGTCTATTTTTCTCAATGTTTCTAAAGATTTCTTGTCAATAAGAAAAACCCCATTATTAAAATATATATTCTCCAGCCAATCTTTTGATAAGTATTGAAGCTCTCCCTTTATGTATCCCTTTCTCTCACGTCTTTTTATGATAGCCTCCAGTTCACTTTTTATTCCAAATTCATCTTTTAATTCTTTATTATTACCATAAAAAGCGGCTCCTTCAGAAAAGGCAGCAAAGCCTTTCCCCCCATATTCATGAAATATATTTGGACTATCTATTTTGGGAATCACATCACAATCCACATATAAAATATTATCATAGTGATCGAACTTATTTTCAAAGATTTGAAAACGCTCGTATGATGGCTCCAAATCATAGGCTTTCGTGTGAATACAAAGATAATCCGCATGAAACCGTTTAGCATAATTTAGAAATTCCTTCTTAGAAGTCTCATATAAATCTTTGAAATAGCCATGCATTGCATTTTGATTAAAATTGTTACTATCCGGGATATCAACCTGTACTATTAAATTTTTCATTTCCATCTCCTTCATGATCGCATATTATCTTTTAGATTTTCAAATTATATGTTATCATTATAGAGGAATTTAATCTTTCGGCAAGGAGTATCATATTTGATTTAAGGAGTATTTTATGCAAATTAAAAAAAATAAGGATAATAAAGAAATAAAAAATCATGGTGATTTTCAATTCCCTGTTTTAGTCAGCGATGAATGTTTATCTAACTATGACAACAGAACATTTGCATGGCATTGGCATCCGGAAATAGAATTGACAGTAATTATTCAGGGTGAAATGGTTTACAAAGTAAGCAATAAGACATTTCATTTAAATGAGGGAGATATGTTATTTGTAAATGCAAATGCGTTACATATGGGGAAGGCGAATGACTTTGGAGATTGTATTTATATTTCGACAACATTTGAACCGAAGTTAATATATGGGTATGATAATAGTATTATCCAGAAAAAGTATATAGATGGAATTATTTTTAACACGAATCTGTCTTCAATGAAAATTTCACAATCCAGTGAAGCCGGCAAAGATATTAGGCTAGAGTTATTGAGAATTCATGATCTATATAATGATAAAACCGATCTGTATGAATTGGAAATGCAAGTAGCCCTTTCTAATATCTGGATCAAACTTATGAGACTCTTTCCTTATGATCAGATGAATGATTTCGTCCTAAAAAACGATTATAAAATAATTAGCGAAATCACCTGCTTTATCCATGAGAATTATAGGAATAAACTTACGCTTGATGAAATAGCCGCTTCTGTGAGTATGAGCAAGGGACAATGTTGCAAATACTTTAAAATGAATACTCATCAGACTATTTTTGAATATATATTAGAGTACCGCATAAAGCAAAGTATGTTACTTCTTAAGTCAACGGATTATTCTATAACTGAAATTGCCTGTTTGGTTGGGTTTTCAGATCCAGGCTATTACTCGAAAATATTTTATAGATACGTTGATTGCACTCCAAGTAATTATAAAAAAAGCTTTTACTTCGATGGATAAATTTTTACCGGTCATCAACTCTTAGAACTTTTGAAATATTACTTTGTATAAGGAAATTAACCTTAATTGGCTTGTATACACTGCTGGTATTATTGAAAAAATCAACATTTGAGGTTATAATAGTGATGGATTGGAAGACTCTGGAAATAAAAAAAGGAGCAAAAATTATGAATTATAAGAATACGTATTTCATATTCCTGCAAGATGATTGCATAAGTGAATTTGGACAGGAAAACGGAACAAAAATATATAATCAGGCATGTCAGCTTCTCACTTCGATGTTGGATAATGCTGACTATCGGAACAATGAAAGCATAAAGGAACACATAGTCAAAAATATGTTTCCAATAATTGCGTATTATTTGACATTGCAAGATAATGGTTATTCAAAAGAGGAAGCTTATAATTTAACACTGCAAGAAACTCAAAAAGCAGCTCATATTCAGAAAGAAAAAAATAATTTTCTTTCCAGGCTACCATTCGCTTATAGTATATTTAAACTTTTTATTAAAGGCATTATAAAAAAGAGGTATCCCATTGAGGGGTGGGATACTGAATGGGTAAGATTTGACAAGAAAGAGATACATATGAATTTCAAGAGATGTATTTATTCTGATTTGACCAATCATTATGGATGTCCTGAATTGTGTACTGTCTTTTGTAAAAATGATATCGTTACCTTTGAGGGATACGAGCCAAAAATTCACTTCGATCGTAACGGAACGCTTGCTGAGGGTGCTGACTGCTGTGATTTTCATTTTATACGCGGCAAGTAAATGGAAGTTGTTATCTTGTGATTGATAGATAGGAATTTGGAGGTATGCTATATGAACGATGTTGTGCTTGTATTCCCGACGATAGAACATGAAGATAAAGCAAATGAGTTTAAAAAGGAATTTTTTGTTTATGGAGAAAAAGTGATTAATGGTAGTGGTTTTTTAGACCAACTGGAATATAGGGAGTGGCTGAAGCATACAGAAAAATACAGAAATAGCGGATAAATTACTTTCTCGAAAAAACTCGAACATATGGTTGTGTTTCGTGCTGCTTCATGGTACAATAAATATTAATACTATTATATAAGAATTTAAAGATAAGGAGATTGATACTATGAATGAAATGAAATTCTGTGAAAGTTGTGGTATGGCACTTGAATCAAAAGAGGTTTTTGGTACAGATAATGATGGCAGCAAGAATGAAGAATATTGTATTTACTGTTATAAAGATGGTGATTTTACTGTTGACTGCACTATGGAAGAAATGATCGAAGTTAGTGTAAAACATATGAAAGAATCGGGAATGTTAAAGGAGCAAAATAAAACGGAGGAAGAAGCCCGACAATTTATGTATAGCTTTTTTCCAAAGTTAAAAAGGTGGAAAAAGTAAATTAATTTAAAGAGGGAGGACTATGGATAAACAGTATTTGCCGGACATAGAAGAAATCATTTCTCATAGATATGATAATGGAGCGGATTATTGGAGTACCGCAGATAAGAAATTATTAAAGGGTGCCCCTTTTACCACATTAGAAAGTACATTATACTTACTGGAGTTAGGCATGCCTTGTGATGAACAGATATTAAAGGACACGGCAACTCTTATTTTCAGTACATGGAAGGAAGATGGAAGATTTAAGACTTCACCATCCGGCGGTATTTATCCTTGCCATACGGCTTTGGCTTTACAGACGCTATGTTATCTGGGCTATGCAGATGATGATCGAATCCGCAAAGTATTTCAGTATTTTCTTGATACGCAACAGGAAGACGGTGGGTGGAAATGCAATAAGTATAGTTATGGGCGTGGACCGGAGACCAGATATTCTACCCCTGTGACGACACTGATAGTGCTGAATGCTTTTCGGTATTCGGATATTGCCATTAGTGAGCAATGTATCAATCGGGCAGTAGAGTTTTTACTTATGCACTGGACTATCCGAAAACCAATCAGTCCCTGTCATTATGGTATGGGGTCTCTCTTTATGCAGGTAGAATATCCTTTTAGGGGATATAATCTGTTTTACTATGTTTATGTCTTGTCATTTTATCGATATGCGCGACAGGATGAACGCTTTCTGGAAGCACTGCGGGAACTGGAAGCAAAAACAGTAGATGGTATGATTCGGGTAGAGCGGGTAGTACCGAAACTTGCCAGACTATCTTTTTGCAAGAAAGGACAGATAAGTACTCTGGCTACAAAACGTTACAAAGAAATATTGAACAATATGGAGAAGAAATGAGAGCGGATAAGTAAAGTATAAAAATCGGAGGCATGGATGAAATATTTAATTAGAGAAATGCAATCACAGGAATATCCGCTTCTTGAAGAATTTTTATACGAAGCTATCTTCCAAAGAGATGAAAATAATTTAATACCAAAAACAATAATTAATGACCCTGCTTTACAGGTATATATTAAAGATTTTGGTACAATGAAAGATGATTATTGCCTGTGTGCAGAAGTAGATAAAAAGATTGTAGGTGCCGTTTGGATAAGGAACATTGACGGATTTGGCAATATTGATGATAAAACACCAGAATTTGCAATCTCTCTTTACAAAAATTATCGGGGACAAGGAATTGGGGGAGAGATGATGAAGCAGATGCTTGGATTTTTGAAGAACAAGGGATATCATAAAACGTCTCTGGCTGTTCAAAAAGATAATTATGCGTTGCATATGTATCTGAATGCAGGATTCCAAATTATTGGTGAAAATGAGCAAGAGTACATTATGGTGCATTATTTACAATAGTGTGAGTTATAGTTTGTGAAAAGATAATAAGAAGTGAAGAGGAGGGTAGATGATGGAAGAATTATCAAAGCTGCCAAATATCGGGAAAGATACAGAGAAGCTATTGAATGAGGTCGGCATAAACACATATGAAGAGTTATCAAAAATCGGAGCAGAACAAGCGTGGTTAAAGATACAGGAAATTGATGAATCAGCCTGTATTCACAGGTTGTTAGGCCTGGAGGGCGCAATACAAGGAGTAAAAAAGACTTTGCTGCCGGATGCTCGTAAGGCAGAATTGAAAGAGTTTTATAAGTGGAATAAAAAGTAATGAGTATCGGCGGTAATATATATGTTATAAATTAAATTCCAACTATATGTTTCCAGAACAGCTATTTCAAAATGGAAAACGGTGAAAAACAGGTCTCTGACACGAAAAGTGTCGGGGCTTTTTTTCTGTTGTGACGATAGGTTTCTTGATAGTTTCCGTTTTTAATTGATTATTTAACTGCGGTTACAAGCAGATGGTAAACAGCAAAAAGTATTATCAACTTAATATCCGCTATAAGTTTTATGCAACATTTTACTAATATATTAGGAGGAGGATTTGTAATAATGAATACTTGTGGGAGATAAATGAACCGGTATGCTTAGAAGCAGGAATCTTACTTGAACATATAGAATTGCCGGAATTATGTACTTGCTGCAATTCAGAACTATTGTATTCCTATAGGAGCATAAAAAAAGTACTATAAAACATAGTACCTTTTTTATGTCAAAAAGTGGTATATTATGTGTGACTTTGAATTCGAAAAAGGTTGTAAGAATTATAAAGCGTAAGTAGGTCAATTTTTACATTAAAATAGTCAATTCTTACATTTTTAAGGAAAATTTGTACGCTAAGCTTATACTTAGAATTCAGAAGAGTAATTACTATGCTGAAAGAAAGGACTGAGAAGAAATTGTTGTCATATGAGATCGTTTCAGAAAAGGGCGAACGTTTTGTAAATGAAGATGCCGTTGGATGGGTTCAAAATGAAGATGTTTGGTGCTTTGTATTGGCGGATGGTCTTGGCGGTCATGGAGGTGGCGAGCAGGCATCATCACTGATTGTGCAGGTTGTATTGGAATATTTTAAAGAGAATGGTTGTTTGACGGAGGAATGTCTTAAGACGTGTTTTACTATGGCCCAGGAAAAGCTTATGGAAAAGCAGGAAGAGCTGAAAAAGACATTAGAGATGAAGAGCACATTGGTAATTTTGCTGAAAGATAAGAAACGGGCATTGTGGGGGCATGTAGGAGATTCCAGGCTATACAGGTTTCCGAAAAGTAAAGAGGTGATGCATACCTTGGATCACAGTGTCCCGCAGATGCTGGTTGCTTTAGGAGAGATTGAAGATAAAGATATCAGAGGACATGAGGACAGAAATCGCCTGCTGAGGGTCGTGGGAGTGGAATGGGAGACACCCAGGTATCAATTATCAGGAATCACAGATTTGGATGAGCGTGATGCATTTCTACTGTGTTCAGATGGTTTTTGGGAATGGGTTGATGAAAAGCAAATGCTGGATACGCTGCAAAAAGCGAATAGCACAAAAATGTGGATCCATGAGATGGAAAAAATTGTGATAAAGAATGGAACGATGGACAAGACGGGTAAAATGGATAACTATTCTGCGATTGGCGTTATGTTAAAAGAGCGGTAGATTGAGAGGAATGTTTCGTGTTACATATTGCAATTTGTGATGATAATCAGCAGCATCGGCAGGAGATCAATCGATTAATGGGAAAAGCTTTGTTTGCCAGAACCGATTTTGTTATTGATAACTATGATGACGGAAGGCAGATTATAGAAGCAATCGAAAAAAAACGATTTTTTTATGATCTGCTGATGTTGGATATCCATATGAAGATGGATGGTATACAGACAGCCAGATATATACGGCAGCATCAAGTAGACATTGACATCATTTTTGTGACAATATCACATAAACACGTCTATGAGGGCTATACCTATAAAGCATTTGCTTATTTATTAAAGCCATTAGATGAAAAAAAGGTTATGCTTGAATTAAACCGATATTTGGATGAGAAAGAAACAACAGAAGAATATTTGAATATATCGGTTCGGGGAGCTATCAACAAGATTCCGATTGGTAAGATTCTCTATATTGAAAGTGATTCCAGAAAGCTTCTCATTCATCTGAAAAACCGGGAAGTAGAGTTTTACGGAAAATTAGATGCGGTACAAAATGCCTTGGGAGAGCAGCAATTTGTCAGGTGCCATCAGAGTTACCTGGTCAATAAAAATTATGTTTCGTCAGTTGGAAGAAACTCATTAGTGATTGAGGATGTTCCGATACCCGTAAGCAGAAAGTATCAGCAGACGGCAAAGGATATTCTGGATAAAAGATCATGAAAACATGGGAGGAAAGAAGTTATGGCAATTATTCAATGTGAGTCAGGACATTATTATGACAACAATAAATTCATGAGCTGTCCGCATTGCCGCAATGCAGAAAAAGATGAGGGCTCTCTCACAGTCCGGTTAAACAATTCTACAGTGGAAAGCCAGGCTGCCGTTTATTTAAAAGAAAGGGGTATTTCTTATAAGGAAGAGTATGATGAGGAAAAAACAGTTGGAGTTTTTTCCAAGAGTAAAGGGAATGATTTTGTCACGGGATGGTTAGTGTGCATTTCAGGTGCAGAAAAGGGCAGGGACTATAAACTGCGTTATGGCGTTAATAAAATCGGCAGGAGTAAAGAAATGGATGTTTATCTGGAGGAAGACAGACAGGTAGCGAGAGATCATCATTGCTCTGTAATTTACGAGTATAATAAAAATGAATTTTTTGTCATACCTCAGAAAGGTAATATCGTATATCTAAACAATGAATTTTTAGAAGATGCCTCAAAAATTTTGGCAGGAGATGTTTTGACAATCGGTGAAAGCCAACTGGAATTTATTGCATTTTGCAGGGGGACCAGGAGATGGAAAAAAAATATTTAAGCAGGTTTGGAAGTACTTTGTGCAGTTTGCTGCTGTTTGCTATCCTAGCGCTGGTAATTAACTTTTCTTCCCATGCTGCCAATATTGATGAAAAGATATCTTCTTTGCGGATTGAGCAGGCACATGCACGTATGCCGGAGATACAGGTGTATTATTATCCGGATGCTGACAAAAATCAGGAATCACCTTTAGCAGCATCCTTGGCAAGTGAAAAGCTGCAGATAGAATCTCTGGAATCATACAGTGAAGAAACCGGAATGGATTATTATTTGCTGGTAGACATTTCTGCCTCGATCAGTAAGAAATACTTTGCAAGCATTCAGGATGCCCTTTTAAAATTCCATGCTGGCATGAAGAAAAATGACAGATTGACATTGATCACTTTTGGTGATGAGGTGAATCTCATCTTTGAAAACAAGACAGTAAAAGATGATGTCCAGGAAGCAATCATGGCTCTGGAAAATAAAGATATGACAACAGCTCTTTTTCAGGCAATTGAAAAGACGGCAAGAATGGCAGATACAGATGGAAATGCAATGAAGAGAAGCATTGTATTCGTAATTACAGACGGAGAAGATTTTGCTGTGAATAAATCTTCAGCGAATGAAGCATCCGCCACCATGGAAAAAGCAGGATTACCTCTATATTCCATGGCGGTAGAAAAGATGGCCGGGGAAAAAGAAAATCAATATATTAATGAATTTGGAGAATTTACAAGAAGTACAGGTGGGCAGCTTTCTGTATTTAATGATGAGAATACATGGGAATGTATGCAGCAAATAGTACATTCTTTATATAATGCAAAACTTTTAAAATTAGAAGCATCCAATAACAAAAGCTACCAGACACTGCAGACTTTGACAATTACTTTTCCGGATGAAGTATCCGCTGCTGTGAATGTACTGGCATCACGTTCTGTTCCGGATGAGATTCCACCTACGGTAAAAGCGCGGCAGGAGTCGGATAAAAGTATCAGTATGACCTTTAGTAAAAAGGTTTTAAACGCAGAAATTCCAGATAATTATAAAGTTACGGTGGATGGAGATACCATACTGACAGTACATACCGTGGAAGTTTCAGATAGTAATCCCGATGAAGTGATCTTAATTTTCCAGGATCCTTTTTACAATGGAGAATATGAGATTACCTGCAAGAATATCTATGATGATTCGAAAGAAGCCAACCTTGTAACATGGGTGAGCCGCATTAAGGTAGAGGACGGACTCAAGGAAGACAGTGGAATCATCAAGTTTTTAAAGGATTTCTGGTTTGTTTTCGTGGCGTTGTTTACGGTTCTGTCAGTTGGACTGACTCTGCTTTTGGTCTACTTAAGAGTCAAGAAAAATAAAGGTGTTGTTGTAGTGGACGGAAAAGTAACGCTGCAGTCTAACATGGAAGTGAAACAGCGGGTAGATATAGAGAAAGAAACGGGGCATAAACTTATTGTTCAATTGAGGGATGGGAAAAATTCTATAAAAGAAATTCCTATTCTGGTATCAGGAAGTGTGATTGTAGGGCGTTCATCTATTTGCAATCTGTATTTTAATGACAATAACCTTTCCAAACAGCACTTTGCCATAGAAGAAGGAGCAGATGGATTCTATATTTTGGATTTAAATACGACAAATGGCACGATGGTAAACGGAATAAAGATTCATCAAAAACGAAAACTGCAACAGGGCGATTTGATTAATGCAGGAATGCTGGAGATGACATTGAGGTGGTAACTATGGAAGATAACTTTAAATCAATTTGTACAAATTGTTTTTCTGATCAGATGAGAGGTGAAGTTTGTACCTCTTGTGGATATCACATCAAAAATGCACGAAAGAATTCACTCGCCATACCCGAATTTACGATCCTGAATTCCAGGTATTTGGTTGGAAGAATTATAGGGGCGGGGGGATTTGGAATTACTTACAAAGCTTACGATACAGTAAGTAATTCAATATGTGCGATCAAAGAATATGTGCCGTTGGGACTCGCTTGCCGCAAAGAGGATAGCATCACATTAACAGAGGTTTCCGAAGAGAAGAAAGATTACTTTACCCATGGAAAAAAACGGTTTTATGAAGAAGCAAAGGCACTGTATGATTGCAGTAAAATACCCGATGTGGTAGAGATCTTGGACTATTTTAAGGACAACAACACCGTTTATTTTGTCATGGACTACATTGAAGGCGTGACACTGAAAAAATATGCTGTTGCAAAGGGCGGAAAGCTTCCGGTGGATACAGCGCTTACTATCATCTATAAAGTTGGAACAGCGCTGGAGAAGATACACCGGCAGGCAGGAATTTTCCACCGGGATATCAGTCCGGATAACATCATGATTACATTGGATGAAGAAGTAAAAATTATAGATTTTGGGAGTGCCAAGAGCATTGCAAATGAAGAACAGAATATGTCTGTTGTCCTGAAACCTGGATTTGCTCCGCCGGAACAGTATTCCAGGGAGGGCAGACAGGGGAAGTATACGGATGTGTATGCGCTTGGCGGAACGCTTTACTATATTCTTGCAGGCAAGACCGTCCCGGTTGCACCGGATCGGGTAGTTGGAAGTGAATACATTCGCTTAAAGGATATGGATTTGGGGATTGGCCCAAGGGTATCAGACGTAGTGGACCAGGCACTGGAATTGAATTACAAGATCAGGACTCAAACAGTGGGAGAGTTTATCAATGGGTTGGCGCCGGCAGTTCCTTCTCTGCGAACGATTCAGGAAACTTCCAATATAACCGTGCAGGAAGCACCGAAAGAAATAAAAGAACCGACAGAACCACCGGAACTTCTGGATAAACGAAAAGGGACACCCATACCATACATGGAGGTCCAGCAGGGGATTATGAACGGTTACCGATGGGAAATCCCCATAGATACACCTGTAAAAGTAGGACGCTCAGATGGCTGGTCAAACATCGTATTACAGGGAAGCCAGCAGATCAGTAAGGTTCATTTCATTGTGGAATATGATTCTGCAAAGAATCAGTTTTATATAGAAGATAAATCCATGAATGGAACGTTTGTGGATCGTTACCAGTTGCTGCCGGACAAAGTGTATATTTTGAGCAGCAATAAAATAATTATATTGGGTGCAGGGGTTAGCATGATTAAGTTAGGGGTGGCATATGATAGATGAATTTGACAACAGGAATCCTTCCGAGATTATAACAGTTAAGATTTATTCCGAGGACGATTATTTTGAAGATGAGTATTTTTCAAAGATTTCACTTGGGATTAAAAGCGTGATAGGAACCAGGAAGACACAGCAGGACACGATTTTTGGACAATTTAATGATACTTCTGGGATTGCCATAGTTTGTGATGGGATGGGGGGACTGCAGGGAGGAGAAAAAGCCAGCGAGACGGCAGTCACGATGTTGGCGGAAGATTTTTTCGCAGAAGAAGAAATGGAAGATGTACCAGCCTTTTTTAGAAAAGAAGCGATCAAAATTGATGAGGCGGTAAGCCGTCTCTGTGATGAAAATGGCACACTTTTAGAAGCAGGAACAACCATGGTGTCTGTGATTATACAGGAAGATAAGCTGTTTTGGCTTTCGATAGGAGACAGTAAAATTTATATTATCAGGGATCAGGAAATCATCACGGTCAACCGGCTTCATAATTACCGGATGACAATGGATCAGATGATGCAGCAAGGCACCATGTCAGAAGAAGAGTACCAGAAAAAAGAAAAACATGCGGAAGCCTTGATTAGCTTTTTAGGCATGGGCAATGTGAGCCTGATGGATATCAATCCACAGGGTTTTGAGTTAAAGGACAAGGATGTTATCCTTTTGTCAAGTGATGGATTGTATAGAGTTCTTTCAGACGAGACAATCCAAGGTATTGTGAAGAAACATATGTTTAATTTACAGGATGCGGCAGATGCGCTTACAGAAGAAACAACCAGGCGTGCCGTAAAGAGCCAGGATAATACATCGGTGGTATTAGTGCAGTATCATGAGGAAGCATTTTAAAAAAAGAGGATAAAAACGGAGGAATGAATGATGAATTTGAAAAGATGTGAAAGCGGACATTTTTATGACGCGGATAAGTTTGCTGACTGCCCACATTGTTCAGGTGCAAAGGGAGACGGCAATGTTACAGTAGGAATTGGAAATGTGCAAAGTGAAATGGTAACCGTGCCAAGTGATCATATTCAGTCGACATCGGAGACACCAAAGCAATCCCCTTCCATTCGCAGTGATATCGAAAAAATCATGACGGTATCATCGGAAGTAGAAGAAGACGATAATGAGAAAACAATTGGCATTTATGTAACGAACAAGGGTACAGAACCAGTTGTGGGCTGGCTGGTGTGCATCAAGGGCGAATATTATGGGGAATGTTTCAAATTAAAAGCTGGAAGAAACTTTATTGGCCGGTCTGGAAGTATGGATGTCAAGTTGGGAAACGATCATAGCGTTTCCAGGGACAAGCATGCGATTATTTTATACGAACCAAAGCGAAGAGAATTTATGGCTCAGGCAGGGGAATCCAGAGAGTTGTTTTATAGGAACGATGAAGTAGTACTGACGGCTGAAAAGTTAAAGAGCAGAGATATGCTTATTATCGGGAATACCAAACTGATGTTCATACCATGCTGCGGACCAGACTTTAGCTGGGATGACTATAAAAATGAATAAAGATGGAGGAAAATCAGATATGCCGGAAATCATTCAAAAAAGAATTTGGAATATCATCACAACGGTGCTGTGTGTATTGGCAGTTCTGTGCGTTTTCCTGCCGTTTCTCAAATTAGACCTGGCTTCGATTACAGGTGGGTTGGGCTCGTTTTTTACGGATATTGACATCTGGGTCACAGGTAAGAAGTTTTCAACAATTGAACTAGTCAAAGCATTAATAGAATACAGAAAGGCTTTGGAAATTAATTTTGTTTTATTTATGGCAGCGGTTATACTGCCGAATTTGTTACCGCTTGCCATTACAGGGATTGCATGGACGAAGGCGAAGGCCAGATACATTTTTGGCATAGTCTTTTCCCTGCTGTTTGTGGCAATCACCATAGTGTTGCATATGCTGGTGATACCAAAGGCAATTGAACGAATCGTAAACAATATGATAGACGATACGATCGGTGGAAATATTTTGTCTTTATTCAACCGCAGCTCACTGACCGCGGTTTTTGGGGAACAAGCGGCAAAGGCATATAAACAAAGCCTTGGCTTGGGATTTCTTGTGCCGATTATTCTAATGGTTTTGGTTATTATTGTATCTGTGTTGGGATTCATCCTGACGAAGGATGAAGTAAAGGTTTCGAATCAGAATGTTGGATATATGCAGGGAAACATGGGGAATGTCAGGAATGTTGGAAATATTGGAAATATTTCAGGGCAGTTAGTGAAAGGACCATCAATTACTGGAATCAGCGGGGTATTTCAGGGAGTTGTTTTTCCAATGCAAAAGAATGAGACCATCGTTGTGGGGAGAGATCCCACATGTAGTCATATTGTTATTGAATCTGAACAAATCAGCAGAAAACACTGCGGCATTAGTTTTAATGAAATTACAGGCCAGTATACAGTGACGGATTTTTCTTCCAATGGAACCTTTGTAAATCATTCCAGGAGAATTATGCGGAACGAACCGCAGTTTGTACAACGAGGAGATACATTATCCCTGGGAGACAGTAAAAATAGTCTGAGACTGGATTGATGAAGAGCAAGTACTCAGTTGAAAGGAAAGGTATCATGTATGGCCAATTGTCAGTCACAGGACTTGTTTGTAACAAGATCATTAGCAATGAACAGGCAGGATACCGGTGCCATAATCGGCATAAAAGGAGATATTCTTGGTGCGATCGTTCGGATCCGGGATAATCAGGAGATTATACTGGGGCGCGACCCATACCGTTGTGATCTGGTGATTAAGGGAAACCGGATCAGCAGGTATCACTGCAGCATCATGTATATGCCTAATCTGGAAAGCTACAGGGTAGTGGATTATTCACTCAATGGCTGTTTTTTGGAAGATAACAGCCGGTTGAACAAAGAAGAACCTTATCAGCTGCTTTCCGGTGCAGAAATTAAACTGGGCAGTAATGAAAATGTGATAAAGCTGGGATAATCGTTTTAGCTCTATGAAGGAAAAAGGTGGAAATAACAAAATGATAGCAAATGAAGACAGAAAAACTGTCTACTATACAGAAAACGAAGAATATCAGGCAGGATGCCAAGATCAGCATTATTTGATTATCATTGATGCCAATGGCGGCATGCGGGAAATGGATCTGGCTCTGTTTGGCAAGCAGCGGATACTGATTGGTCGTGATGCTTACAAGAATGACATAGAGCTAAACTCCAAGATTGTATCAAGCTGCCATGGGAAATTCAAATTCATAGATGGGACACTGCACTATGCAGATTTGGGAAGTACCAATGGAACAACCATAGAAGATGGTGCGTTCGACAAATTGCTAAAGGGTAACCAGAAGTATTATCCATTGAGAGAAGGTTCCGTCCTTAAGATACAGCTGTCTTCCGGTTCAGGTGAGGATACGGTATTGATGTTGTATACCAGAAGACTGGAAGATGGAATCTGGAGAAAATACAGTGTAGAGCTTCCGGAAATACGAATCGGGCGAAGTGTGGAAAATGATATTGTCCTGACGAATCCTTCCGTTTCCAGAATACACGCAATACTTAAGAAAAATGGGGAAGATTATGAAATTCAGGATAACCGCAGTTTAAATGGAATCATGATAAACGCCCATATGCTTAATGGAACCCGGGTTTTACGGGAAAAAGATGTAATTCAGATCTTCAATTCCAAACTAATCTATACCAGGGGAATTATTTATTACAAGAACTCTATGCAAGGAATTTCCCTGAATGTTTCCAATGTAAATAAGTTTGTTGGTAAGCAGAAAAAGCAGATTTTAAATAATGTAAATTGTGAAATTGACAGTAATGAATTCGTTGCCATTATTGGTGGTTCCGGAGCAGGGAAATCCACCTTGATGAATGCAATCAGCGGATTTGACAAAAACATGGTAGGTGAAGTGTATTGTAATGGTGCTGACCTTCATCAGAATTTTAATTCTTTAAAGAGCATGATCGGTTATGTACCGCAGCAGGATATTATTTATGAAAACCTGACGCTTCGGACAATGCTCTATTATACGGCAAAGATGAAGATGCCATCGGACACCACGAAGGAAGAAATCGCCATCCGTATTGACAAGGTGCTGGCGATGGTGGAGCTGCAGGAGCATCAGAATACATATATCAGGAAACTATCCGGTGGACAGAAAAAGAGAGCCAGCATAGCAGTTGAGTTACTGGCAGATCCCAGCCTGTTCTTTCTGGATGAGCCTACGTCGGGCCTGGATCCGGGAACGGAGAAAAAACTGATGCAGACTCTGAGTAAACTTTCCAAGACGCAGGGCAAAACGATTATTATGGTTACCCATACCACTCAGAACCTGCACCTGTGTGACAAAGTGATATTTATGGGACCAGGAGGATATCTTTGCTTTTGCGGCACTACGGAACAGGCAAAAATGTTCTTTGATACAGACGACCTGGTCAATATTTACAATATGATTGCCGAAAATCCCCAAATGTGGGCTACGCAGTTTGCAAATTGTATGGAATACACTGGGGCGCAGAGAAATGATGCAGGTACGATAGATACCTCCAGAAAAAGGGTAAATCTATTTCGTCAAATGGCAATTCTTACTGCAAGGTATGGGCAATTGATTATAAATGACAGACAGCGGCTGCTGATGCTTGTTCTCCAGCCAATACTGATAGCCTTGTTATTGTCCCTCGTGGCAGCGGATGATGTGTTTGAGGTATATGATGGAACGAAATCTATTTTGTTTGCGCTCAGCTGCGCATGTATCTGGATTGGATTGTTCAATTCCATTCAGGAAATCTGTAAGGAACGTGTCATTTTGAAACGTGAATATATGGCGAATCTTAAGTTAACCGCATATATTTTTTCCAAATATGTCATTCAAATATTGATTGGCCTGGTACAGGCATTGCTGATGACGCTGATATTTTTGCAAACGGTAGGCAAGCCGGAGAAAGGCATTCTATTCGACAATCCTGCGCCGGAAATATTTCTGGTACTCTGGATGACCATACTTGCTTCCATGGCGTTGGGATTTGTTATTTCCGGCATGGTAAAGAGCGGAGACAAAGCCATGGTAATTGCTCCGTTTGTGCTGATTGTACAGCTGCTCTTTTCTGGCATTCTCTTTGAATTAAAAGGAATTGGAGATAAGATTGCTTATGGTACGATCAGTAAATGGTCAATAGAAGGATTGGGAGGTATAGCTAATTTGAATGAATTGACCTCAAAACTTCAGAAAGAAATGCCTACGTACCAGAGAGATTTTGAAGAGATGTTTGAGAGTACGAAAGGGCATTTGGCGGTTCGGGTGGACGTTTTGGGAGTATATGTTGTATTGTGTGCGGTTATCAGTATTATCGTATTGAAAAGTGTATCAAAGGATAGCAGATAGGACGAAAAAACATGACGAATTTAAATCATCTATGTTTCCATTGTTTTAAAGAGAAAGGTGCATATACCGTATGCCAGCATTGCGGCCACGTTGCCGGTACACTTCCTGCGCAGGCATATTATCTTATGCCAGGAACGGTTCTAATGGGAAGGTACATCATTGGAACGGTCATAGGGTTTGGTGGGTTTGGCATTACTTATAAAGCGTTTGATGCAAAACTGGATATGGTGATTGCTGTAAAGGAATTCTATCCAAGGGGAATCGTCAACCGCCCGCTGGGTGGTACCAGAATTGAGATTTTCACGCAGAAGCAGGCATCAGACTACCAGCATATGCTGGGACGTTTTCTGGATGAGGCCAAAAATATGGCAAAGTTCTCAAAGGAGCAAGACATTATAGCGGTCTATGATCATTTTGAAGAAAACCAGACAGCGTACATTGTCATGGAATATCTGGAAGGGATACAGTTGGGGACTTATCTAAAAGAATATGGACCGATGCAGGCGCAAGAAGCCATTCCGCTTTTTTTGGAACTGTTGGATGCGCTTGGAAAGCTGCATGAGCAGGGAATCATCCACCGGGATGTGAGTCCTGGCAATCTCTTCATTACAGAAAAGAATCGCATCAAGCTGTTTGATTTCGGAGCAGCCAGCTTTCGGGGAAGTCCCAATGACGGCACGCATGAAGTAGTCATCAAGGCTGGTTATACACCACCGGAGCAATACAGAAAAGATATGGCGCCAAAAGAAACCATGGATGTCTATGCGGCAGGAGCATTGCTATATGAAATGCTGACCGGGGAAAGCCCACCGGAGGCGATTGACCGGATGGTGCAGGATGAGCTGGTCACGCCGTCTCAGATGGGCAGTGCGATAGGGAAGAACCTGGAGAATGCCATCCTAAAAGCATTGGCACTAAATCCGGAGGACCGCTTTGCTTCGGCACGGGAGTTTTATGAAAGTATTGCAGAGAGTAAAACCGTGGAACTAAAGCCGTCTCGCAAAATGCCGACCGTGTTCAAGTGGATGATGGGAAGTGCGGCGGTATTTACACTGGTAATAGTCGGAATCATGTTCGGGTTGTATCAGGCGGATCTGACCAACTATATACCCAAAGAAGGTACCACGCTGCAAGTATGGCTGGTGCAGGATGAGGGGAAGGGTGAAGCAGACACTACAGGGGAGATGGAAGACCGCATTCGTGCAGGTTTTGAAGAACGTTATCCACAGGTGAACCTTCAGATTACATCGGTACCGAAAGAGGAATATGCTAAGAAATTGGAAGAAACACCGGACGAAGACTTGCCGGATGTCTATTGTACGGATTATATGGAGGCAGATCGTTTCAACCAGTGCCTGGACTTAACAAAGCTTGTTAAGAAGTTGGATACGGTATCCTACCTATTCACAGAACAATATCTGGAACAGTATCCAGTGAATAATCAGGTGCCGACGGGGTTTCAGTTAGCTGCGTATTATAGAAATGTTACCAAAGAAGACCTGGGGAATGGGATAGACAGGATAGAGCTGGGTGAACTGAAACTTTCAGAAAAAAATAATTCATACGAATGGGTGGATTCACAGAAAACAAACCAAAAGACTTACAAAGCACTAAGTAAGGGAGGCAAGCCGCTCAACTCTGTGATTGGCAGCGTTTCCTGCTGGAAAGATGTGCAGGATGCAACGATTAGTGGTGAAGGTGAAAAATCAGTGGAACTGCAGATTGTGCCGGTCGTGGAACAAGATAAATTACTGTGTTCCTTCAATAACTGTTATGCGGTTAAGAGGACTGGAGATGACAACCGGCAGAAGACAGGGATGCTGTTTTTATATTACCTGCTGGGGAATGTGGCGCAAAGGGAAATGTACCTGAAACGAGGTGATTCCCTTCCGGTGAATGCAAGGGCTTACCGTGAGTACATGGAAAATCTGACGCAATATAGAGTGACGTATATTGAAGAAAATATACATGCGGAAGTAGAGGATAAAGTTAGTATCCGAATCAGTAACAATGTGGAAATGGATGGGGAATCTTATGGGGTGTATCAGGCTTATGCAGGGAATAGTGGTTAATGAGTGCCGGAACGGGTAAAGAAAGGAGAAGAATATGAAGAAAAGTATAATGGGAATCATGATTGTAATTTTACTGAGTGTTATTTCAGTGATGCCGGTATTGGCAACGGAGGGGACAGAAGCAGGTAATAATGAGGATAAAACGACAACAATTGATTTAGATATGGGAAATGGAATAAAAATTAGTGTAAAGCTTAATTTTGATGGTAATGATCTGACAAAAGGAGAACTGAAAGAATGGCTCAAGATGAACTATGACAAACCAGAAAGAGAATACTATACTTTTGATGGATGGTGGATTGAAAATGCAGAGGGTGAGCGAGAAGAAATAAAATTTGATAATAATAATAACGCTGATAGTGTCCCCAATAATACAACTGTGTATGCGCATTGGGGAGGATGTGCGTATACAGTAGAATTTATTGGTGGAGATTTGCCTGCATCGCTTGAATCAAAAACTGTCAATTATGGGGAACCGTATGGTAATCTTCCCAAACCAGTAGCTAGTGATAATAATTGGAACTTTCTTGGTTGGTTCACCGAAGATGGAATAAAAATCGAAGATACTACTTTGGTAAATTTGAAAGATGATGATGAATTAAAATTATATGCTCGTTGGAGCAAGGAATTAAATATAGAGTTTGTAATGAAACAGATAACAACTAGTCATAAAATAACAATACTTAAGAAAGATACATATACATATTTAGAGCTATTGGAGGAACTATTACCTATTATAACTGATTCAAACTTTTTAAGATGGTCTATTGACCCAACCGAAGGAACAGTGGATTGGGGGGATGCAATTGATGTTAATGCAAATAAAATAACAGTACATGCAATTTGGAAGATCCCAGAAGAACCTAATGCTTATACAATAACATTTATTTCAAATTATGATACTAACCGTGAGTGGACTCAAACTATAGAAGAAGGCTATAAGTATGGGATATTACCAATATTGAAAAGAGAAAACCATATATTTCGTGGCTGGTATACTGAAGAGGACGGTGGAGAAGAAATAAGTCCAGATGATAGTCCTTGTGAAGATAAAACATTGTATGCCCAGTGGGAAAAGGTCTATACAATAACATTGGCTCTGAATGGTGGGGAATGTAGTGAATCAACACGTTCTATCCCAGAGAGCGGAACGTATAGAGAGTTACCAACGCCAACAAGAGAAAAACATACATTCCAAGGCTGGTTTACTGAAGAGGAGGGTGGAGAACAAATAAATCTAGATAATAGTCCTGATGACGATAAAACAGTATATGCCCACTGGAAAGAGAATGAGTATACGATAACATTTAACCTGAATGGTGGAAGTTGTAATGAATCAGAACGCATTATCAAAGCAAGCGAATCTTATGGAACGTTACCGACGCCAACAAGGAAAAACCATACATTCCTAGGTTGGTTTACTGAAATTTCTAGTGGAAGAAACGTAGAGTCAGTAGATAGCCCTGGTAAGAATATTACATTATATGCTCATTGGCAACCAATAGTTGTTTCCAAAACTCACAAAATAACATTAAACCCTAAAGGTGGCACATGTAAGAATAAGGAAAAAGAGGTAGCCGCTGGTTATACATGCAAAGGCAGTGAACTAGAAACACCTACCAGAAAAGGATATGTATTTGTTGGATGGAAAAACGGAAGTACGGTCATTACAAAAGATGATACTTTGACAGTTGATAAAGACTTAACTTTAGAAGCAATCTGGGTAGGTACGCTGCAAAAGAAAAATGTAAAAGTTTCCTGTTATCAGTGGGCAACGGAAGCTGAAATTAG
>Ga0153953_1000097_pt1 | contig 24032 bp, 21 predicted proteins | sample TSNJ037MetaG_FD_104718 | JGI IMG/M metagenome (GOLD analysis project Ga0153953, IMG submission 104718) | Attine ant fungus gardens microbial communities from New Jersey, USA - TSNJ037 MetaG | ecosystem: Host-associated > Fungi > Mycelium > Unclassified | place: USA: New Jersey, Wharton State...
CACAATCCTAAAAACATTCGAAATCCGCCCTATTCGGGCTACTTTCTCATGTTTTGCGGGTCCCAACATCATGCTTTTTCATGCAAGCATGAAACGCATGACCTTTTGACCCTGGTATCATATTATAGAAACAAATACGTATGCAGCGTCATTCTTGACGTTGCATATTGTTAGAGGAGGATAAATATTATGGAAAATTTATTAGAAGCATTAATGATTCTATGTTTTGGATTGTCATGGCCTATTTCAATACGAAAATCTTGGGTATCAAGAACGGCAGAAGGGAAAAGTTTATTTTTTGAGTGTTTTCTTTGGGTAGGATATATTTTTGGGATTTCGAGAAAATTTATGATCTGGCAAAGTGCATCGGCCGCAGGAACTACGTTAAACTGGCTGTTTTATCTTGGATGGTTTTTCTACGTTCTGAATATTGTAGAAATTTCCATTGACATGATGCTGTATTTCAGAAATGTAAAGTTGGATAAAGCGAGGGTGACTGCATATAAAGCTTCTGGATTCATATATTAAAACCACTAGGTAGAAGTATTTACAGGAGGGCAAGGGACAGCCTACGTAAACGTAAGCTGTCCCTTGCCCTCCTGCCGCTGTTTTTTCAAGGAATTTACAAGAAAAATGCCCTCCCATTCCACAGCAGCGTCCCAGCTTCCATCAGGTTTATCAATCGGACAATATTGTACTTTCACAAACCTCTAAAATCCAGAATTTGACATTTGTAAGAAAAGATGTTATTACAAAGGAGGACAAAAATATAGTCCGAAAGAGGGCATAAATTATTCTTGACTAATAAGGGGGAGGGGATTTCGTATACAGCGACTGAGTGTAAAGAGTATGGTTATAATAGTGCATTTTTTAAAGGTAAATCTTTTGATTGGCAGGAGGGAGTTCATTATGAAGAAAATAGGGAAAATTATATTATTATTTGCGGTTGTATTAGGATTTATGAAACTATCTGTCCAGCCGGTTTTGGCAAGTGGTAATAAGAATCCAAAGGAATTAACTATCAATATAACCGATATTAAGGTAAAGAATGCGAAGTTAAAGACAGGAAATAAACTAAGCCTTAGTATGAGAGTTAAAGGCAATGGCTATACGGCAATAAAGACTGTTTCAGCACGTTATCATTCCAGCAGGGCTCAAAGTCTGAATATTCCTTTGAAGTACAATACTAAAAGCGGGCTCTGGAGTAGTAGCTTTAAGATTCCTAAAGGGATGCAGAGCGGGCTCTGGAAACTTGTTTCTGTTGCAGCGAATGTTGGCTTGGATGAAGACGGTGATTTGGAGGCACAATTCGGACGGAAGAAAGCCGCTAAACAAATATTGTCAAAAGGCAACATTCGTATCAGCGGAACCAGAGCGGATTATACCAGACCCAAAATTGATTTTAAAAGTCTTTCCTCTTCAAAGAAAGTAACTGAATCAAAAGGCGGTGGGTATCTTACATATCGGGTAAAAGTAACAGATAAAAGTCCGATTAAATCTGTGGTGATTGAAATTGCTGAAATGGAAGCAGTTGGTGAATACTATGATGATTACTATCGGTTGGAGATGAAATACAATAAGAAAAAGGGATACTTTGAAAGCACCGCATGGTATCCGAAAGGTGTTTACCACATATCAAGTATCAGGGCTGAAGACATCTTTGGAAATTATGAGTACTATTGCAACAAAGCCCCGGAATTTGATAACATGGAGACCTATAAGAAAAAGGATTTTTCTAAATATATTTTAGAATTTGATAAATAAGGAAACTCTTTTGAGAAAAGGAAAGGAGAAGAGGAAATTGAAGATAATAAGAAAAGCAGGTTTTATGGTTTTGATTTTAATGCTTACGTGTAGTTTTATATTTCTTCAGGCGAATGCAGCCATGAGTCCTCAGAAAACAGAATGCAAGGTCACTAAAATCAAATTGAATAAGAAGACATTGAAACGGGGAAATAAGTTAACCATACAAGTGAATATTAAAACAAATAAAAAATTAAAAGGTTTAAAAATTTGTTATATCGCTCCATTTTATTTTTCAGATGAATATTCCCCCAAAATTGAAAATGTAAAATATATAAAAATGAAAGCAATTAACAAGTCTAAAACCAAATGGAAAGGTACAATTAAGATAACAAAAAAAATGGTCAATGGCACTTGGGGAATCAAAGAAATTTCGGCTGAATTAAATAATTCAGAAAAGTATTTTATCGAAAACAACCGTTGGTGTTTAGATATGGCGCTGAAAATTAAACGTCAGAATTTATCGAAGGGGAATTTCAAGATTAAAGAAACTTAATAATATCAAGGTTTCCATGTTGCCTCCCATAGTGGCGTCCTGATTGCCTATATATATAAACCAGCACTCATAAAATATGCACCCATCTTTATAAAATCATGTTGCTTATTCCATTTTTTATTGTTATAATTTCAGCAATATACTGCTTACAGTAGATCAGAATTGTTAAGGTTCACTATGAGATTTTGAAAGTAATGAAATGAATTCAAGAGATTCTGGCTCGGACAATGAGCAGGAGAGGATGAAACTGTATGGTGAGCCGACGTTCTATGATTACCCGATCGTTTGTTTTAATCTTTGCCTTTTTTTTAATATTTATGTCTATTACAAGTGTTTTCATTTACCGGGCTTCCGCACAGATCGTTAAAAAGCAGTTCGCGAATAAATGTATGGGAATCGCCATTGCCACGGCGACCCTGATTGAGCGGGATACCGCCGGATACCGCGAATTCATTGACACACTGGATATGGACAGCGATTTCTACAAAACGCTTAAGTCGGATATGGAAAGTATCCGTTTCGGCAACGAAGACAATATTGCTTTTTTGTACACAGAAATCAGGGTGTCCGAAACGGAAATGATGTATGTGCTGGATGGCGAACTGGAGAATACGGATACCTATACACCGCCGGGGATGATGGAGCCGCTGACTGAAACGAGACGTATCGCATATGAAACGCAGGCTCCGTATGCAGGTGATTTTATTACGACGGTGTGGGGCACGCTTATGTCTGCGTATGCGCCCATTTTTGACAAGGACACCAATGAGTTTATCGGTATCGTTGGTGTTGATGTTTCCATTGACCAATATAATGCGGTTCTGCAATATCAGTTGTATTCCATTGTGGGAAGCATCGCCGTTCTTATACTGATGATTGCCTCGCTTTTTTTTGTGTCCTCCGGGCGCATGGAGCGAATGATTGCAATAGACAGCTTGACGGGGGCTTATAACAGGGCGTTTTTTATGCGGATATTAAAAGCGCAGATAAAAGAAATAAAAAAAACGGGAATCCCGGTTACGGTTTTCATGGCCGATTTGGATTATTTCAAGGCGGTCAACGATACCTATGGGCATCCGTTTGGCGATATTGTGCTTGAAAGCGTAACAAAAACAATCGCCCTCTCTCTGCGCAAAACGGATACTTTCGCTCGTTACGGGGGCGAAGAATTTGTCGGCATACTTCCCGGACTTCCGCCGGAAGCCGCGTCCGGCGTTGTGGAGCGTATACGGAAAGCCGTTGAAAACACATCGATATTCAATTCGGAACAAAACAAAGCAATCAAGACCACAGTTAGTATTGGCATTGCTTTTCTGGAAAATGGACAAACGGCTGACGACATTATAAATAAGGTCGATAAAGCTTTGTATCATGCAAAGATAACGAGGAACTCCGTGTCCGTTTATCAGGACGGCTTGTTTTCATTAAATGATGCGTCTGGCGAAATATGATAAAAGGGACGTGATAGGGCATGTTTCATATTCTTGTTGTTGACGATGATAAAAATACCCGGCGGCTGATGCGCGCCGTATTAGAAGCTGAATGCTACACCGTATCTACCGCCGAAAACGGCGAGAAGGCTCTTGAGGTCATGGATGCAGAACACATTGATCTTGTGGTACTGGATATAATGATGCCGAAGATGGACGGTTATGAATTTACGAAAGCGCTTCGCTATGTTCAGAATGACCTGCCGATTTTCATGGTGTCGGCAAAACAGCTTCCTGCTGACCGAAAGCAGGGCTTTCTTGTAGGCATAGATGATTTTATGACAAAGCCTGTAGACGAGGAGGAAATGCTCCTGCGGATCAAAGCACTTTTACGTCGTGCGAAGATAGTTAACGAGCGTAAAATCGTCATCGGTGGTGTCACGTTGGATTATGATTCTTTGCGTGTAACCAGGGATGGAGAAACGCAGGTGCTGCCGCAGAAGGAGTTTCAGCTTCTCTATAAGCTGCTGTCCTATCCCGGTAAAATCTTTACGCGCATTCAGCTTATGGATGAAATATGGGGGGTAGACAGCGACACAGGATGGGAAACTGTCACCGTTCATATCGGACGATTGCGCAAGCGATTTGAGGGGTGGCCGGAATTTGAATTAGAGTCTGTGAGAGGACTCGGATACAGGGCGGTGAAAAAGATATGAAAGAACCGAAAGCGCCTCCCCGTGCTGCGCTTACAATTTTGTTTGCAGCTATTGTGTTTTGTATTCTGTCCATCACCATGGTCATCGTCAGTATTGTAATCTACCTGCTGGTTCAGGCCGGTGTATTGGGAGAAGTCAGTCCACCCAACATATTGCTTCCCATAGTCGTTTTTGCCCTTGTCAGTATTTTAACCGGAACGATTGTTGCAACCCTTATGAGCAGCGTTCCATTAAAGCCGGCTAACACGTTGATAAGCGGGATGAACCGGCTGGCTGGCGGCGATTATGAAACAAGAATAGATATGGGTCATAATCGGATTGGACAGGAGCTTTCAGAAAGCTTCAATCTCCTTGCAGGCGAGCTCCAGAACACCGAGATGCTCCGCTCTGATTTTGTTAATAACTTTTCTCATGAGTTCAAAACACCGATTGTTTCCATACGCGGGTTTGCGAAACTGCTTCAAAAAGCGAATCTTTCCGATGAGCAGCAGGAATATTTAAAAATCGTCGTTGAGGAGTCCGGCCGGCTCGCTGACATGGCTACCAATATCCTCAACCTGACAAAGGTGGAAAACCAAAGCATATTGACGGATATTACCTTCTTTAACCTTTCCGAGCAAATACGGAATTGTGTCCTGCTGTTTGAAAAAAAGTGGTCCCGGAAAGAGCTGAAAATATTTGCGGATTTCAATGAGCATTATATCAGTGCGAATGAGGAGTTATTAAAGCAAATTTGGATAAATATTATAGATAATGCTGTAAAGTTTTCCCCAAAATGCGGCGAAATCTGTATATCTATTAAGCAGGCGTCCGACATGATTACCGTTTCGATAAAAAACAGCGGTGATGAAATCAGTGACGAAGATAAAGAACGGATTTTTCGAAAATTTTATCAGGGAGACAAATCTCATTCCTCAGAGGGAACCGGTATCGGTCTTGCTATAGTAAAACGGATTACGGAGCTGCATGGGGGTACGGTAACTGTAATCAGGTCTTCAGGGAAAACCGTATTCTCTGTGGTTTTGCCCACAGAATAATAAATTAAGGGGCTGTCGGAAAATAGATAGTCTAAAGAATTAGGGTAGATATAACTCAACCGGGTTATTCTACCCTATAAATTTTCAAAAATGAAGACCTTTCTTTTGTATGCGCAAAAATAAGTCAGGCGAGAAAAAAGAACTGCCAATCCTGACGATGGTCCCAACGGTCCCAGAACGAAAGTCTCTGATGACTCCGGCGGGTCCGGCAGTGCCCAGGGTTCGAACCCCTGATCGCGCACTAAGCACTAATTTTGAGGACATATGAGCCTTGGGGTTGGTGTTTTTATTTTTCCCCTGTATTTATGGGGCTTTCCGTCCTTTTTGAGCGTTATACTTTGAATTATAAATGCAAGTAAAATTCTTAAATGTAGAGAAAATCTTGATTTTGCTTTGAACACACTTGAACACACTTTGAAAAAATTATGAACACAATGCCCTTTCTATCATATCCATTTTTTCGGATTCTGTACGCCTGTCATAGCAATAGTTTCTGAAAGTGGTTCTTTCGTCTGAATGTCCGACCATTGCACGAACGGTGTTGATATTGACTTTTCCATCCAATAGAGATGATATAAAAGTCTTGCGTGCCTTATGGGAGCTTTTCAATGTTCCACAAAGTTTTAGGCTGTATTTGCGGTATAAATCTGAAACGGAACGATAACCAAGTGGCTGACCGTTGATTGAGAATATATAGCCATTGCTATCAACTCCAAGTTCTTTCTGTCTTTGCTTTGCAGTTTCAATTAATTTCTTGGCATTGGCTGTTAGCAATATTTGACGGTCACCATAATCAGACTTTGTGTGTTCCACGACTTCTTTTGTTTCACGCCGTAACATTCTTTGAATATGTATATAATCCGTATTTTCAATATCTTCATAACGGACGGCACATAGTTCGCCGATTCTGACACCTGTCTGAAACTGAAAAAGCATAGCGAGAGGGGCAAGTTCATAGACCTTTATACGGTTATGGAAGTCATTCCAAGCCATTTGGGTAAGTTGTTCTAATTCCGCTCTGGAAAATACCTGTGTTTCATCAGGTTTCTTTTTCACCTTACGGAATAGCCGTTTCCCATCAATCTTTACTAATGATAATGGATTCTCTGAAATGATTTTCAAATCAATGGCATACTCAAGACTTTGACGCATGATGACAGCCATATTATAATAGGCATTTTTAGTCAGTTCATGTTCTTTAATTAACCCATGTGCCCAATTATCAAGGTCTAGTTTTGTTAAAGACTTGATAGGCTTGTCAATGATTTTGGTGTCAGCATAATACTTTTTCCAGTCGGTTTGGATTCTTACGATATAAGATTCCGCTGTGGTATGGGTACGCTTGTATTCAATCCATTTGGGATATAAAGTTGACAGGGTTAGTTTTTCATTTTGCTTTGCTTCATCCAGATTTTCATAATACGCAATAATACAGTTTTCAAGGTTCTCTTTTGATGCTCTTGCAATAGGTTTTCTATTATTTGCTTTTGTGTTGTCAGGAAGATAAGTGCGCCAACGTCCGCTTTTTTCTTGGTATATTTTGTAGGAATGTTGACTTAAAATTATTTCTCTTTGTTTTTTAGTCATTTCTGCCTGCACACCATCTAAATCAATTATACCGTTATTTATCATATAGTTCAATATTTCTTTTTCTGGGATGTTAGTATTGACTATGACGCACTCCCCTCCTTTCATACGTATTTTTTAATATTGTAATGAATCCAAGTTTTTAATTTTCAAAAGGAATGTGCATTTGTTTTGGTATTGGTTCAAAAGTTGCAATGTCACGCTTTAGGTAATCTGCTACAGAATCAAAAGTAAGCACCATACCATCATCTTGATAATGCAGTACCTTTTTAATGCGCCTTAGAAATGCCTGCCATGTTTCTGGTGATTCCTCTTGAATCTCTCTATATTGCCTTTCAAGGGATATATTTGTAATGATATAGACATCCGTGTAAGTCGCTACCTTATTACGATATCGTGCTGGCAATTCACAGGGATAGCCATCCAGATAGTTCAGCATATCCCTGATTCGCAGACTGCTTCTAAATTCCTCAAATACTACAACCTTATGCCTGGTTGAATCATAGGAATCCCAAGGATGGGTATAATCGGTGATACGATATACATTGCTATACCCGTATCTCTCCATAACATTTCTGGTCTTGCCTGTTTCAGTTTTTCCAAAGATATAGGTAACCTCTAAATCTCGAAATATGTTACGGTATTCCTCTTCAACAAGTGTCTGCCTTGCATGGTCTATACTTCTTAAATGTGGTAATGCCCCGGGATGTGCTTTCAATATTTCAGCATCTGAAAGACCACTTTGTATCATATCAAAGATAAATTGCTGTTCACCACGTCTGCCCATTCTCTCATTGGTGGGCATTTCTCCCCATTCCTCAAAAGTACCCTCAACAGAAGTTTTTCGTCCATCCGCTTCCTTGTGCTTACCTGTCTTGGTAATGTAATCACGGTTTTCTTGACTGGTACCATAAGCAGATTCTATATGTGCGGTAGGAAATATTTTTTTTACCGTTGAGAATCGTATTGGACTATGAGCCACAAAATAAATATGTGTATGCGGTGTTTCTCCATTTAAGCCGATTTCGTCAGCCATACACCAATAGTCAACGCTAGTCATCTTATTTAAAATCTCTTTTATCCGATTGTGGTCAAATGGAGACTCCACCATAATGCCAGACCCTTTGGGCATCTCTATTTCCGCAGTTAAAGGATTATTGATAGTTAGCTGATACTTTCGGGACTGGGCATCTTTTCTTTGTTCTGCTAATCTATTTGAAGCACTTACTACTTGTGGTACTTCAACCACTTTATTCTCTATTGCATCAGCCAATTGCTCACCCTCTTTCATTTTCTGCTACAACTGCTACAATTCATGTATCAGCCCCACAACCTCAGTTAAATCAATGGTTTATCCCACTTTGCTACACCCCACTGTAATACTAGAAGTGGGGGTGTAGCGACCTCTAATTACATTACTGCTTTGTGTCTGTGGGAACAATATCCCTGACAACAGCCTTCCCCTGATATCCTACGTCATAAACTAAAGTTACGCTTTGCCCAACCTTTAGTTTATCCGACCAGTCGCCACTTAAATATTCCTCACGGCAAGAGAATCCCTCACATTTTTTTGCGTTGTTTTTCCGATAGTCGTCATGCTCCTTTTGTATATAAATCGCAGTTCCAATATTGCCTGTCTTTGTTTCCGCTACTACATAGCCTAAAATTTTTGTACTCATATTATATTTTCTCCAATCTTTTATTATATTGAGACCGCCATCGCTCATTGCTGGATTTTGGTCTTGAATTCAGCCTAATCCCGACCAAAATCCAACAGCTTGTCGTTCTCAATATTTCTTTGACAATAGTTTCTTGATTTTCGGCTGTTCTTCTATCAAATCAACGCGTTCATACAATCTGTTAAGCCTATAATTATAATTCGCAATGAGTGACTGATTTTGCTTGTTTTGGGAAATTGTTTCTTTCTGTAGATCAGTGATGTGGTTTTCCAACAAACTAATACGTTCATTCAAGGATAATGGTGGCTCTCTCCCTTTGGAAAAAGCATGTAGAATTGCACTCTCCAAGCCCTTTTCTGCTTTAGTATCAGCCACCTTTTGGAAATTCACTATATCTTCGGGTGTGAAATGATAAATATTACCAGAGTCTTTTTTAAATGTTGCTCCGACCAAATCCTCAGCCATTTTTCGCCATCTCTTTAAGGTTGTGGGGCTATTCAATCCATTCACCTTTTGAATTACAGTTTTAAAATCCATTGGTTCCTCCTTTCTTAAAGATAAATCTATTAATCCGATATTCGGATAAATGATATATTACAATACCGAGAGAGGTTTGTCAATAGAAATATCCAAATATCAGATAAAAAGATTGACATTTGAAATAGTAGGAACTATAATAGCCTTAGATAGGAGGTTTTCATAATGAATAGAATTAAAGAATTACGAAAAAAGAAAGGCATGACAGTTGCAGAGTTAGCAAAAGAACTAGGAATTGCACAAAGTATGTTGACGAATTATGAGAATGGTAATGGAACACCAAGGGATGAATCCATTTGGGAAAAATTATCACAACTTTTTGGTGTTAGTAAAAGCCATGTCATGGGTTTGACTACAGATATCGAAACCACAGAAAAAGAAAGCAAATTTAAGTTAGTTGTTGATATTACAAAACCTATATCCATGTCGGTCAAAAACCAGACGGAACTTGATATATTAACAAACCTTGATTTACTGGATGATGAGGATATAGAAGAAACGTTGCATTTCATAAGCAAGTTACTTGAAAAAGACAAATACAACGGACGTAGAGAACGTGTAGCCGGATTTATTACGAACAGAAAGCCAACCATAGAATTTGTTGCAAAAGCTAACGAATAAACCTATTATCACTTTAAATATTTTGGTACCGTACGCTTGCCCAGACGACCCACCGCCCTGTTAGGAACCGTCGCTCTGGGCATCCTTGCGGAACGCTAGTCGAAAAAGAGCAGTAGTCAATGGAATCATATTTTGAAAGAGAAACCGTCTAATTATCCCATTACGATTTAGATATTAGGATAATTAGACGGTTTTAATAAATCATCTCATTAAAAGTGTTTTAGCCGCACTGAATCCAGCATTAAAAAAGTATTGTTCTCTACTTTTTATAATCAACTCAATGTTTTCTAAGAAAATTACTTTTTCATTGTTTGGGATATTAGATTCAATAAAGGCGATTAGTTTACTGTTTGTTTCTAATAATGCGATTTCTGTTTCATCAGAATGGACATAAGCATCAAATAATTCTTGTAATAAATCCATGATATCCTCCGTAAAGTATTATTATAGGTATCTGGTACCTTATTGCAGTTTTCATGTGCATCATTCTTTTCTCTTATTATTCAATTTTGGGAATATCTTGACTGGAATCTTCGTAGTTAAAAATCCACTTATTCTTCTAAAATTTCCTCGCTTAAAGATTTCTTCCACATATAACATCGTTTTGTTCCTTTCATGGTTATTGGTTGAATTATTTACTAACAGTTTAGATTACAAATTACCTCCTTTACGCATAAGAACAAACAATAATAGCTTGTGCTTTTGTTAGAACAAGCAATCGTGTTATTCTCACTATTAGATAATGCTACTAAATAGTGGCATTATCTAATTTATTATGCCACCAAATGGTAGAATAATCAAGAGGTGATTTTTATGTATTTTGAACGCATTGAAAATTTAAGAATTGATAACGATTTAACCCAACAGAATATAGCCGATTTACTGGAGTGTAAACGAGAAGTTTATCGAAGATATGAAAAAGGAGTGCGGGAAATACCAGTATGGGCTTTAATTCGTTTAGCACAGTATTATAATGTAAGCGTTGATTATCTACTTGGTTTAACAAATAAAAAATAGTTATTCTGATATAAGAAAATGACAGTTTTGATTCTTTATCATCTAAACATAAAAAATGCCTAAACCCTGTTAAAATTAAGGTTTAAGTATGATTTGGATGTAATATTGCAATCTCGTAATTATTCGTGGCTTGATTTATAAGACCATTATAGTATGCATTTGCTTATAAGAATAATATGGTAGAAGTTGGTGCAAAAATGTCGTATAATAAAAGCCAAAAGGAATGACCGATAGTGTCTTGATAAAATTTATTATTTATAATAATTAGCCCACAGCAGATTGGCATAAAGTAAATTAAGCAATGGATTTTTACTACAATGATGGATACATAATAATATTCGGTTATAATTATACAAATTGGAGGATATAATATGGGAATAACATTGTTTGAAGGAGAGCTTTATAATGACTATAAAGCGATAGAAAGTATGGAGCATTATGATATGAATGCAATTAACCAAAAATATGAAGCTGGGCAAGCTAGAATAGTGACTGAACAAGGTGCATTTAAACTGCCCCTCTTAGAGACTATCTTTAAACAAGAAAATTATAAGCTCAGGCCGGATTTTCAAAGGCGTTTGACATGGGATAATAGGGCTAAATCTAAACTTATTGAATCTTTTATAATCAACGTTCCTGTTCCACCAGTATTTATTTATGAATATGATTTTGATAAATATGAAGTTATGGATGGTTTACAACGAATATCATCCATAATAGATTTTTATAAAAATAATTTTGCACTAATAGGTTTAGATGAATGGCCTGAGTTGAATGGTTTATATTACAATGAATTGCCCGAGAAAATAAGAGAAGGTATTGATAGACGGCAACTTCCATCAATAACAATGTTAAAAGAATCTGCAAAAAGCATATTACAAGCTCAGAATTTCAAGAAAATGGTTTTTGAGAGATTGAACACTGGTGGCGTGAAGTTAGAACCCCAAGAAATAAGAAACGCTTTATATGATGGGAAATTCAATAAACTCTGTATCGAATTATCAGCAAATGACTCATTTAGAAAAACCTGGGATATTAAAATAAGTACAACTAATCAAGAGGAGTTGGGTGCAGAACTATTTGAAAATACAGAAGAAGTATTACAATTTGAGAAAAACAAATTATATATGAGAATGTATGATGTTGAAATTGTATTGCGCTATTTTGCCATGCGACATTTAACCGACTTTACAGGACAACTGAGCCTTTTCTTGGACAATGTCTTAAAGTCCGGAAATCTTTATAGTGATGACTTATTAGATAAATTGAGGAATCAATTTAATAGTACTATTAATAAAGCAGATAAAATTTTTGGTGATAAGGTATTTTGCCAATGGAAAAAAAATAAATGGACTTATCCCCAAAGGTTTATTTATGATCCAATGATGATTGCTTTGACAGCATTAAATTTAGAAAAGGAAGATTTTGACATAGCGGCTAATCAAGAACTTTTAAAACAATTTTATTTAAAACATGAGGATAGTGATTTATTTAATGGAAGAAAGCAACTAAAGGCTGATATAGAAAAACGAGTACAGCATTTTTTTGATTTTATTTCAGGACTAGATGGGTGATTTTTATGATCTCAATTTATAACAATTATTTATCTGACTTGCAATCAAGACTCAAAGAAATACAAAATTTTATATCTTTAATTGAATGCCAGAAAAAGGCTTATAATGAGTTAGTATCTACCGATTTAAGTAATCTATCACATTTAAATAATTATAAAGAATATATGGGATTGTTGAACAATTCAACCGTTCAATATAATGCAATTATTATTAGCCTTTATGCATGTTATGAACATTTTGTTGATGATATCGCCAAGGCTTATTTAAATCAACTGTTTCATTTAGTGAAGAATTATGAAAATCTACCTGATTCATTGCAAAAAAAACATATTCAAAAAATTGCAGAATTTTTAGTTTCTCCCCAACGATTTAAAGGCTATTCTATTACAAATAAAGAAGTTCTCAATAATATTGCTAATTGTATTAATGAAACAAGTGAAGCAAAGCTTAACGTTTCGCTTATTTTAAATCATGCAGGCAACCTAGGAATAAATCAATTGCAGGAATTGTTACGTGATATTGGCATTGAAAATTCAATTGTTAGTATACTCAAAGACGACAAATTTATAAGAGGTCGTACAAGCTTGGATGATACTTGTACTAAAGAAACTTTAAAGGCCGATAAAGGTAATACTATTGCATTTGGGCCATTAGAGGAGTTGGTTAGTCAAAGGAATTCTGTTTCACATGGATGGGTTATTGATCAAAGAATTTCGATTGAAAAAATTAAATCTGAAATACTTCCTTTCATTGGTATAATATGTGAGGCAATCTGCGATCTGTTACACTACGAACATGTACGTGTAATGTTTCAAGAAGGATTGTTGCTTCCTTTTGATGATGCAATAGAAATATATAACAATGATATTTTATGCATTAATAGCAAAGATAGCCTTTTACATATAGGTGACTATATATTTGTAAAAAATACAAGTACGTCATACATAGCAAAAATTTTATCTTTACAAATAAATGGACAAGAATTAAGTGAAAATACAACTTCCAATATAGATATTGGCTTGAGGTTAGATAAAAGTGTAAATAAAAGCTGTTCTTTCTATTATTTTCCAAGCCTATAAAACAATTACTTACAAATATTTAAGTATTTATTATTTTACCTAATCCACAAATATAAGTAATATTATAGTTTGAATTTTCTTATTAAAGTAGTTGAACACACTATTGAACACACTTGCATAGATGGTGTACAAAACCTCCTATTCATGGGATTTTCAAGTATTCACTTGGGGTTCCGGAACCCCTGGTACTACGTAAACCTTCATTTCTTCCAATGTTCTCAAAACCGGGGACACTCTGCGCCTGTCCTTTACGCTTATTTCAACAGTCTTGTAAATATTTACGTCCTCTTTCCACCCACCCTGCTCGTTTGAAAAGTTTAGTTTCGGTTTAGCTTCCTTTCGTATCATGTTCCCAGTAAGACGAAAGGAGCAAACACATATGCTTAAATTATTCAAAAACCTGACAAAGAAAGAATGGTTGTTTGCCGGATTATGCCTTGTGTTCATAGTAATAAATGTATGGCTTGACCTGGAACTGCCGGACTATATGAGCGAAATTACGATGCTCGTCCAAACCGAGGGCAGCAGTATGAGTGAGATACTGTCATCCGGCGGCATGATGCTTGTATGTGCGTTTGGCAGCCTTGCCGCATCCATGACAGTTGCTATATTAGCGGCAAAGATCGCAGCCAACTTTGGAGCCCGGCTGCGGGAGCTTTTGTTTGATAAAGTACAGTCGTTTTCATTGGAGGAAATCGGAAGTTTTTCGACAGCCAGCCTCATTACCCGCACAACAAATGATATTACCCAGGTACAAACGTTGATTGTTATGGGATTGCAGGCCATTATAAAAGCACCTATTATCGCAGTATGGGCAATCCTTAAAATCTATGGGAAGAGCTGGCAGTGGACATTATCAACAGGTATTTCGATTCTGGTCCTGCTGGTCATCGTCGGTGTTTGTATTGCTCTTGTTATGCCGAAGATGAAAAAGCTGCAAAAGCTTACCGACAAATTAAATCATGTTACGCGAGAAAATCTCACCGGACTGCGGGTAGTAAGGGCATATAATGCGGAGAACTATCAGGAACGGAAGTTTGAAACCGCCAATACCGAACTGACAGATACAAATCTCTACACCAACCGTATCATGGCTTTTATGATGCCGGGTATTCAATTGGTAATGAGCGGTCTGTCCCTTGCGATTTACTGGGTTGGTGCTGTGTTGATCCAGAACGCAGGTATGATGGAGAAAATAACGCTGTTTTCCGATATGGTCGTATTTTCCTCCTATGCAATGCAGATTGTCATGGCTTTCATGTTGCTGATTATGATCTTTATCCTGCTTCCCCGTGCCTCAGTCTCGGCGAAGCGTATTCTGGAGGTTCTTGAAACAGAGCCGACCATTACCGACGGCAGCATTTCCGATGCTCCGACAGCCGCCTGTGGGGAGGTAGAATTTCGGGGTGTGAGCTTTAAGTATCCCGATGCGGAGGAATATGTGATACGGAATGTCAGCTTTTCAGCGCGCAAGGGCGAGACGGTTGCTTTCATCGGCTCGACCGGGTGCGGCAAGAGTACGGTCGTAAATCTGATTCCCCGTTTCTATGACGCCACGGAGGGAGAGGTTCTTGTGGATGGGGTTAATGTCAGAAATTATACGGGTTATGCCCTGCACAACAAGATTGGCTATGTTTCTCAGAAGGCTGCACTGTTTGGGGGCACAGTCAAATCGAATGTGGCCTATGGTGACAATGGCAGGGATAGTTTCCTTCAATCTGATATCGTGGACGCTGTTTATACTGCACAAGCTTCCGACTTTGTGGAAAGCCTGGAGAATGGCTACGATGGCTTTGTGGCACAGGGAGGTGCAAACTTCTCAGGCGGTCAAAAACAGCGGCTGTCTATCGCCAGGGCTATATGCCGCCGCCCTGAGATATTCATTTTTGATGATTCCTTTTCAGCGCTTGACTATCGGACCGACAGGAAGCTGCGGGAGGCTTTAAAAAAGGAGTGTGCAGACGCAACGAAGCTCATCGTTGCACAACGCATTGGAACCATCAGGGATGCCGACAGAATCATTGTTCTTGACGAGGGATGTATTGTTGGCATGGGAACTCATGATGAGCTCATGAGAAACTGTGAAGTCTATCAGCAAATCGCATACTCACAACTATCGAAGGAGGAATTGGCATAATGGCAAAGGATGTATATAAGCTCGGACAAAACAAGGTGAAAAAGGAAATGGGGCCCCCATCCCCCGGAATGGGTGGAGGAGGAGAAAAAGCGAAGAATTTTAATGCCACATGGGGAAAGCTTCTGCAATACTGTAAAAAGTATTGGACAGTTATGATTGTGGCGCTTATCTGCGCCGCATTTGGTACCGTATTGACTCTTATCGGCCCGGATAAGCTTTCAGTGCTCACCGACCTGGTCACTGACGGCTTAATGACCGGTATTGATCTGGATGCGGTTGCAGAAATTGGGTTTACTCTTGTGGCGGTTTACGCTCTTGGTACAATTCTTTCGCTTGTACAGGGGGTCGTAATGGCAACGGTTACGCAAAAGGTGTCAAAGAGCCTGAGAAGCGATATATCAGGAAAGATAAACCGTCTGCCCATATCCTATTACAACCGAACGACAACCGGCGACGTACTATCCCGCGTCACCAATGATGTGGATACCATCGGCCAGTCTCTCAACCAGAGTGTCGGTACGCTTGTTTCCGCTGTTACGCTTCTTGTTGGCTCACTTATCATGATGCTGACAACCAATGTCATCATGACGGCCACAGCGGTAGCAGCAACGCTCATCGGCTTTGGGCTGATGATGGTCATTATGGGCCGGTCACAGAAATACTTCACACGTCAGCAGAAGCACCTTGGAGAGATTAACGGACACGTTGAGGAAATCTATGCCGGGCATACCGTCGTAAAGGCTTATAACGGTGAAGCGGAGGCGAAAAAAACCTTTGACGAGTTGAATCACAAGCTGCGCGACAGCGGCTTTAAAGCGCAATGCCTTTCCGGTCTTATGATGCCGATTATGTCCTTTATCAGCAACTTCGGTTATGTGGCCGTTTGTGTCGCAGGTGCGCTGCTGGCAATAAACGGCAGTATCTCCTTTGGTGTAATCGTGGCTTTCATAATGTATGTTCGCTATTTTACACAACCGCTTTCGCAGATTGCCCAGGCGGCACAGTCTCTTCAATCCGCCGCCGCAGCGAGTGAGCGCGTCTTTGAATTCCTTGAGGCCGAAGAGATGGAAGATGAGAGCGAAAAAGTTACCCGGCCCCAGAAAGTGCAAGGTTATGTCGAATTTAATCATGTACGCTTCGGATACGAGGATTCTGAACAAATAGTTATTAACGATTTTTCTGCAAAGGCAAAGCCGGGACAGAAAATTGCCATTGTCGGTCCGACGGGCGCCGGCAAAACAACGATGATAAATCTGCTTATGCGTTTTCATGAAATACAGAACGGCAAAATAAAGATTGATGGTATCCCCGTCAATGAACTGCGCCGAGAAGATGTACATGCGCAATTCTGCATGGTGCTGCAGGATACCTGGCTGTTTGAAGGAACGGTGCGGGAAAATCTTGTCTACTGCACGGAAAATGTCACTGATGAGCAGGTCAAAACAGCCTGCAAGGCTGTCGGGCTTCACCACTTTATCCGCACTCTGCCTCATGGCTATGATACAGTTCTGAATGATCAGATCAACCTGTCTGCCGGGCAAAAGCAGCAGCTCACCATCGCACGCGCCATGATTGCTGACAGACCCATGCTTATTCTTGACGAAGCAACCAGTTCTGTGGATACACGTACGGAGATTCAGATACAAAATGCAATGGACAAATTGATGAAAGGACGTACATCCTTTATTATCGCTCACCGTCTCTCCACGATTAAAAACGCCGACCTCATTCTGGTTATGAAAGATGGCGACATTATTGAGAGTGGCAATCATGAGAAACTTCTTCAAAAGGGAGGTTTTTACGCAGAGTTGTACAACAGCCAGTTTGAGGCGGCTTGAGACAGTCAGACAATCACAACATTTCTACAATTTTTTAACGTTTCTACTTTTACTTTTACTTTATAGTTGGTTTATTTGATGAAAAGTGTTAGAATAAGTACAAGTAAATTAATAAGGGGGAAACGATGAAGGTATTAAAACTTAATTACAAACTAGTTGTCACTTTTTTATTTTTATTAGTATTATTGACAAATGCTTCAACTGTATATGCTGAGAAAACAGCTGATTTAGGCACAGATTATACAGAAGAGAATACGGAATCCACTGCGGAAGAGCAGATGACAAATCAGCTGGCAGATGAGACGGCAGATCAGGAAACCCAGGAAACCCAGGAAAATCAGGAAAATCAGGAAAACCGGGATATCGGGAATAGAGATATTGAAGGAAGGTCACTTTATGAAACCGGATTTAATAATGTGGATGGGAAAATCGTCTATTATGATGGGAATAATTTGTTGACGGGTGTTCAGAATATTAATGGGTATACATATTTATTTGACAGCAGCGGCTATTTGGAGATTGGCCTGCAGCAGATAGGGGAGAAACGTTATGTCTATACTGCAGAAGCTCCATATATTGCATTAAACTTCTGGCATAAGGAAGGTGGTAAGACTTATTACAGCACCTCTTCCGGAGCGCTTGCGGCAGGTTCGGTAGTAATAGATGGTGCAAACTATTATTTTTCTGAAGATGGAAGTATGCATACCGGTTGGCTCACCGAGGGATCTGATAAGTATTATTTCGGATCTGACGGAAAACGCATAGCGGGTACCGGCAAGATAGGCAGCGCTTATTACTATTTCGATAAGAGCAGCGGAAAAATGAAAAAGAGCTATTGGCTCACCGAGGGATCTGATAAATATTATTTCGGATCGAACGGAAAACGCGTAACGGGAATCAAGAAGATAGACAGCGCTTATTACTATTTCGATAAGGGCAGCGGAAAAATGAAAAAGAGCAGCTGGTTCACCGAGGGTTCTGATAAGTATTATTTCGGATCGAACGGAAAACGCGTAACAGGAATCAGGAAGATAAACGGTGCTTATTACTATTTTAATAAGAGCAATGGAAAAATGCAAAAGAACTACTGGCTCACCGAGGGTTCTGATAAATATTATTTCGGTTCGAAAGGAAAACGCTTAACGGGAACCAGGAAGATAAACGGCGCTTATTACTATTTCGATAAGAGCAATGGAAAAATGCAAAAGAACTACTGGCTCACCAAGGGGTCTAATAAATATTATTTCGGTTCGAAAGGAAAACGCGTAACGGGAACCAGGAAGATAAACGGCGCTTATTACTATTTCAATAAGAGCAATGGAAAAATGAAAAAGGACTACTGGCTCACCAAGGGGTCTGCTAAATATTATTTCGGATCGAACGGAAAACGCGCAGCGGGAACCAGGAAGATAGACGGCGCTTGTTACTATTTCGATAAGAGCAGCGGAAAAATGAAAAAGAGCTTTTGGCTTACAAAGGGAAGTAATAAATATTATTTTGGATATGATGGAAAACGCGTAACAGGAAGAATAAAGATCGGGGATGATTATTATTTTTTCAACACTTCCAATGGGAAGATGTTTAGAGGATGGAAAACAGACAGCGGAAGGAGCTACTATTATCAATCGGATGGTAAATCTGCAACCGGAAGTACTAAAATAAATGGAGTTCGCTACACATTTGACTCTACCGGGGTACTGTTCGCTAACAAAGCCTTATATGAAAAAGCGAATACATATAGCAGTAATACCAGATGGCTCATATTATTGGACACGAATGCAAATAAAGTATCCATCTTTTATGGTAATCAGGGCGACTGGGAATTGGTAAAATATTGGTCCTGTACCACCGGCGCATACTCAACTCCTACAGTGAAAGGGGTTTACACGGTTGGAGCAAAAGGGATGTCTTTTGGCAAGGGATATACATGCTGGTATTATACGCAGTTCTATGGTGATTATTTGTTCCATTCCGTATTATATGAGCCGGGAAGTATGACAAGAATACAGGATGGGCGTCTTGGGATAAATGCGTCACATGGATGTGTACGTTTGGATATTAGTAATGCAAAGTGGATATATGACAATATTCCTGCGTCGACAAAAGTGGTATCCTATTGAGTACACTAGTGAAGCTCTGCAGATGGTATTCTGCAGAGCTTCTTTTTTTAGCTGTCTTTATTGTTGCGGTCCAAACAGCCCAAACAAACAACAATTTAGACAATATAGACAAATTGTAGAATAAAAAATTGTGTTAATTATATAATATTAGTATTTTGGGTTGACAGGAGCCCTCAGACATAGTAATGTATTATCAGATGCAGGAAACTGTGATAAATATACCGGATTGTTACTATTCATTAGGCAAGACTGGATTATACTCTAAAAAATGCGATGGTTCGTAGATATCCGTTTTTTAGGAAGAGTATAATACAGTTTTTTTATTTTATTTAAAACTAAGGTAAAAGCAGTTTAGAAAGGATTCATTCTGCTATGATGATTTTAAAAGTAATCAATAATAACGTTATAAGTGCCTATGATGAAAAAGGGAAAGAAATCGTGGTCATGGGAAAAGGAATCGGCTTTCAAAAAAAACCGGGAGACAAAATGGATAAGAAGCTGATTGAAAAAAAATTTTCCCTTCCGGATGAGAATACGAGCCAATTTGAAGAACTGTTAAAAGATATCCCTTATGAACATATTCATACTGCTTCCAAAATCGTTTCATACATAAAATCGCAATTATCAAAACCATTAAATAAAAACATCTATATTACGTTAACTGACCACTTGAATTTCGCAGTGGAAAGAGCAAGACTGAATATCAACATAGAGAATGCATTACTGTGGGAGATAAAAAGATTTTACCCGGAGGAATTTAAGCTGGGGCTTTGGGCTCTGAGAACGATTAAAGAGGAGCTGAATGTCTTATTATCCGAAGATGAAGCGGGCTTTTTTGCACTGCATATCGTAAATGCAGAGATGGGCGGCGATATGCGTCAAACCATGCGTATGCCGGAAATTATAAAAGATATTATGAATATCATTCGTTATACATTTGGAATTTCGCCGGATGAGACATCGCTTTATTATGAAAGATTACTGACGCACATTAAATTTTTCCTGAAACGTATGGTCAGGGAACCGGAATACAAACATAATCAGGACGATGATGAATTTAACTATGTGATGAGAGAGAGTTTTCCGGAAGAATACCGGTGCGCCAGGAGGATCAATGATTATATAAAGGCCAGGTTACAGTATGAAATGCCGGATGAGGAATTGACTTATCTGACAGCGCATATCCATCGTATTATTTCAAAAGATTAAATGATAAGATAATAAAATAAAAGAGGGATTGTTACATCAGGTTGGCAAAACCCGAACGAAAAAAGCTGAAAAAACAGCTTTCGACTCGTTCGGGTTTTTTGTTCAATAAAAAGGATCAAAAGCTCAGAAAAAAGGAGGAGTAGTTTATGGCAAGCAAGTATGATGGTTTAGCGAAAATCATTATCCAAAACGTGGGGGGCAGGGAGAATATTTTAAATCTTTCACACTGTATTACCAGGCTTCGTTTCAGATTAAAAGACGAGTCAAAAGTAAATACAGAGATACTTAAGGCAACGGACGGAGTAGTGACGGTCATGCAGTCAGGAGGCCAGTACCAGGTGGTGATCGGCAATCATGTACCGGATGTGTACGCAGTAATTTGTGAAAAGGCACACATGACAGGAGAGACCTCGGCAAACGATGATGGAACAAAAGAAAAAATGGGAATTGGTGCGACACTGATTGATTGGATCTCAGGCATCTTTCAGCCTACCCTTAGTATTTTATGTGCCGCAGGTATCATAAAAGGTTTATTGGCATTGTGGGCATTTATAGATCCAAACGCTGTTGGTACCGGGGCATATCAGTTATGGTATTCTTTAGGAGATGGATTTTTCAGCTTTCTTCCTATTGTGCTGGGCGCTACGGCAGCCAGGAAATTCGGCGGAAACTATTTTACCGGTATAGCGATGGGCTGTGCTCTCTGTTATCCGGCAATTACCGGCATGGCAAGCGCAGAAGCCATCGGGGCGGTATTTTCCGGTACTGTATTTAAAATGTCATATAGTGCAACTTTTTTCGGGATTCCCATCATTATGCCTTCCATAATTGGGTATCAATCGACGGTGCTCCCGGTCATTGTTGCAACCTATTTTACAGTAAAACTGGAAAATAGGCTGAAAAATATACTGCCGGATGTGATCAAAACATTCATTGCACCAGTGATAACATTTGCCGTAATGATTCCATTGACTTTCCTGATCATCGGACCTGCAACATCCTTGATGTGCAGCCTGATGGGAGTCCTGTTTGCGGCAATATTCAACATACCGGCGGTTGGAGGATTACTGGCAGGCTGCCTGCTGGGTGCAGCATGGCAGGTTCTTGTCATATTTGGACTGCATTGGGGACTGATTCCTTTAGCAATGATCAATCTGGGCAGCTTAGGAAGTGACGCTGTATTATCGGTTGTCTTTTCGGCTTCTTTTGCGCAGACAATGACAGTGCTTGCAATTTACATAAAGTCTAAGAATGAGAAATTAAAACAAATAGCGCTTCCTGCATTTATTTCCGGTATATTTGGTGTGACGGAACCATGTATTTATGGTATAACGCTTCCAAAGAAAAAGCCATTTATCATATCCTGTGTTGCAGCAGCAATTGGCGGCGGTATTATTGGAGCAGCCGGGTGTAAGACATACCAGATGGGCGGGCTTGGAATTTTTGGTTTTCCTACCTTTATTGATAGTGTGAACCAAAGTTTATACAGTCTGATCTGGGCAGGAATTGGAGTACTGGTTGCAATGGCAGTTGCGTTTGCAGTAACGTACATTACTTATAAAGATGATGAACCAAAGGAAAGCAAAGATATTGGAACAATAGTGAAAAATACGGAAAAAGTGGAAGAAATCGCAGCACCTTTGAATGGTGATATCATACCGCTTAATGAGGTGCCTGACGAAGCGTTTTCTTCCGGTGCACTCGGAAAGGGACTTGCTATTCTGCCGGCAAAAGGAGAGCTATTTGCACCATTTGACGGAGAGATAACGACATTTTTCCCAACAGGACATGCGATTGGTATCCAGTCAGAGGATGGTGCGGAACTTCTGATTCATGTAGGGGTGGATACGGTCAAGTTAAACGGTGACGGCTTCACACCGAAAAGAAGACAGGGTGACAGAATAAAAAAGGGTGACTTACTATTAGAATTTGATATAGAAAAAATAACGAAAGCCGGATACTCTGTTCTGACACCGATAATTATTACCAACAGCGATGAATATGCAGATGTAATTTTGTCGGATGAACTCTCAGCTGTATACGGTCAGACACTCATTACGCTGCTGTCATAAGTCAAATGCCTGGGATGCACCTGGCTCATAGCTAGCGGGAATAAACGATTATAATAAGAAAGGATGTGGATTACATGGTGTCATTTCAATACAAAATTACAGATGAGGCAGGTATTCATGCAAGACCTGCAGGACTTTTGGTGAAAGAAGCAAAGCAGTATGATATGGAAATTACATTAGAATGCAATGGGAGAAATTCCGATGTAAAAAAACTCATGGCCCTTATGTCACTTGGTATAAGGAAAGACGATATAGTGACCGTGACCGTCGAGGGTAATGATGATGAGGCAGTTGCTTGGAAATTAGAAGCCTTTTTTAAAGAAAAACTGTAAAACAGGAGTCTTAAATGGAAAAACTTAATGGAAAAAAGATTTTTAACGGAATTGCCATCGGAAAGATAAAATTTTATTCCAGGGTAGAGAATCAGGTAGTACGTAAAAAGATAAAAAATGCGGAAGAAGAAATCAGGCGTTATGAGGCTGCAAAAGAGCAGGCAATTCTGCAATTACGTGAACTTTATAAAAAAGCAGTAAAAGAAGTCGGGGAAATGAATGCAGAAATTTTTGAAGTACACGCCATGATGCTGGAAGATGATGATTATAATGATTCGGTACATAATATAATCACTTCCCAGGAGGTAAATGCAGAGTATGCCGTTGGTATCACCGGGGATAATTTCGCAGAAATGTTTGCGAATATGGAGGATGAATATTTCCAGGCCCGATGTGTAGATGTAAAAGATATTTCAGAAAGGATCCTTTCTATACTGATTGGAAACAGCAGTGACAGCGAGATCGGAGATGAGCCGGTAATTATCGCAGCGGAGGATCTGACGCCCAGTGAGACGATCCAGATGGATAAATCGAAACTTCTTGCCTTTGTGACAAAAGAAGGTTCTTCCAATTCCCATACTGCGATTCTTGCCAGGACAATAGGTATTCCGGCATTGATTGATGTTGAGATACAGGAAGAATGGAGTGGAAGAACAGGAATCATTGATGGTTATACCGGTATTTTTATCGTAGATCCCGATGAAGTGACACTGGAAGAGTACCGGCAGAAAAAGGAACAGGAAATAAA
>Ga0153953_1000099_pt1 | contig 23921 bp, 27 predicted proteins | sample TSNJ037MetaG_FD_104718 | JGI IMG/M metagenome (GOLD analysis project Ga0153953, IMG submission 104718) | Attine ant fungus gardens microbial communities from New Jersey, USA - TSNJ037 MetaG | ecosystem: Host-associated > Fungi > Mycelium > Unclassified | place: USA: New Jersey, Wharton State...
ACAACTGTACTTGACTTATATTAACTACAGGGTGTATTTTAATAAAACTAGGTAGTTTTAATTCTATAGCATTGGTTGAGACAATTCCCTTGACTTTGTAAAGCTCTACAAACCACTCTGTTAACTTTTCTGATCTCCTTTCTGCCATCTACTACTTGAAATCCTTTGTACTTAATAGTACTAAGTCTCTGACTTTATACTCTTCTCCTTTGCCTTACTTTCTGTTTATATACTTCTTCATTCTCTCTTGTACTTTCCCTAATGCTGCTTTCGCCTCTTTCTGGATTCTCTTCATTCTTTTCACAAACTTTTCTGCTGTCTCAAACTTTTTCTTTCTTTTTCCCTTAAATCCTATTTGTAGATCCTGACTGTGGTTTGCCTTAAAGGGGAATACTTTTGTAGCTGAGTAAATTTTGTTATTATATACAAATTCAGCAGTTTCCAGCCAGTCTGGCTACTGCTCCTGTCTATGATCAATAAAGACCCTCAGGTATTGTTCTAGCTTCTGATTGATCTTCTCCATTTGCCTATCCATTTGGGGATAATAGGCTATTGACAATTTTGTCTGGATCTCCAACAACTTGTTCAATTTCTTCATTATTTCTACTACAAACTGCATCCCTCTGATCAATATAATGCTTTCTGGAAGACTATATAATTTCCAGACATGATCCCTAAATAACCTAGCAAGCTCTTCTGCTGATGTTTTCTCCATAGTTGCTATAAAATATGCCATTTTACTAAAACAGTTATAAACTACTAGAATTGCATTATAATTCTGAGCCAAAGGTAGTTTGGTAATAAAGTCTACTAAAATATGACTCCATAGTTTCTCTAGGATTGCATTGGGTATTAGTTTTCCTACTGGGGCTTCACTTCTATTCTTGTAATGTTGACAAGCATCGCATCTATCCATATATTTTTTCACTTCTTTTGTAACTCCCAGCCACTAATAGTTTCTTGTTACTAGTTCTGTTGTTTTCCATCTTCTACTATGTTCCCCTACTAGTGTATTGTAATGCAACCATATTACCTCCCCTCTTAATTCCCTCTCTAGCATATAGATTTGTCCTTCCTTTATGACTACTCCTTCCTCTATTGTCCACTCTTTATCCCTTAATGTTTTCATCTCTGTCTTCTTTAGCTCCTCTACTGCTTTGACTACTCTTTCATTCCCTTTCTGCACTTTTTTAATTTTATTTCTTAGGTTGTTTTCTTTTACTAGTATTTCTATTCTCTTTATCTATTCTGGCTTTATTAGTATTTGGTTCTCATTATTATTTTTTACCTCTTCTTGTTAATCTGGTCTTCTGCTTAGTCCATTTGCTTTTCCTATACTTTTTTCTGGAACATGTTTCAAGATGAAGTCAAATCATGATAGGTATAATGCTCATCTAGCTTGTCTTCAATTTAACTTCTAGCTAGTCATAAAATACTAGAGGTTTTTGTAGTCTATCCAGATTTTGAACTTTACTTTCATTCTCTCCAGGTAGTGCCTCTATGCTTCTAAGCACTGAATTGCTGCTAGCATCTTCTTGTCATAAATTTTGTAGTTTTGTTTGGTTGTATTTAATAACTTAGAGATAAAGGCAACTAGTCTCCACTTCTTATTTTTACATTTTACTAATAGTACTCCTCCTGTTGCATAGTCTGAGGTATCTACCTCTACCCTTATCTCTTTATCTAAATCTGGAATAGCTAAGACTGGTTCTGTTGTAAACACCTCTTTCAGTTTCCTGAATGCTACTTCTTGCTCTTCTCTCCACCTCTACTTTTCCTCCTTTCTAACTAGTAGGTGCAAAGGGGCTGCAATTCTAGCAAAATCCTTAATGAATTGCCTATAGTAATTTGCCAGTTCTAGAAACTTATGCACTTCTTTTACATTTCTTGGTAGTGGTCAGCTTAGGACTCCATCCATCTTTTCTTTCTGCATTTCTATCCCTCAAGGTTCTATTACTATGCCTAGGAATTCCACCTTCTTTACCTTCCACCAACACTTTTCTGGCTTAATAAATAGGTTGTTTTCTTTCAGTCTTTTCAATACCTCTTTTACCAGCTTATTATGTTCTTTTTCAGTATCTATGGCTACTATTATATTATTAATGAAGGTTGCTATATTTCTCTGATTGATTATATCTCAGAATAGGTCATTCATTATAGTTTGAAAGATGGCTGAAGAGTTTGTCAGACCAAAATACATAACTGTTGGTTCATACACCCTGATATGTATTATGAATGTAGTCTTCCACTCATTGCCTTCCTTGATTCTCACATTGTTATATCCCCATTTAAGATCAAGTTTTATAAACACCTTCTTCTTTTCTACTTTATCCAGGATATCTGTAATTAGGAGTAAAGGGTATCTGTTTTTTACTGTCCACTGATTTATATGATAATAATCTTGTACCATTCTTCTTTTTCTATTCTTTTTTGCTACAAAATAGACTGGTAAGGTCTGTAGTGATTTTGACAGCTGAATATATTCCTTTTGCAGTTGATCCTCCATGAATGCTTGTACTTTCTCTCTTTCTTCTCTCAATAGCAAATACACTTTCCCCTTTCTAGGCACAAACCCCTCTTTTAATTCTATTGCATGATCCCATGGTTTTTGGGTGGGTATTCTTTCTGATTCCTCCTTTCCAAATACTTTCTTCCACTTCTAGAATCTCCTAGGTACTAATTCTTCCACTGTTTTTTCTTCCACTGTTTTTCTCACCTACCTTTTCTCCTGCATTTCTTGCTTTCTCTTTCTACATATTGGTAGACACCATGTCATTTTGACCTTCCCTTTTTCCCAGTCTATCTCTAGATTATGAGCCACTAGCCAAGGCATATCCAATATTACTTTTGTTTTTCCTAGGTTACACATATCCATTTGCACTCTCTCAACATCCTCTTTAAAGAACATGTTACACTTTATCTGGTAAGTAATTGCTTCCCTAATATTTGCTATTCTGTCTACATTCCTTACTAGCAAGAGGTTTTTTAACTTCTCTAGTTTAAATTCTTTCTTCTTTGCGAACTTGGTATCCATAAACAAACCTATCACCCCACTGTCTAACAGAGCCTTTACTGCTATTCCTTCATGACTCTTTAGCTTTTCTAACCCTACTTTTATCTACACTTCTTTTAGTGGTTGTAGTGTATACTACACATCTCTTGCTCTCTCAATGTTGCTGTGACAATTCAATTTATTCTTCAGTTTTTCTGGATGCAATATACTATACAAATTATTGGAGGCCAGTTGAGAGCTCACTGTCCTCTATTGTCTTTTGCCAACTCTTGCAGTGTTTCTACTACTCTTCTCTCTCTTTTCTTCCTTTGCCAACAGTTTCTGGCCATATGGCCCTACTTCCCACATACATAGCATGTTCTATCTCCCCCTCTTTCTCTATCAACATCCATTGCATTGGAGTCTTTTCTTAGCCCTTGTCTCCTTCAATTGTTCTGTACTCCTCCTCTAAAGTTCTAACCCCTTGTCCTCTATATTATTTGTCCCCCTTTCCCTCTATATGATTCTTCTCCAATGCCTTTTCTAGACTGCACATTTCCCTGTAGACATGCTGTATTCCTCTCCAATATCCTTTCTTCTGCTCTACTCTGTCTTTGATTTCTGTCTAGCCTCACTGCTCTCTCCTACTATTCCTCTATTGTACTAGGGGGACTCTCCATCTCTACTAACTTTCTCCTCAGTGCTTTACTTAATCCTCTCTTAAACTCTTCAATAAGAGGCTACCCCTTATAATTGCTTCTTCTTACTACCTTTTTGAACTCCTGGACATACTTATTGCAAGTCCTTTCCCCTTGCTCAATTGTTCTTAGCTGCTCTATCTTCTTCTCTTCTTCTACTGTTTCTCTAAATTCATTTTTCATCTTGCTAAACAATTCCTCTACTGTTTTTACTTCTAACTCTCCTTTTGATAGCTCATCCAGTAGGTTGTCTTTCTACACCTCCACTACTTTCCCCTGTACATAAGACAGTATCCAGGCTATCTTTGTTGCCTCTGACTCCTCTATCATTTTCATGCTGAGATACAAGCAAGCTGTATTAATAAACATACTTACTTCCTCTATCTTTCTACTAAACAAAGAAGATTTTGCTACCTCCACTCTTGCTCCTTCATTCTGCTACAAAAGAGTGGCCATCTGCTGCTACAGGCTGGCTATTAGGGAAAGGAGTTATTCCTTCTGAGTGAGGGAAGTGGGTTGTAGTGCAGAAGTAGCAGGTTACTTTATAGGTTGTTATTGTTGAGACATATATAATGGTAATAGTAATGGTAATGGTGATAATGATGATAATGATTTCTCATAGGAGAATGAGTAATCTTCTTTGTCTGAAACTTATGGCTAGTTACCAACTAGAAAAATAAAATAATATTATCTCTAAGGAAAAAATCTTTAAGTTAGACAGGCCTTTAAGAGGTTACTATTGTTTCCCTGCATAGACTGATCACAATGGACCAGTAGCATGGAGCTGATAGTGAAAAGCTATATATAAGCCCACTTGGTATGGAGGTCAGATCTTAGGCAAAAACACAAGTTTTGTCCAGGCCTTTTACTTACTGTTCCTAACTAACAGTAAAGTCCTCTTTACAGCTAGGGCCTACTATCCAAGATACTTGTAAGTGCTGTACTCACTAGCAAGGATGATGAAAGAGTGAGTAGAATAGAGAATGTTGAGGCTGTAAGGTACAGGATCAATAATAGATATTGAGTTCTTGTATTAGTGTGTAGTTATAAGTACTTAGAGCTCAACCAAGGTAGTTGTTTAGAAAGAACTTAATAGAGTTCCTCATGGATTCCCTTAGGTACTTATACAAATATTAGATGGTCTATGCACCTATCTTCTGCAATCACATGACCTTTACTAAGAACTACCTATATCTTACATAATCCTTCCTACACTATTTATATCTTTTCTGTGTTGTATTCTTGAGTGTTTTCTATTAAGTTGATAAATGTGTGAGAAATAGTTTCCTTCTTGGGAGTCATCTTATAACAAGTATACTTTATTGTTGTATATAAACTCTACTGTTCCTAACCAGTCTGGCTACTGTTCTTGCTTATGGTCAATGAACATCCTTAAGTACTGTTCCAACTTCTGGTTAACCTTTTCTGTTTATCTATTTGTCTAAGGGTGGAATACCATTGACATTTTGTTTTCAATCCCTAATATTCTATTCAACTCTCTCATTAATTCTGCTGCAAACTGTGGTTCTCTATCCAAAATGATACTCTCAGGTAGTCTATATAATTTCTACATATTGTCCCTGAATAGCCTAGCCAGTTCTTCTGCTGATGTTTTCTCTGTAGTAGAAATAAAGTGGACCATTTTTGTTAACCTATCTACCACTACTAAGATTGAGTCATATCCTTGGGCTAGTGGCAACTTAGTGATAAAGTCTACTAAAATATATGTCCAAGGTCTTTCTGGAATTGAATTGGGCATTGACTTGTCTGCTGGCTGTTCTGTGCAGTTCTTATTTCTTTGGCAGGAATTGTATCCTTTTATATATTGCTTCACCTCCTTGATTACTCCTAGTCACCAAAAGTTTCTGGTAACTAGTTCTACCATCTTTCACTGTTCTCCATATATTCCTACTGGTATATCATGATGTAACCTAATTATTTCTGCTCTCAATATATTATCTTTAGACATATACACCTTTTTTTCTTTATATATGATACCATCTACTTCTTTCCACTCTTCATCTCACAACATCTTTACTCTAGCTCATTTCATTTCTTTTACTACTCTGACCACTTCATCATCTTTTACTTTTGACTGTCTTACTTTTTCCAGTAAGTCTACTTCTTCCACTATTACTTTTACCTTTTCTGTTTTTTTCACTTTCAACCACTCTGGCTTTACTAACATCTCATTCTTATTGTCTCTTTCTACTTCTATTTTCTAGTCTAGCCTCTTACTTAAGCTATCTACCTTTTTCATTTTACTTCCTGGAACATACTTCAACATAAAATTAAATCTTGATAGGTATAATATTCATCTTACTTGTTTTCTATTCAATTTTTGCACCTTTATGAAATATTCAAGATTTTTGTAGTCTGTCCAAATCTCAAACTTTATTGTCGTTCCTTCTAGGAAATACCTTCATACTTCTAAACATCTGACTACTATTAATATTTCTTTGTTGTAAATTTTGTAATTTCTCCTTGTATTACTTAGAAATTTAGAAATAAAAGTAACTGGTCTCCACAACTCATTAGAATATTTCATTAATAGTACTTCTCTAGTAGCATAGTTTAAAGCATCTACTTTTACCCTAAATTCTTTGTCTAAATCTAGGGCTACCAATACTGGTCTAGTCATAAAAATTCCTCCAAGTTTGTTAAATGCTTTCTACTGCTCCTCTCCCCACTACTACTTTACATCTTTCCTTGTCAATATATTCATTAGTCTTACTACTCAAGTGAAGTATTTGATAAACCTCCTATAGTAGTTGGCAAGGTCTAAAAACTTTCTGGTATTTTTCATATTCTTTGGCTTTGACCAACTTAGTATTCTATTTACTTTTTTCTTCTCTATTTTAATTCTATCGGGTTCTATGATCACTTTCAGAAATCTAATTTTTTATACCTTCCACATACACTTTTCTGGCTTGATATACAAGTTATTCTCCTTTGGCCTCTTCAGTACTTTTTTCACAATCTCATTATATCCTTCTTCTGTTTTTGTTCCCACTAGTATATTATCCACAAAAGCTGTTACTTTCTTTTTATTAATCATATCTTTCAGGATTTCATTCATCATTGTCTAAAATATAGCTGGTAAATTTGTTATTCCAAAGAATATAACTGTTGGTTCAAAGGACTCTATATGGGTCATAAATACTTCCTTCCACTTATTCCTTTCTTTTATTGTTAAACCCCTACCAAAGATCCATTTTAGTGAATACTCATTTGCTCCCTATATTGTCTATTAAGTCTGTAATCAGCAGAAGTGAATAGTTATTCTTTACTATCTGGTCATTTAGATTATAGTAGTTTATTATCATTTTCTTTCTTTTATCTTTCTTGCTCACAAAGAAAACTAGTGATATCTGAGAGGACTTTGACAGTCTGATATATCTCTTTCTTAACTAATCCTCTATGAAATTCTGAACTTCTTTTCTTTTATTTTTAAATAAAGGGTAGATCCTTTCTTTTCTAGGTTTAAATGTCTTCTTGAGATCTATGGCATAATCCCAGATTTTTCTCATTGGCATTCTCTCTGACTCTACTTTCCCAAACACTTTTCTCTACTTTAAAAATTTCTATAGCACTATTTCTTCAATCTTTCTATAGTCCACTTTAACTTCTTCTCTTTCCTAATTCTCTTTATTGTCTACTGTCTATCTCACAATCTTTTTCTCTTCTAGAGTTACTACTACTACCCCCCAGTTCTACCATGGTCACTTCTTCTCTATCTTATATTTTGGACACCAAATATTTCTTCTTTTCTCTTCTGATATTTTCTCCCCTACTATTGTGTTCTTTTTTCTATACTTTGTACATTTAATTTTACTCCCTGCTTTATTGTTTTTCTATTTCTATGTCTCTAGACAACTCTTGTACTATATATTCTTCAGTTTCTCTCCAGAGACAAAATTCTATTTTTGGTTTTCCTTTGTCTTGGTGCCTTTATAGTCATATTCTCTATATTTTACAGACATTAGCACTTTCTATCTCATCTTCCAACCTCTCTTCTCTAGGGCTGTACTTCTTGGGGGTATACACTATGCACCACTATATTCCTGTACCTTCTTTCATAAGAAGTATACTGGTTTCTCTCTTTGCTGCACCTTTGGTGGATTAACTACACATGCCACCACCTCACTCCTTCACTTCTTCTTTTCCACTTCTATATTTGGACACTCCTACTTGCAGTGTCCCATTCCCCAATACCTAAAGTATTGTACTCCCTTTTCTTCCATCTCTTGTCTTCTTATACTCACTTTTTTTTTTACTCTACATTATATTATTCTATTTGCTATCACCTCAAATTTATTCTAGAGAGTCAGTTTTTCCTTCATCTCCTCCTTTCTATTTCTGCAGTTACAGGCCAGGTACCTAAACCTTTTATATTTCCAACATACTCTTTCTTCTCTTTTCTCTATTTCTATCCTTAGTTTGGCAAGGGTACACCATTGGTTGAGCATCCTGTTTATGAGAGAGTTATATTGCTCTAGAGACATAATACTATGTCTCTAGAGAAGTTAAATAATAAAGAATAATCTTACTAATATTATATCTACTAGAGCACAAGATCTTTACCTAGCTAAATACCTACTGCCTTACTTACTACTGCCCTAGTAATATGGTCATACTATCACTTTAAGGAGAAGATCTCTAACCTAAACACTTTTCTAAGAATATGGTATTACTTCTCTGTGTGTGTAGTCCACAATAGAACTTTAGCACAAGGTTTTTACTAAGAACAGCACAAGTATGCTATACAACACTACTCAATTATGAGGTTAGGTCTCAGATACAATACCTGAGCTTGGTACTGTGCTTCTATCAATAGTTCCTAGCTGACTATCAAGTTTCCCCAAGCCCAGAGCCTGACTATATTATAGTGGTCCTAAGTTATATTACCCAAGTACCAAGAAAGATAAGAGAATAAGCTGGCAAGGCTCTATGGTGAGTGGTACTGATGAAGAAATTGAGTTCTAGTATAAGAACTTAGACTATAACATTTTAAAACCACTCCTAGCCCAAGTTGACAAGAAAAACTCAATAGAGTTTTTATTTGATTGCTGTATACTACTTATACACATTCTGTATTTACTTCTATTTATAAAGTCCCACACATCTCTTTTGAGTCATTCTCTCTTATACATCTACTGATTATTTAATTAAATGAAAAAGAAAAAAAAAGAAATATAAATAATAACTTAGCTGTTTTGGCTATGTCATGACAGTACTCTATGCTTAGAGAAGACATTTTGGACAAACAAGTTGGTAAGATCTATTATGTTAATTGAGTTATATATTGGAACAAAGATTGCTTGCTTTGTGAGTCTATCTATAATTACTAGTATATCCATGTAGTCTTTTGACTCAGATAGACACTTGATGAAGTCCATTGATATGAACTCCCAAGGTTGAGGGGGAATAGAAAGTTGTTTTAAGGTACTATATAGCTTATAGTGCCTAGCTTTGTTTTAAGAGCAAGTACTGCAAAAGTTTACATAGTTGATGACAAAGGTTTATAAGTTGGACTAGATATAATCCCAGCAGACCAACTGTAGCATCTTGGCTTGTCCTAGATAGCCTACAAGTATATAGTCACACTTTGCTCTAAGTACATACAGCTAGAGGTCTTCTATATTAGAGACAAAAATTTGTTCTTTGAAGCATAGGTATCCATTAATATTGATAGTCTACCTAGTGTCTTCTTGGATTTGTATGGTATTAAGGTATTCTTGATAAGTTAGGTCTACTGTTACTGCCCATTTGATGTCTAAGTTTAATGTTTCTATGTCTAGAAGGATTGCTATTTGTAATTATTTGGGTTCTTGTAGGTTATTGCTCTGTTCTATCAATAGTTGGTTGAATACAAATATAGGTCATTAATTTGAGTTCTCTATTGGTTCTTCTTTGTTGTATATGTCCCAGTAGTGGGTCAAAGTATCTGGTTTTGTCTTCAATCTTTTTGGTTAGAAGTATATTATTAAATTGAACTACAAGAGAAACTCCAACCAGTGTGTTTGTTGATGAGAAAGGAGCTTGGAGCCACAAAAATAGATGAGGTTCTTATAGTCTGTGAGCACTTTCATAGGGATGAAAGTCTCTTCTAGGTAATGTCTTTATTTCTTGAAGGTCTCAAATATTGCTAAAAGTTCCTTATTATGTATATCATAATTTAGCTCTATGTCACTGAATATTCTAGAATAGAAGGCTATGGGATGAATATCCTTCCCCTTGTACATTGAAAGGATTGCTGCTAAGGCTCTGTCTGATACATCTATTTCTACTATTATTTTGGAATCAGGATCTCATCTTGCCAATACTAGTGCCATAGTGAATACTTCTTTTAATGTCTCAAATACCTTCTGACAATCTTCTGACCAATCCTAGAGGACCTTTTTTTATATTAGACAAATGAGAAGAGCTACTATCCTAGAATAATTGTGTATAAACTGTTGATAGAAGTTTGAAAATCTCAGAAACAATTGAACTTCTTTGAATCATTGAGGAACTGACTAATCTCTGATAGTTTTTACCTTTTGTTCATCTATAGTTAAACTCTTGAGGTCCAGTACAAACCCTAGAAACTCAATACTCTCTTAATAGAATGTGCACTTAGCCAGTGAAGTATATAGCTTGTGGGCTCAGAGATGTTATAGTACTTTCTTTATATAACCTTAGCAGTCCTCTACATTGTTTAAGTAAATTAAGATGTTGTCTAGGTAAATGACCACATAGATATTCAGTAAGTTCCCAAAAAGCTTGTTTATAAACTGTTGAAAAGCTACAAGGATATTCAATAGTTTAAAAAATATAACTAGCTATTCAAAGAATCCATATCAGATCTTGAAGACAGTTTTTCTACTTATTGTTTTTAGCAATGCATACCAAGTGGTAGACATTTCTCAAATCTATTTTTGTATAGATTTTTGTCTTTTTAGAGGCATTTAAAAGGTCAGAAATCAATAGGATCAGATAGCAATTCTTATGAGTTATCTTGTTAAGATCTTGATAGTTGATGTACAACCTCAAGTCTCCATTTTTCTTTTTCACAAACAACACTGGAGCTTTTTCTGGAGATTAAGAGGACTGGATAGCACCTAACTTGATGTTCTCATCAATAAACTCCCACAATGTCTACATTTTGAGTGTTGACAGTGAGTATATAGATTCCAGAGGTAGTAATAAGTCCTCTGCTATTCAGATGGCCAAGTCATATAAATGATGTTCAAATAGAAGTCTAGAGTATTATTTGTCAAACATATCTATAAACTGATAATATTTTACAGGAACTTTGTTTAATTCAGAGTTCACTGGTCTGCTCTGAGTTGCTTAGCCATTGAGTATCTTAGAAATGAGTTGAAATAGCTAGGATACAGATGCTCTACAAGTATGTCAGTAAGCTGTTGCATTAATCAGTGATATGGACAGTTGTGCTCCTGATTCATGTTTTGGTTCTTTAGTGTTGCTGATTTTGTTTCTCCCTAGATTCCCTGTCCTATCTAAAGATATGTCTAGGACCTCTTTTCTCCAGTCAATGTTTAGATTGTGGCTTTTTAACCAACTGTATTCCAGTACTACTGGGCTTGAACCATTCAGGTATATCACATAGAACTCAGAAGTACAAGAGTAGTTGCAAGTGAGTTGAATTGGTAGTATTATGACTCAAGTTACATATTGATTAACGGTACCATCTATCAGTGTCAGAGAAAGGAGTTTAATAACCTAGAATAGCAACTTATAGGAAGCAACAAAATTTGAGTCCATTAAACAATCTGATGAGCCAGAGTCAATTAGTTCTAGAAAATCTTTTGAGACCAGATTTGAGCACAGTGAGATAAAGAGTGATTTTGGACTAAACAGAATAGCAAACCCTACCTTCAACAGATGTTTTCCAATAGTTTCTAGGCAGTCAACTCATTAGAAGGTGAAAGAACTGCCTTCTTATTTTTTGATAGTTCTGAAAAGTCCAAGGTGCTTCTAACTGAGCTATTTGTGCTTCTAGACTACTAGTAGATCTTGTTGATTGCCTAGGGCAGACTCTAGCCAGATGCCCAGACTAGCCACAATGTAAGTACAGTCCTAGGCTTATACAACACTGCTGTTCAATTAGTGCAAGTTAACTGTCTGCTCCCAAGATACTGCTAATGGAAGGGATCCTCTATGAGGAGGAAACAGACAAGGTTCCTATGGAGGATGGAAATCTGGGCGTTCTTTCATTGGGGCTTGTTCTCTTCTTGACCCCAAGAGTTCTAGAGGGTTTTAGCCTTAATGGCTTAGATGCATAATACTGGTAGGAGCAGTTTATCCTTGACTTATTCCTGTCATTCTAGACTCTCTTCCAGTAGTTGCTATCAATCCACAAGACTGCTCTTTTGAATCCTTCAAAGAATAGTACATTTTCCTGGCTATAATATAGCTTGTCTTGGATGCAGTTTAGGATAGTATCCTTGACCACTTTACATAGGGTTCTTTTATTCCAGCAAATATAGTTCTGGTATTTCACAAAACAAATAAAGTAGTTGACAGCCTTGCTATCACTAGGAAAGGGAATGGACACTATCATGTTCTCATTGTCATCTTCAGGTGAGTAAGAGCTAAAGATATTAGATAGCTTTTGTACAAAGACTGACCAGTCTTCTAGGAAATCTAGGTTATGATAAAGATTGGGTTCATTAATGAAAGGCTTGAAATAGTCCAAGGCAATGCCATGGAGGTATAATATGGCAAGAAATACTTTGTTAGTGTCATTTATGAACTCTCCTTTGCAAGTACAAAAATAAATTTGATACTGAAATACAAATATATACAATTCTTCTGGACTTCCCCTACTAAAAGGATCAGGCTCTTTAATTACTTGGGGCTTTTTCTGTGAGTGATTGTTTAACTGTCTTACTAATGCTAACAAAGTAGTCTGTAGTTTTGGGCTCAATAATTCTCTATGTAGGCTTAGTACTCAATTTTCTGTAGGTTTAGGACAACCTGTTAAAAGCTTTAGTAGTTTGCTAGCAACATCCTCTACTGCTAACTTTCCTAACTTTTCCACTGGTTCTAGGGAAGCAAGACATTGGTATTTAGCTTGTGAGGTGGTAAAGAGCTATTCAATAGGTGTGATTGTAGATTCTCTAGGGAGCCCAGAGCAGAATCCATTGCATTGTATATAACATTCTAGTCAAGGGTCAGGAATGGAGACTTAGGACATGTTGGAAGGATATCTGGGACATGTAGGGTGTTTTTTTTTGTAGCTTTGTTTTACTGTTAAGTAGGAACTCTATAATTCTATCTTGACTTGATCTTGGCCAGCTAGCTGGATCAATCCCTATACTTTTTCTCTTGATGTGCAGAATGGAAGAGCTCAGTAAGATATTAACAAGCAATGAATTTAGAAGGAGTCTACTAAGTGGAGAACAAAGCTGAGATAGGTTTTTTACAAATACTGACTTATAACTAAAGGCTTTGACAAGCTAGTACAAAGAGCTTGAACTGTTTGTAACTAAGGTGACAACATTCTTGCATAAGGCAATGTGACTGTATATTATAGGGGGACTGTGACAGTAATAAGGAATAAACCAAAAAGCTGTAAATTTTAAACATAATACTATACTATTGACCTTTGTTAATATATAAGTACTACTTTGTAGATGTTTGGCAACTACCATAGGCCCAAAGTAGCAAGGTTTGCCTTTTCTACCAATATATCATATACTGGAAATTTGGTATAAATTAATATTAATATCAATTTCATTTTTATTTTCTTTATAATTTCTGCTCTTGATCTTCTAAATTGTCTACTCTTATAGGATCACAATGATGGGGATAAAAAGTAGATACAAGGGTAATATAACAGGTCAGAGAGATAGAATCTCTAAGCTGTTTCATAGTTATATACTAATAGAGAAATAAAATAACAAAGGTAAATAGGTCAGGTCAAAAAGGTAAAATCTCCAAGCTATATTACAGTTGTGTGCAATCAAGTAAGTGCTGGAGAGGTAAATCAAATAATAGAAAGCTTATAAAGGTTGATATAAGAAGAACCAATAAAAATCTAAAAGATAAAATGTTTTTAGTGTTCACTTGAAAACACTCTCATTAATTTTAGATCTCAAAGATACACATTTATCTCATGCTATAACATCACCCTTTCTAGTCTAGTCTAGCAGCATGGCTTACTATCAATACAGTAGTACTACCTAGAACTTCTATGCTCTTATATAGGCTCTATTTCAACTACCTGTACAGTTGGAAACCTACTCTGAAAATACATAGCAAGTAGTTAAACTCCTAGCCAAGCAAATATCCAAGTCCTCCTTGAAGTCAAGTATCCCTCAAGGGAAGTTTTATAGAGTTTACAAAGAAAGAAAAACAGAAATAAATCTTAAATCACTTAGGATAGTCTTTTAGCTCTAGAGCAACAGAAGGCAAGTATAAGACCTTAGATTATGATGACTTAGATCTACTCCTAGTCCAAGTTGACAAGGAAAACTCAATAGAGTCCTGATTCAATTGCTATATATTACTTATATACATTCTGTTATTTACTTCTATTTATAAAGCCCTGTACATCTCCTTTGAGTCATTCCCTCTCATGCATCTGTTGATTTCTTAATTAAATAAAAAGAAAAAGAAAAGAAGTATAAATAATGACTTAGCCATTTGGCCAAGTCATAATAGCAAAATAGTAGGAGTAATTCATATTGTGTTACTCTGTACTACTAGATTTTCCACTGTCTCCAGTTTTTCTCCTATCTTTTTTCCCTTTGTCTTTCATACTCCTTGTTAGACCATCCCTATAGTACTTTTGCCATAAACCTCTCTGGTAGTTCTTTTGAGAATACCTTTTTGTCTTCTTCTTCTTCCTGTTGTTATACTTCTTCAGTCTCTTTGCTATACTCTTTCTCAAACTCTTCTACCAACTCTTTTGTATTCTCCAGATTCTCCCTACTTTTCCATATATCTTCTTCTGCTATATATTTCTTTCATTGTACTAGGAACTTCTTCTTTCTTCATACTATTTTTTTGTTTAGTATTTTTTCCACTTCGAATTCTTCCTCCTCTTCAATAATAACTAGTTTTGGTGGTACTTTCTTTTGCCCCTTCACTTATGGCTTATACAGGTGTACTCAACTTACATTAACTATAGGGTGTATTCTGATAGAACCAGGCAATTCTAATTCTATTGTGTTACTCAAGATAATCCCTTTTATTCTGTAAGGCTCTACAAAGTGTTCTGTCAATTTCTCCAATTGTCTTCTCTTTATCTGCCACTTGAGATCTTTGGTGCTTAGCAATACTAAGTCCCCTACTTTATACTCCTCTCCTTTACTTTGTTTCCTGTCTATGAACTTCTTCATTTCATCCTAAGCCTTTTTCAAGGCTACTTTCACTTTCTTCTGAATTTTCCACATTCTTTCTGTAAACTTTTCCACTACTTTGTACTTCCCCTTCCTTTTCCCCTCAAATCCCATCCTTAGATCTTGACCATAATTAGCCTCAAATGGTAACACTTTTGTAGCCAAATATATCTTGTTATTATATACAAATTCAGCTGTCACCAACCAGTCTAGCCATTGTTCTTGTCTATAGTCAATAAAGACCCTCAGGTATTGCTTTAATTCCTGATTTACCCTCTCTGTCTGTCCATTCATCTGGAGATGGTAAGCCATTGGCAACTTAGTCCAGATTCCTAATAGCTTATTCAACTCCTTTATTATTCCTGTTGCAAACTGCACTCTTCTATCTGATATAATACTTTCTGAAAGCCTATGCAGTTTCTAGATATGGTCTCTAAACAGCTTGGCAAGTCCTTTTGCTGATGTTTTTTCTGTAGTTGCTATAAAGTGTACCATTTTGCTAAATCTGTCATACACTACTAAGATTATGTCATATTCTTGAGCTAAGGGTAGCTTTGTGATGAAGTCTGCTGAGATATGGCTCTACAGTTTCTCTGGGATTACATTTGGCATTAACTTTTCTGCCAGAGCCTTGCTCCTATTTTTATATCACTGGCAGGTGTCACACCTGTTTATATATCTCTCTACTTCCCTTGTTACTCCTGGCCATCAGTAGTTTCTTGTAACCAACTCCATTGTTTTTCATCTTCCTCTATGTCCTTCTATTGACATGTCGTGATATAGGCATACCACCTCTTCTCTCAGTTCTCTCTCTGGTATGTATATGCATTCTTCTTTCATAACTACTCCTTCCTCTATTGACCATTCTTCATCTCTAAGGCTTTTCATCCCCACTCTCTTTAACTCTTCTACTACTTTCTTGTCTTTTTCCTGTGCTTTCTTAATTTTTTCCCTCAGACTCCTATCTTCCACCAGTGTTTTTACTTCTCTTACCCACTCTGGTCTGATCAATGTTCTATCCTCATTATCATTCTCCACTCCTTTCTGCTAGTCTACTCTTTGGCTTAGTCCATTGGCTTTACCCATGCTTTTTCCAGGAACATGCTTTAAGGTGAAGTTGAAGTATAACAAATACAAGGCCTACCAGGCTTGTCTCTGATTCAGCTTTTGACTCGTCATGAAATACTGGAGGTTTTTATAGTCTGTCCAGACCTCAGACTTTATTTTCACCCCTTCTAGGTAGTGCCTCTATGCTTCTAGACATCAAATTACTGCCAATATTTCTTTGTTGTGAATTTTGTAGTTTTGTTCCATTGCGTTCAGCAACTTAGAGATAAAGGTTACCAGCTTCTATTTCCTATCCTCATACTTTGTTAACAACACTTTTCCTGTTGCATAGTCCAATGCATCTGCTTTAACTCACATTTCTTTGTCCAGGTCTGGTATTGCCAAGACTGGCTCTATTGTGAATAATACCTCTTTCAATTTTTGAATGCCTCCTTCTGTTCCTTCTCCCATCTCCACTTCTTCTTCTTTCTAACTAACACATGTAGTAGTGCTGCAAGCTTCACAAAGTCTTTAATGAATTGCCTGTAGTAGTTGGCAAGTCCTAGAAACTTTTGCACCTCTTTTATGTTTCTCGGTATTGGCCAGTTTAAGACTTCTTCCACCTTCTCCTTCTGTATTTCTACCCCTTTGGCCCTATTACTACTCCTAAAAACTTCACTTCCTTCACCTTCTACTGACACTTCTCCAGTTTTACAAAGAGATCATTTTCCTTGAGTCACTTCAACACTTCCTCTACTATCTTATTGTGTTCCTTCTCTATCTCTATTGCTATAATAATGTTATCTATAAAGGTGGCTGTATTCCCTTGATTCATCATATCACAGAACAGGTTGTTCATCATTGTCTAGAAGGTAGCAGGAGAGTTTGTGAGCCTGAAGTATATTTGGCTTATAGGCTCCAATATGTGTTGTGAACGCTGCTTTCCATTTGTCTCCTTCTTTGATTCTAATATTGTTATACCTCTATCTTAGGTCTAGCTTTGTAAAAACCTTCTTACTGCCTACTCTGTCCAGAATATCAGCAATCAGTGGTAATGGATATCTATTCTTGATAGTTCACTGGTTTACATGTCTATAATTCTGCACTATTCATTGTTTGCTGTCCTTTTTGGCTACAAAATGTACTGGCGATGTCTATGGCAATTTCAATGGTTAGATATAACCTTTTCACAGTTGATCTTTTACAAATGCTTGCACCTCCTCTTGCTCTTTCCTTGACAATGAATATACTTTTCTTTTCTTAGACACAAAACCTTTCTTTAGCTCGATTGCATGATCCCAGGCCTTTTGCACTGGTATCCTTTCTGACTCTGCTTTTTCAAACACCTTTTTCCACTTCCAAAACCTCCTTGGTACTAGTTCCTCCACTGTTTTCTCCTTTTCTATTTTTTTAACCTCTTTGTTTTTTTCTTTCTTTTTCTTTCTTCCACAGATAGGTGGGCATCTTGTCATTTTTACTTCTCCCTTTTCCCAGTCTATTTCTGGATTATGGGCAGCTAGCTATGGCATACCTAGTATTATTTCTGTCTTTCCTAAGTTGTACATATCTATTCTCACCCTTTCTATATGTCCCTTGAAAAACATATTGCACTCCACCTAGTATGTGATTGCTTCTCCCATATTTACCATACTATTCATGTTTTGTACTAGTAGAGGTTTTTTCAATTTTTTTAGTTTAAACCCTTTCTCTTTTGCAAACTTTGTGTCTATGAATAGACCTGTTACCCTGCTATCCAACAACACTTTTACTGCTACTTCTTCATGGTTTTTCATCTTTTCCAATCCCACTTTCATCCACATATCTCTTAGCAGCTAGAGGGTGCACTGCACATCTCTTATTCCCTCAGTGTTGCTTTGACAAGAAACTTTATTTCCTAGTTTTTCTGGGCACAATACACTGTATATATTTGAGGAGACCAGTTGGGAGCTCACTGTTCTCTATTGTCTTTTGCTAACTCTTGCAGTGTTTCCACTATTCTCTCCTCTCTTCCTTTCCTTTGCCAACAGTTTTTGGCCATATAGTCCTACTTCCCACACACATAGCATGTTCTATCTTTCTCTCTTCCTTTATCAACATTCATTGTATTGGGGTCTCTTTCTAGTTCTTGTTCTCCTCAATTGTTTTGTGTTCCTCCTCTAAAGTTTTGACCTCCTGCCCTCCATACAATCCGTCCTCCTCTTCCTCCATATAATCCTCTACTAAAGCCTCCTCTAGGCTGTGCATTTCTCTGTGGGTGTGTTGCATTCTTCTCTAACATCCTTTTTTTTGTTTTGCTCTGTCTCTGGTTTCTGTCTAATCTCACTGCTCTCTCCAAGCTCTCTCTAGAGGGGAGTTCTGCTATAGATATGTTATGAAATTCTCTGGGCTGTGATGAGGTTTAGATAGTGGTAGTCACAGCCATTAATTACTCTACTACTTGAGTAGTGTATGTGAGTCCATGACTAGGTGTCTAGTAGTTATATTTGGGGAGTCAAACTCACTTCTTGAGCTAAATTATAGTATAGTTTTGTGACAAATATTATGAATATTGCCTAAAAAGGCTGCCTGGCATGATAGTACAAACAAGTAGGTACAAGAGAGGTAAATCAGAAAAGAGAGAGCTTACAAACAATAATAAATAGTCAAGGACACAGTAAAAACTAGAGAAATATAGTGTTTTTAGTATCCTTTCAAGACTCCAGTTGATTGTGGATCTCGAAGGTGCATATTTGTCTTGCACTGTGACACTACCCTTCTTGAGCTAGTCTAGCAGCCTGGCTTGCCATCAATACAGTAGCACTGCCTAGAACTTCCATGCCCTCATATAGGCTCTACTTCAACTGACTACACAGTTGGAAACCTACTCTAAAAACATGTAGCAAATGGTTAAACTTCTAGTCAAGCAAATACCCAAGTCCTCCTTGAAGTGAGATGTCCCCTTGAGGGATGTTTTGTACAGACTTTTTATAGAGAAAACAGACAGGAAAACTCAGTCACTCAAAATTACTAGTAGAGCTCTAGAGCAACAGAGGGAGAGAGATGATAGAGGTAACTTGCTATTAGGCCCCTAGAGTATATATTAGGATTACAAATTATAGAATCAACAAATAAGAAAACAAAAGAAACATTCCAACAGCCTGTTATGGCAGGGAGTGGAATAATGAAGCAGGATCTCCTTCTGATCACATAGCTAGTATTCTCTGTTCCTCCTAATCTTCTTACCCAGTCTTCCCTTATGCCTACCTGTTAAATCCTATCTTTGGGTGTGGCTTGAGGAGCCTTGAAGTAACCTTGTTGTAAATCTTGTAATTCTGTTCTACTGAAGATAGCAACTTGCTGTAAAAGGCCACTGGGTGCCACTTTCCATCCATGGGTGACTACTGTGACAGGACTACTCCAGTAGCAAAGTCAGAACTATCTGCCTCAATCCTGAAGGGATCCAAGTCCTGTGGTGATACCAGCACTGAAGTGGAGATCACCACTTGCTTAAAGGCATCAAAGGCTTTGCACTTCTTGTCTATCCAGATCCACGCTTGGTTGGCTTGGGTTAAGTCAAAGAGAGGGCGTGCCATGGTCAAGAAGTCCTGTATGAATTGTCTGTAGAAGTTGACAAACCCTAGAAAGGCCTGAATATCAGTCTTGTTCTCTGGGGTCAGCCACTCATGGACTCTAGTGATCTTAACAGGGTCTATGGAAACCTTATTTTCTGAGATGACTAGACCTAAGTACTTGATCCACTCCTAGAACTTACATTTCTCTAGATGGAGGAATAGCTTGTGCTCTACCAAGATCTCAAGTATCCTTCAGACAGCTCTTGTGTGTTCTTTCACAGTCTTAGTAAAGATGAGGATGTCATCTAGGTAGATGACTACAATACCTTCTGCTATGAGGTCCCAGAAGATATCATTCATTATTGTTTGGAAAGTGGTTGGACTGTTAGTCATACCAAAGAACATTATCAAGGATTCAAACAACCTGCAGTTGGTATAGAACATGGCCTTCTATTCATCTCCAGGCTTGATACGCATATTGTTGAAGCCCTAGCAGACATTGAGCTTGGTAAATTACTTCACTCTGCAGAGCTACAATACAAGTTCAGAGATCAGAGGAAGGGGGTACTTGTTTTTGATTGTCATGGTATTGAGAGACTGGTAGTCTTGGACCAGGCAGAGCAAACTATTCTTTTTCTTGATAAAGAAGACTGGGGCAGCCATAGGGGATTTGGAGGGTCAAATCTATCTGGTACACAAGTTTTCTTCAAGGAAGACATCTAGCTCCTTTTGTTCCACAGGGGACAGAGAGTACACCTTGGACAACTTGGGTTCTAATCTGGGGAGGAGTTCAATGGTGTAATCCCAGCAACAATGCTCTAGCAGGATGTTAAAGTCCTTTTTTGTAAACATTGTTTTGAATCCCTTGGTGTAGTTAGGTATAGAGGTAGAGCTTGTCTATGTCTCCATGCTACAATGGGCTCTCTTAGCCAGGCATTGTAAAGCAGTGGCAGTGGCTCAGAGTTCCTCTTGTTCTAGAACAGGCAGGAGTTGGGTTAGAAATAGGTGATTCTCTAGTTTCCAGTCTCTTTCATCCGTTCTGCTGGGTGTCTCTCCTTTCTTCTTGATAAGTTCTGGTGTGGAACTGCTCCAACAGGTGTTCATGGCTTAGACTTGCTGTTTCTTCTTCAAGGTAGGTGATCATATAGAAAGTGGACTTACTAGAGAAAGTAAGGCAGTCAAGAGTAAGAGATGATGAGGTAGTTAAAGTAATGGAAGAGATGAAGTGGGCAGGAGTAAAGATACTAAGAGATAAAGAATGGAGAGAAATTGATAGCATAATATACAAGAAGGGAAAGGTATATGTACCTAAGGATAAGAAATTAAAAGCAAAGATTATTAGATTGCATCACAATACACCAGTAAGAGGATATAGAGGGCAATGAAAAACAGTAAAATTGGTTATGAGCAACTTTTGGTAGCCAGAAGTAACAAAGAAGGTGAAACAATATATAGAAGGGTGCAATTTCTGCTAAGGGAATAAAAACTGCATAGAATAACTAGCAGGCAAATTAATGCCCAATTTAATACCAGAAAAGCCCTGGAGTCATATATCAGCAGACTTCATTACAAAGCTACCATTGGTGCAGGGATATGACTCAATTCTAGTGTTAAGGAACAGGTTAACAAAAATGGTTCATTTTATTTCTACTATAGAGAAAATATTAGTGGAAGAGCTAGCTAGGCTATTTAGAGATAATATATGAAAACTATATAGATTACCCAAAAGTATCATTTCAGATAGGGAATCCCAATTTGCAGCAGAATTAATGAGAGAGTTAAATAAAATGTTGGGGATCAAGAGCAAGATGTCAATAGTATTCCACCCTCAGACAGATGGGCAAACAAAAAGAATCAACCAAGAACTTGAGTAGTATTTGAGGATGTTCATAGACCACAGACAAGAGTAGTAGCCAGACTAGTTGGAAATAGCTGAGTTCATCTACAACAATAAGGTGCATTTGAGTACTAAGACATTGCCCTTTAAGGCAAACTATGGACAAGATCCTAGGATAGGGTTTAAAATAAAAAAGAAAGGAAAGTACAAAGAGGTAGAGAAATTTGTGACAAAAATAAAGGAGATTCAAGAGGAGACAAAAGCAGTACTAGAAAAGGTATAAGAAGAGATGAAAAGGTACACAGATAGGAAGAGAGCAGAGGTTGATGAATACAAAGTAGGAGACTTGATGATGCTCAGCACCAAGAATTTGAAATACCAAATAGTAGATAGAGGGATGAAAAAGTTGATAGAGAAATTTGTAGGGCCTTACAAGATAAAGAAAGTCATATTATTGAATACAGTAGAATTAGAACTACCTAGTATAGTAAAAATACATCCAGTAGTTAATGTCAGCAGAGTACAAAAATATATAGGATAAGTAGAGGGGCAGAAAAAGAAGCAACCAGCTCCAGTCATAATTAAGAGAGAAGAAGAATAGAAAGTCAAGAGAATTCTGAACAAGTGACAAATAAAAGAAAAGGATAAATACTTGGTACAGTGGAAAGAGTTCACAGCTGAATCCAATACTTAGAAAGGAAAGAAAAATTTGGAGAATGCAAAGAAAGCAGTTGAAAATTTTGAGAAAGAATATTAGTGAGATATAGAAGATATCAAAAAACAGAAAAGAAAAGAAGGAATATTTAGGAGAGAGGAACTGCTAGGGCAATTTATGGTAAAAAAGCTATCTAGTTGGTCAGACAAAAGATACAACAAAGAATACTGGGCAAGGTTGGAAAGAAATTGGAGACAATGGAAAGAAGAAAAAACAAGAGAATGAAGAACAATAGAAACAATAAAAGAAGAGAAAGAAGAAATTGAGCAAGAAAATCTAGAACTCAAAGAGTGGATAGAGAAAGATAACAATGAAATAGAAAATATTTGTAATCTCTACTATGAGTTGTAAAAATCCTTGGGACAAGAAACCTTAAGAGAGAGGTGGTGTTATAACACAGCCAAAATGGCTAAGTCATTATTTATATTTCTTTTCTTTTCTTTTCTTTTTTATTTAAATAGTCAATGGATATATAAGAGGAAATGACTCAAAAGAGATATGTAGGACTTTATAAATAGAAGTAAATACAGAATATATATATAAATAGTATACAGCAATCAAATAAGAACTCCATTGAGTTCTTTTTGTTAACTTGGACTTGGAGAGTAATTAAGTTGTCTTGGGCTAAGTCACTACAGTATTGTAATCAAGGCCAGAACTTGTAACTGAGTGTTAATAGATAAAGTATTAGCTTTTGTCTTATAAACCTTGTACTGGTAATCTATTATAATTAGTACATACAGAGGAGTAATGGTCTATCTTTAAAAAACTGTCTAAATTAGGGGTTCTCTTCTTAGAGGCAATAGTATAACTCTAGTATTAAGACAGTAATTAGTAGAGTAGTAGGACTCTGGCTAGATAAAGATCTTGTATCCCAGCAGATATAATATAGCTAATAAGATCTTTCAACTATCCAATAACATAATACTATATTGCTAGAGCAATATAATTTACTCATGAATAGCATACTTAACCAATAACATACTCTTACCAAACTAAGAGTAGAATTAAAAGAGAAAGATAAAAAAAAAGTGTTGAAACTATAAAAGGTTTGGACATCTGGCTCAAAATTGCAGGAATAAAAATAAAAAGGAGAAGAAAAAACCAATTCCCAAAAATAAATTTAAAGTGTTATTGAGTAGAGTAATGAAATGTGAAATGAAAGAGAAAGTAGGAATAAGGAAAAGTAAGACAATAGAAGAAGTTAAATACTTCAGATGTTGGGGTATTGGACATTTCAAATGAGAGTACCCAAATATTAAGGTTGAGAAGAAAAAAAGAAGAAGTAAAAAGATAGCATATGTAGTTAGTTCACAAAAGATACAGTAAAAAAAAAGACCAGCACACTCTTTATGGAGAAAGATATAGGAATATAGTAGTATACAGGGTATACCCCCAAGAAGTACAATATTAGAGTAGAAAGAGTGGATAACCAAGTAGGAAATTATAACATTTGTGAAGTGTAGAGGGTGCAATTACAAAGGCACCAAGATATATGAGAAGTAGAAGCAAGGATTTGTCTCTGGTAAGCATTTAAGAAATATATGGTATAGTAGTTGCCTTGAAGCATAGAGATAAAAAGAAAATATAGCAAGAGAAAGAAGAGCAGTCAATGTAAAGTGTAGTTAGTATAGAAGAAAAGATACAGTAAAAGGAGTATCAGAAAAGAATAGAAAGAGGATTTTGTGTCTAGAATATAGGACTGGGAAAAAGCAGCTGTGGTAGGA
>Ga0153953_1000100_pt1 | contig 23909 bp, 26 predicted proteins | sample TSNJ037MetaG_FD_104718 | JGI IMG/M metagenome (GOLD analysis project Ga0153953, IMG submission 104718) | Attine ant fungus gardens microbial communities from New Jersey, USA - TSNJ037 MetaG | ecosystem: Host-associated > Fungi > Mycelium > Unclassified | place: USA: New Jersey, Wharton State...
AGAAGAATTTGAGTTTGTTTTTTGGTTCTGCAACACGATTGGTTGAGAGAGAGGAAGTGGTTAGATTGACGCAGGTTGATCTGGATAGATTAGAAGCATTGACGAAGAGGAGGCAAAGGAGGGTGAAGAAGGATATGGCCTGGTTTGATATCAATGTGGTCTGTGTGAGGACGGTCGTAGATAAGGGTAGAGTGAGGAGTCGGGTTCATGATGTGAGTTGGAAAATCAGTTTTTTTGTAGTGAAAGTATCTTATTTGGTTGTTTCACGCAAGGAATTTGTGATAAGGACTAGAAGATCGCGGTATGAGGATGTATATGTCTCACGGCGTTATGGGGACTTTAGGACTTTGGCAACTGAAGTGACTGACTCTACCTTCTTGAAATCTGGAACTGCTTTTTCTAATTGCGATTATCATCAGCTTACAAAAGCACATCCCGAGGAACTTATCAAATCGCCACCTCAGAAGGACAGGACGCATATCACTGTTACGAGTCCTATTACACCAAGCCTTCCACGTCAGTCGATGTCAAGCGAAAACGACTCTTACGATCCTCCGACTGCTCCCGAACCCACGTCTCGTTTAGCGAGAGAGAAGAATCGCTTAACTCTTCGTTCATATCTTCATACGCTTATGGCATCGCCGACTGTGTTGTCATCACCCGTGTTTAGATCATTCCTGCTCAGTGATCCGATCACCTTGACAAACGAGGAGATAGAGGATGCCAAGAGGCGAGAGGAGGCGGATCGAGTTCGAGAAGATGGTCGGAAGAAGTTTGCCAAAGAGATTGCGGGCCGTGTCGATGCGTTGCGGGATGCTTTGAAGAGTGTCAAAGGTGATATAATGGGTAAAAGTGGGTTTTCGATTGCCCTTGGTCATCGTAACCTTAAAACTAAAAATTTCTACCCGTTAATCGGTTAGATGGGTTGACGAACGTATTTGGAATCATTAAAGTGACACCTAATATTCGAGACCTTCCACCCAACTATCAAGCTGTCACTGAATGGGCACGAATTTCGTAAACTGGCTATTGATTTCGCTGTCTGTGATTTCTAATAGAAGCCATGTAGGCTCGCATCGACGGCGTTTCAGCAATTTGTGGCCTCCGACAATGCATCAGAGACACTTGCTGCGCTCAAAAGAGTTCACGGGCTTATGCCATACTTCATGCTCAAGGCCGCGCTTAAGATAAGTAACCCTATCGGCATGATCAGGAGTAAGTTTGCCCGGTATTTGATCTTCTTTGCAAGACAGGCTCACAACGCAATAACTCAAAGGTGTCTTGGATCTTTTTCTTGCTCAGCCATTCGGTGGCAAGAGTTTATTGCAGAGGTAAAGCCAATTTCTCCGAGTGGTGATGAATGCGCTTGCTGATTTTGACTCGGCCATTTAGGATGTTTACCGGTTCGTTAACGGAGGAAGTAAAACAGTTGCACGAGGAGATTGAAGCTGTGAAAGACAAAGTTGATGACCCCGTTATGTGCGACAAGGTCCGACAGTTTGTATACGCATCCCCAGAGATCCAAGAAATGTTTAAAGCCGACTCAGGTAAGTTGCTCGACGTATTTGATCTTTATCCATATCATCAGTTGTTTGTGTTTGATAGTTGCAGAAAAGATGAACATATTTGTGGTCATTCTTCGATCTGGGGAACAGCCGGCGCTTTCGAGGCCTCAAATGCATAGAGTCGCTAGAGCGCACAAGGCGCATGCACAATACCTGAAACATCGCGAATCATTAGCTGATTCGGATGATGATGACGGTCCACAAAACGAGGATGCGTGGTTGTTAGAGGATCTCAAAGTCCTCGCGTTTCTCTATACAAGACTACGGGATAGAGAGATGCTGATTGATCTTATATTTGAAGTCGGTGGTTTCCCGTTTTGAATATTTTGAAGAAAAGCGTTGACAAAGTCGATTGTTTGTTTAGGGCTTTACTGCTGAATTGCTCAAGGATATTATTACTATATTTTATTCTCCTTTGGCTCAGGTTTACCGGGCTGCTAGTATTGCAGATTCGTTAGGTGATTTGCAAAATTTTATTAACGATCTTATTAGAACAGTAGAGCAGGTAGAAGAAAGTAGGTTTTGGCCATCGAATGGTTTTTTGGGTGCGATAATCCTGATGCGATTTGTCAGTGATACAGAGCGACCCCAGCCATACTGTCCAAGCGTTCATTGACCTCATCCAGCGGCACGAACAATCCTTTTACTACTTTGTTCACAAAGTTCATTCCAAAGGCGAAGGACTATTCAACAGTCTCATGCAATGGGTCGAAATGTTCTTGACTGTCGTACGCGAAGGTCTTGGTGATCCTTTGAGTTTAGAGTTTCTGCTTCCCCACACAGGATTAGAGCGAACGAATATTTTGTTGGAGGTGGACGAGGTTGCGATGTATCACTTCAAGTTGAAGGTGATGTATGAGGATAAACTCCGTCGACGATTTGGGAATGCTCAGGGTCAACGGGACGCTGATGCTGAAGATGAGGCAACCCAGACTTTGGTTAACAACGTTCTCGGAGAGATCAATTTTGGAGAGTTGGCAGATGGAGATGCGTTGGATGTCGCTGCTGAGGAATCGGATGAGTTTGACGATGAATATACTTCGAGCGATGATGATCATTCCACTGATGAGGAAGGCACGAGCAGTGAGGATAGTGAGAGCGAGGAAGACAGCATAATTTCAAGAAGCAGGGAGGAGGAACCACGCTCAGCCCCTGCGACTCATGTCCATGTCCGACCGCAGGCTCTCGGCATGAAAGCAATATCTACAGTGACACCTCCGCTGATGAAGAGACCTGCCACCCATCAAACCCTGTTGAAAAATCCGCCAGCATCTTCATCGTCGACTTCTTTCATTTCGATACCAGTGCCAACTATCAGACGATCGTTGTCGCTCAGACGTATGAAGTCGTTAACTTCCCTCGGTTCTCGGAAACAAACTGCCGATGCTGTGCCTCCTGTTCCCCCTTTACCAAGTACACCACAAACGGCCGCACCGATTCTTGTGAGATCATCGTTGTCCAAGCCTCTACCACCACCACCACCCTCTGGTTCACCGAGTCGGACGAATCATCCAAGAAGTCGGTTGCAGCGTCATTCGCCACCGCAAGTCAACAAAGCGGTTGATAGAAAGAAGAAGGAGAGTTCGATAAAACCTCCTGAATTGGTCCATATTCCTCAACTTTTACCTGTATTTGTTGAATTGGTGAGTCGCTCGCTACGTTATTTTGTGTTCTATTTGATCTGATATAATCTGTTTTTGAGATGCGCCCTGCTTTACGAGTTAGACGAATTAACCAGCAGCAGTAAAAAAACGTAATCTTAGCCCTTGACTAATCCCAAAGTTTGCATTCTGACCGCTATTCATTGGATTATTGTTCACATTTTTCACTTACTGTGATGTATCACTTGATTGTAACCTTTTCTTGACAATATATGTAATTCTAGTCAAGCATGAGAATCCATCTAGTAGAGTTTACAGGTCTGCAAAGGCAGTATCAAAGTCCTGCTGTGATATTTCTCCTTTGCGCAGTTTTTTTGCCATCCTTTCCTCCTTGGCAAGATCATCCCAGTCGTCCTCATCGCTCTTTCTATCTATGAGTTCTGAATGTAGCCGCTTGTTAGAGGTATTGTCTGGCGTTGCAGCTTCCATTGACCGCTGTTCCTTGAGCCAATTTTTCTTCTTTTCCCGCTTTTCCCGACGTTTGTCTCGTTCCTCCTTTCTGTTCGTCTGTTCGCTCCACGAGGTGTTGGCCTTTTTCTTATTCACTCTTTCCTGTCTGGCTTTCTCATGTTCCTTATTGAGCGTTTCCTGATCAACCATTTTTGTAGCTAGACGTTTCGTTTCCTGGGCTTTATTGGCATATGCATAATTATCCCACTAAACAGGGAGGGTGAGCTATATAAAGATGAACACGTCCTTTGATGGGTTAGAAACTCACGTCTACAGTGGCGTCTGACCAGTTGTTCTTGTTAATTTTTTGGAGCTCTGGCATCTTGGGTAGTCGAAGCAAGCTGAAGCTTTGGGCAGTACCAACGAGATCGAGATCTTTAATGCGGAAGATGTAAGATGCTTCATGCTTTGAATACGCGCGAACGAAGGAGACGAAAGCTTTTGCTGCCTAGAGAAGATCGGTATTTTTGAGCTAGAAACGGAAAGCTCATGGCACTTTGAAAATCCCAAGTTCACCTGGTCATAAAGTGCGCGGTCTGTCAAAACCTTTGATCGAATTTTAGAAAGATAATCATCTATTTCGTTGTCGGACGATCGTTCCGTGTCATCATTACTCGTTAGAGATAAGTCTCTGAGGATGTATGCATGAGGCTTCAGTGGAATCTTCCGTATACTCATGAAATCTATGCGACACTCGATGAGCTCGGTGTGCAGAATAACCATGCGCCAACGAACCTACAAACTCGATTTCACGCCCGACAAGAAGAACATACGCACGACCACTCCGCCCAGCTCGAGCTGTTCTACCACAACGGTGTGAGAAAGCCTTGGGATCAGACGGGGGGTCGAATTGAATAACGACATCAACATTTGGAATATCGAGTCCACGGGCGGCGACATCAGTAGTGAGGAGGACGGAAGGATGTGTTGGCATAGAACTTGCAGACGCAAAATTATTGAGGGTACGGGTCCGTGTGGAGGGTGGCAGGTGGCCATGGAGTGAATAAAATGTGATTGATGGTGGAGAGACACTAGGTAGAATCTACTCCCTGCTGAGAAAGAGATTGTAATCACACATGTTGGACACCGACCTTGTAGAAATAATCGACACATGCACAGGTGGAAAAATAAATTATGAAATTCGAGGATTGTTGTTGTGAGGTTTCAGAGGCTATTATCCTGGACAATTGAACGAGTTTCTCTGAAGCATGACAGGAAATATAGTAGTTCTGTAAGCTAAGCTTAAATGAGCTATGAAGACGGGGAATGATATGTTGGAGAGTATACTTGGCTGGTATTCGCCTTTCTTCAATGATAGCCATTCCATGGGCTTTCTTTGCTTGTACCTTTACTGTCACTCGGGCAGGGTTACGCAGGCCAACCCGCACTAGTTCTGTCATGGCATCCGCATCCGTCATTGTAGCGCTGAATAAACCTGTTCTCCGTTGCTTGGGTAAATAGGTAACAATGCGTGTCAAGGACTCTTGAAAACCCAGATCAAGAAGGCTAGAGAAGCTTCAATAACTGATACCTAGAATGAGAAATGGAGAAGACATACCGGTCCGCCTCATCTAACACTAGAACTTCGAGTTCTTTGACGCTGACAGAGTTTCTGCCCTCCCTAAGCAGAAACTCCTCTATACGACCCGGTGTGCCAACGACAATATCGGCTCCAGACGACAGAAACCGTTCAAGGTCTTGAGCGGGGGAAGACTGATTTGAGGAAACAAGAAGTAAAGGCAGGGGAAATTCCAGTTGCCCTTGGGATTCTTCCTGCAATGATTCGTCCTCAAGGTCCTTCTCGCTCGGCTGAGACTTCAGGAATAAAGAAAACACAGCATGGATCTGAGAAGCCAACTCCCTAGCAATCCATGAGAATTCATGGTTCGGACCGAAGAAAATTAAACTTACCTTGTCGGGCTAACGATGAGCGCTCCCACCTCATTCTTTCGGAGACGGGTTCCCCTGCGGATAAGCCGTTCTAGTATTGGAATGACAAAGGCTAGAGTTTTCCCAGATCCTGTAACAGCCTCTACGACAACATCTTTGTTTTTCATGAATAGAGGTATTGTAGACGCCTGCACAGGCGTCATTTTCTCATAACCCATTGACTGGACAACATCTAGACTAAAAATCGTATGAATAGTGATAGATAATAGACTTTTTGCGTCTTACATCCAGGATGTTAACGAGACTGGGAGAGATGCCCATGATCCTGCAAAAGCTGCCATGGCACTTGGAAGCGAGGCTGGTATCAATTTTGTTTCACGTGACTACGTGATGACAGATTATTGCCCGAGACCTGATTGAGAAGAACAGTGATCTTGGGATATATTTAGAGAGTTAGTACAGAGATTTTACCTCACAAAGTTGCGTAAACAGCCACATGCATCGTACCTGCTGATGTACTACAGGTTAGATTTGAATTAGAATTCTGATCTGATGGCGAGGCGTGCTACCGGAGAGAGGGACCTGTAGGTGTCCGATAGAATGACTCGTAGCGAAGCTCTCTCCAATGTCAAGGAATGTCCCAACACTACAGTGACGTCAACCTGCTGAAGCCCAGTTGTTTGGATGTATATGAGGTGAGTCTTAGTCCTACGGAGGACAAGTGAGATCCCTTCCCAGTTAAGCCCGACGAGTCGCGATGAACCATCCGTCATCTCCTCTTAGAGCCATCGCCATAGCGGGTCAAGACCAGCAAGTAAGCCAGCTTGGCGCAGGGCTCTGTTCAATCGAAGGTTGAGTGCTCTATTGACTGACATATCAGTGCTCTTGGCTGACTCCAGGAAATTTTTTCAGGCGCAGAGACTGTTATTTCTATGATCCGTGTCCGGAAATCCGTCCACATGCTGATTCTTGGTCACAATGAACTTGGAGATAAAGGTTGTCGGCGACTCTTCAACTTCTTGTGCTCAGAAGAAGGCAGTGAATACAATATTCAGGAGATTCACCTGAATGCAAATAATATTGGAGACGATGGCCTTCTTATCATATCAGAATACTTGAAAGGCAACCAACACGTTCGAAAGTTATTTCTTCAGCATGTGAGATTACGACTTTAACCTTTTTTTCTGCATTTCACTGACAATTTTGTGCTTAGAATTCTCTCAGAGGCATACCGGAGGTCACCTCGGTCTTCGTCGAAGCCATTAATTCCTCGCATTTGGAGATCCTTTCGTTGTCCGCAAACAAATACCTTTGCGATAACTTTTTCGCCCAATTTTTGCCTTCATTGAATGCGATCCACCTCCGCGAACTACATCTCTCCTCTGTAGGGCTAACGTCCTCGTCAAGCAAGGTCATCGTAGCTTACCTCTCGTCCTCTCGGTGTAGGTTGCACGTACTGAAATGCAATGGCAACTCCTTGGGTTTCCGGGGCATCAAACCTATAATATCCGGCATCCATAACTCAAATTATACTCTTAAGAGTGTTGAACTTCATGATAATCAACTACAAGGTAAAGAGACAAGTCCAGAGGCTTTCTCTGATGAGGAGGGGTCAGGCAGCCAGAGTGTTGCCTCCACAAGGAACGATGTTCATACATGGAGAGGCTATGAAACTTTGCTCAAGAAAGATTTACTTCGTAATAGTCACCTCGAGCGGAAGGTACACAAGCAGGCAGTTATTCTTCTATACTACGCTAGGTTGCTACTCTTCGTGAGTCGATGCAGACAAGAATCGGTAAACAGGAAAACACTACCACAACCTCACCAGAATGATCGGATGGCTGCCTGTTCATCTTCCCAGTTCAAGTCCCTTCCTCTTGAACTCCAGCATCATATCCTGTCTTTCTTAGCTCCTTCCTTATCCTCGTCTCAGCGTGTTCGTGTGATTGATTACGCTACTTCTGCGAAGACGCTTCCATCGCTCTTTCCTTTCCTGTCCACTATTTCTCACAGCAGCATGCATACCGATGGCGGAAATGAAATGATCTGCATCCCAGATCCCTCTAACAATGGACACGCGCTCAGAGAGTCTGTCCGGTCTATCAAAGCGAACCGTAATATTACGTTATGTTCTGCTCATTATTGTATGGGTACTTCCAACTCTCTCCTTTGCAGACGCGAAAAGGAACGCATAGAATTCCTTGAAACCGTTGGATGCAATAGTTTTGAGTTAGATCCAGGAGAAAGCACCCATTCGGCTCGAGAATTGCTCACATTGTTACTGGTCTGACCTTATAAATATATTATTCTAGATAGATAAGCGTTGTCAGGAACAAACAAATGCATCCAAGAGATTAGTGCTTGGAACGCGCTTGAAACATTTTTATCGCAACCACTACCTGCAGTAATGCAACTATACCTTGGCACCAACCCTCGAACTCTATATCTCATAACTGACGAAAAAGATGATCTTCTAGGTCGTCCTCGCCGAGCACTTCGGTTTCGTGTTGGACAGGACGAATCCCAAGCTATTGTTGTCCTTCTTTCGACAAGGAAAATTGATCACAGCAGTCTTGTGAAGCTCTCAAATAGGACTATCAAAGGATGTCTTGGTCTGATCAACGTTGAGAATGGTGTGTAACTGCGAACTTGAATTGCTACAAATATAAATTGTCCATAGACATCTTTCTCGCTGTTGTGACTAGCGCCACAGATATTGGGAATACAAGACCCTCTGCACACAATCCCGAATCGGTAGCAAGAATACATGAAGTCTGCTTCTATAGCTTGACTTCTTCAGCATGGGACGACCCTCTGCTTGGCGAGCCTCAATTCGGACCGGAAGTCGTCGACTCGGTGTTCAGGGAAACTCATACAAGTAACATTCCTGTATTCGAGCATCCTTGTTTAGCACTCAGCAAGATCCTGTCGTCCGGAACTTTCTATTATGCAATAAACTCAACATGGGACCTATCTTCCAGGCTTTCTGTGCGGTTGGCACGGAATGCCGTTTCATCAAGAGACATTGACACATTTGATGAGCGTTTTGTTTGGAACGAATATATTCTCCGCGGTCTATTGGATTTTCGGGAGAGGCTCAATCTCCATGAACGCGAAGAAATGGATCGATGTCAATTTCTCGTGCGATGAGATTGATTATATATATGTCTTTTATAGAAATTTATCATCATCTCTAGATCCTTGCCATTCAAGGTTATATCGGCGTGTTCCAAGTGCCGCTTCGTTCTCCGCCGACAGAAGGTGCTCCCACAATAGCAACACTTGCACTTATTTCTCGACTTAGCTGGAAGCGTGCTGGGACACGATTCAACACTCGTGGCGTTGATGATGACGGTAATTGTGCGAATTTTGTTGAGGTAGGTATTTCTCTCAGCTCCTGAGGCAGATACCTGAGACATTGGCAGACAGAGACGATTTTCACCACGGACCAACACTGCGTGAGCTACGTTCAGGTCAGAGGAAGCGTTCCGTGTATGTATCTCAGCTATCAAATACATTTACCTTAAACAAGGGAACTCCCTTCAGTATTCTGGGAACAACAAGGAATACAGACATTCGGACAGCGCATTCAGATGACCAGGCCCCACGCATCTCAACCTGCTTTCGAACGGCATTTTGTTCAAATGATGGAGGATTATGGATCTATACATGCAATAAACCTTCTGGGGACAAAGGAAAATGAAACGCTCTTGGGGAACTCTTACGCGAAGCATCTGTCGATGGCTAGAAGTGCCTTGGGAGACAATCTGAGTCTCACAAATTTCGACTTTCATCATGCTGTTCGCATCGGTGGACACGAAAGCGTAATACGGAATCTACCGTAAGTAGAAGGGCCGAGGTAGAATTCGGGAAAGCCTATGTTCACTAGCCTTCCATAGGAGAATGGAAAGTATCAATGATAGCATTGATAAATTCGGTTTCACCATGTGTGACGCCTCAACAGATGAGATCGTCAGAGAGCAGAAGGGCGTCTTCCGGACAAACTGTCTAGATTGGTAGGTACGGCGGTCCTCGTGCATGGACAAAGTTTTCTGATGCCTAGCCATAATTAGTCTGGATAGGACTAATTTCGTTGAAGATGTTCTATCGAAGACTACACTCGAACAGTATCTGGGGCTAATTCGTCGGGAATGGCTGGCCTCGATGCAACTATGGACAAACCATCGCGAGCTGTGGGCTGAGAATGGAGACGCCTTGTCCAGAATATATGCAGGTACTGGTGCCCTGAACACTAGTTTTACTCGAAGCGGAAAACAAACACTGGCTGGTGAGCATTATTTTGCTTGTCCCGCACCTGCATCAATCATATAATCAGGTTTATTGTCCGACGCGACCAAGAGTGTGTCTCGTGCATACATCAATAATTTTCAGGATAGGGGAAAACAAATCGCTATCGACATGTTTCTAGTGAGATCAATAAAACTGGATTGCATTATGCAGCTAAATATATTTTATTCAAGGGTAATCTTAGTGACCAAAAACACGTCACCATTTTCGATCCTATACACGACACCGTCCGCAAAGCTCTTGATCGACGGTACGTTTGGTCGGGTTTGCAAAATCATCTATCTAATATTTACTCACAGGTGGCCTGAATATTCCACCGTGAAGAAAGCTAGCATGATGGTAGGCACTTGGAACCTTAATGGAAGAGTAAGCCCGCCAGGCAGCACCATGTTGTTTGATCTCACATTCTGATAGATGACTGCAGAGTCCTTGATTCCTTGGCTGTTCCCTGGAGAAGGGACACAAGAGTATGTAATCCATGGGATTTCCTGTGTCAGTGCTCATGTCTTCTAGGCCGGACATGATTGTTCTTGGGTTTCAAGAAATTGTGCCCTTGACTGCTCAGCAGATTGTACAGACTGATCCAGAGAAGCGGTAAGCTCTATTTTTTTGGCTTCTTTCTATAGCATGAATTGTACTCTAGGCGACTTTGGGAGAAGAAAGTCATGGATAACATTGAAAGGAAATCCTCTAGAAAATCACGTTACATTATGCTACGAAGTGAACAGGCATGTGTGTCTCCTGATAATTTTTTCGTGGCAGCTCAAGTAAATGCCTCTAGCTGGTCGGCACCGCACTGTTCGTAATCGTAAAAGAGGAATTGACTTCGGTCATCCGGAATGTAGAAGGCACTTCTCGCAAGGTGCGGATATTGACATATACAGAGCACTTTTAAATTGTTCGCTGGCTAGACTGGTCTCCGAGGAATGTCTGGAAACAAGGGCGCTGTTGGGATCCGGTTAGATTATCATGACACCAGCTTCTGCTTTCTCACAGCGCATCTCGCGGCTGGACACTCCAACACTGAAGAGCGAAATGCCGATTTTCGAACCATTGTAAATGGTCTTCACTTCCAGAAGGGGAAGACAATAGCTAGTCATGAGTACGTCTCCCTTCTTCGAGATCTGTTTCCATTGCTCCATTATCCATCGTAGAAACGTTATATGGCTTGCTGATACCAATTATCGTATTGATCTGGATAATGCTGCCGTACGAGCGTATGCGGAAACCAACGACTTCGACCCTTTAATTGCGGCAGATCAGGTGCGACCAACCCTTCAGACAATAGTGGCCACTCAAACTTCTTTTCCCTATTGGATAGCTTCGTTATGTCATGGACGCTGACCTGGCATTTATGGACTACAAGGAAGGTCCCCTTCTGTTCCGACCGACTTACCGTTACAACGTAGGGACAGATGATTATGATACGAGCGAAAAGATGCGGATCCCTGCGTGGACAGGTGAGTACTTATGCCTTTATTCCAGGAGACAATATGATGGCTTGCTCATTCCTGTGGATAAGACCGGATCTTATACCGCGGTTCAGCACTTGAACTCACTATGTACTCTAGAGCAGAGCTGAAAGGGTCCGACCACAAACCAGGTCAGTTTGACCCTTAAGCAAGCTTACCTAGCTCTTACATTTATGCAGTCTTTGCCTTCTTTAGTGCTGACATTCGAGTTGTTGATACTGTGAAAAAGGCTGCTTTATCCCAACTTCTACTTGAAAATATTGTCGGCACGCAGGCGCACGACAATATAGACGAGAAACTGGCTAGTGTCGCTTTACCCGATACTGTTGGTGAATGTGGGTCTTTCTATAAGCTCCTGAGTGCATCTGCTTAGGTCTTCTGTTAGTGCCGGCTCCAAGCACAAATGAGAAAGCATGGTGGGATACACCGGGTAAAGCTCCCCTCTGTAGCTCCTCTTGAATGATCTCATATTGAGACTAAATGTAGATGGACCTGGTGGATTGGTTTCCATAGAGGAAATCCAGCAGATTGGTCTACACCACAAGGGAAATCCTTTCGAGTCATTGCCTAGTTCCCCCCTGGCAGCATCGCCCACTACCTCCGACGAAGAACTGTTCACCTCCGCGCTGGCGCTGCAAACGCCCTTAATACCAGTCCAGATTGGTACACAGCGTCTTCGCCAGCCACCAGCGCGTCCAGCAGAGGATCCAACACCATAAAAGGAACAATTAGTAGTATTGCCATAGCAAGTAGAACATCGGTATATTAATACAGTGTTAGATTAGACCTTGTTTCTTGAGGTCCTCATAAGTTTTGCGATTATACACATTACCCTCGTCATCTTCGAGTTCCTCCATTGTCTCTTGCTCGAAAATTTCATGTCGACCTTCTTGTTTGAGCTTTTCGGCAACTGAATTCTGAATCAGACGAAGACTTGCCACTGCTAGAAACAGTAGAGCTTACGGGCGAGGGCATCCTCGATGCGGGTAATTTCGTGGAAGTGTTTCGTGTTAGGTAACCCAAGGGCTCGCATTCCAAACGCATGTCGAGATTCCTGTGACTCAAATCAGTAGATAGTATCAATTGTCCGATGTCAGGACGAACCTGGAAGTGACGATCGAAGTTTTTCCTGAAGAAAATATATCAGAAGATAGATGAGACGCAAGCGAAGAGCACTTACCTGCCCATATACAGATAGTCTGAACAAATCTCGCATTTGTACTCCACTCCAAGACCATGAAGCTTATACAACCAATAAGGAATAGGTTTTCCATCCCAACCCAACGGAAGCTTTAGGGGATTGTAAATTCTCTCTTCTTCTTCTGCGTCTTCGTCTTCTTCTTCTGCAGCACCATCTTTCGCAGCAGCAGCAGGTGGAGCAGACACTGACTGTTCGAGAAGTTCTTGCTCACGCTCTCGAGCAGTAAGGGAGAATCTTCGCTCGACGTTGGACTTGGTTTCATTGATAACAGGTGCCAATAACACCAATAAAGTCATGGCCATATATGTGTAATATGCAGCATTTCTTATCCGTAGCTTGGTAGTTGGTTGATAATTGGATTGTGCACCAGAAGCTGGAGGAACAAGTGAGCCATTGGGGTTTTTAGATGGTTCCCCTGATGCAGCCTGTTTATTCATAGCCTTGGTATGTTTTTTGGAGGAAAGGTGTGCATCATAGACTGTCTGTTTGGTATAATTTTTTTGGCCTAGCACCGAGTCAGTTCCACGAGATTAATTTGATAGAATTTCCTTACATGCCGCACACCATATGCCCATCGACGCTCCATTGGTTTCGGGTCGTTTTTCTATATCCCATTCTTGTAACTCTTTTGCCTCCCACTTCTTGTCAAAAAACGAAGCAGCCTCGTTTTGTTGAGATTCAATATCAATCAAGGGTTGTGTCCTCTTTAAAAATGAGAGGAGGTAGTTGTAGAGATCCCTGATGTACCTTAGAGGACGTCCAAACTCGTATCAGAACTGGTTAGAATGATGATTAGACAAAGTGTGACTCACGACTCGTATTCCTTAGACAATCGCGTCTCCTTAGAAAGTCCCTCATTGGATGGTGACTCTAGCAGAAGATCCAGATACTGGAGGTAGCCTGGCCGCTTGCCAATACCTTTTAGGTTCGTATATGCAACGTGATTAGCATACAAATCACAATATTTGCCATGTGCTTCCTCTCCCGAGAACATGAGGGAAATTGCTGAGACTTCTTCTCAGTAGATGACGCTAAAGTGGACGGAGGAAACGTACGATCATCCTCAACATCTAAGTCTTCTTCTTCTTGGCCAGGCTCCTCCAGAAATGACGCAAGCTCCAGGTCAATTCCTGGCGCAGAGTCAGGATACTTGTTGTGGTGCTCCTGGATTTTCACCAACCGCGAATAAAATTCTGAGAGATCATCGGGTCTTGAAGCAGTCAGTCTGTTTATTTCTTCCTTTCTCGAGTCTCCATCGACATAGAGGTTATTGAGAGCAGTTGTTCGTGTTGTGATCCGGTCGAGGACCTGGGAAGCTTTGTGCTCGTTCTGAAGCTTGCGCTCGTGTGCCGTTGTTGGCCTTGAAAGGAGGTCATAAAGAGCGCCTTCAAATCGTTCTATTTCTTCGTGTGTCTGACGCTGCAGTTCGATGACAGAGTCCATGGTCGAAGATATTTCAAACTGCCCGACCCCACTGCCACATTTATTTCGAACTCCGACACTTCTTCAACAACCATTCTAAAATGTCGGGAATTAACCCTGGCGACGATGTATGTCCTGTGCGCTCCTCACAACTATCTAATGCTTAGTGTCATAAAATAGAAACTTGTTTTTGAGTCCTCTGAGGCCGTCTCTGTGATCTCTACTTTTGATGACCTAGGCCTAAAGGAGGACCTTCTGCGTGGCATATACGCGTACAGTGAGTCACTGGAGACTAAGCAATACAATTTTTCATAGGTTTCTGCGTTAGATTTTGAAAAGCCCTCTGCTATTCAACAGCGAGCTATTCTTCCCATCACCCAAGGTCGTGATGTTATTGCCCAAGCCCAATCTGGTACCGGTAAAACTGCGACCTTCTCTATCTCCATCCTCCAATCTATCGACTTTGCCGTGCGCGAAACTCAAGCCCTTGTTCTCTCGCCGACTCGCGAGCTCGCTACCCAAATTCAGTCTGTCGTGTTGGCATTGGGTGACTACATGAACGTGCAGTGTCATGCATGCATTGGTGGAACTTCGATCGGCGAAGACATCAGAAAACTCGAGTATGGTCAGCATGTCGTTTCTGGAACACCTGGGCGTGTATTCGACATGATCAGACGACGAAGTCTGCGAACACGAAACATAAAAATGCTCGTGCTTGATGAGGCCGACGAGCTACTCAACAAAGGTTTCAAAGATCAAATATACGACGTATATCGATATCTTCCCCCTGCAACGCAGGTTGTCCTCCTCAGTGCAACACTACCTTACGACGTACTGGAAATGACAACAAAATTCATGACGGACCCCATCCGGATCCTTGTCAAGCGTGACGAGTTGACGCTCGAAGGGATCAAACAGTTCTTTGTTGCTGTAGAAAAGGAAGACTGGAAATTTGACACTCTTTGTGATCTGTACGATACCCTCACTATCACTCAAGCTGTCATCTTTTGCAATACTCGCCGTAAAGTGTGTTGATCTCCCATTCTTGTTGTATCTCCTGAACCTGAAACCTTCTATTAGGTGGATTGGCTCACGGAGAAGATGCGTGCTTCAAACTTCACCGTTTCCTCAATGCACGGAGACATGGTTCAAAAGGAACGTGATGCTATTATGGCCGAATTCCGTAACGGCACATCGTACGTCGCAGACAAGTTATTGAGTCTATACCATTAACTAACAATACAATCAGACGTGTTTTAATTACCACTGATGTCTGGGCACGAGGTATTGATGTTCAACAGGTCTCCCTAGTCATTAATTATGATTTACCTGCGTGCGTTACATCTTCCACTGGCCGGAAGCACTCACTCAGATGACTTGCGTCCAGGAATCGTGAAAACTATATCCATAGAATTGGTCGATCAGGACGTTTCGGTCGTAAGGGTGTGGCGATCAATGCAAGTCATCTGGACTCATCTAATGCTGTTGACTTCTGACTGAGTTCATATCCAGTTTGTAACTGTTGATGACGTTCGTATCCTTCGTGATATTGGTGCGTAAAATTGAACGTCTCCGTTGACCATCATTCTGAAATGGCATACCGCATCATAGAACAATTCTATAGCACTCAGATCGTATGTCGTTCTTTCGATATCAAATCTCTGTATTGATTCTCTGCACCAGGATGAAATGCCTGTCAATGCTGCGGAGTTGATTTAAATGTTCCGTCCGCCTACTTTCGATGATAGATATCTCATTATGCAGTTGCCGATGCGGTCGTATTTGCTGTGTTATTTGTAATGTATAGTCTATTGATTGCTCGTGTAAACGAGTCCTAGCTTCCCTTGCCGATGCCTACTTGGGCCAGGAACATTTCAAATTCACCGACGAGTTTCCATTCTTTAGGTTTTGCGATCCGTCTTTCTTTTGTTACAAGATCCCCGGCCCGTCCTCAATATGGCCATCGGCAATTGAGCGTTGATGGGTAATCAAGTGGAAGTAAGTGTCACCCGTCGCCATCTTTGAGCAAATGGATAACTGAGTGAGCTCAAACCACCACTACGTCTTTGATGTTGTGCTAGAATAAAGTATCCCTTACCGTTCAGATGACATCGTATCGATGTTGGATAAGAGAATCAACTTCCATCAACGGCTCAGCCACCACATTCTTGTCCCCCTGTGGCTCATTGAAGACCGTAGTGATTACAAATCCTTGGGTGGGTATACGTCAGAAGTTTCGCAAGGCAGCACCAAATTTGTTCAAATCTAATCCAAGAAGAAATTTCCATAGAAAGCCCTACGATAAATGTGGTAAGCGAACACTGGGATATTGTGCAGACCTGGTGATGAACCTGTGATAGATCATGTGACTTCAGTACCTGCCAGAATAAACCACAGTACACCACGAGGCGAACGCGTGAAAGCTGAGAGAGTTTCTATCATTGAATTTCTATAAAGTATACAATGCCCTAGCCGCATACGGCACATTGTGGAGCGCGTGGCTTGATCTCGGACAATGCCATTAGTTTATGTACATGATTTGCGTTAGCCCGAGATGGCATACCTAGATTCAGCTCCTGAGACTACTTACGAGGATATTTCTAGACAAGTGATTTGCTGTACACGACCATTTTCTCATGAGAATACATACACCTTCAACGGAGAAGAAGGTATCACATGGCGATCGTTGTCAATTTGTAGTTTTTCTAGGTCATCAGAAAATGACGCAATGCTAGAATAAAGAATAAATCAAAAGACTACTACAGAAGGGTTGATGATAGTAATGAATGTCCATAAAGGGATTGACTCACAAAGTCATAGGCTGTCTTCTGACATAGTCTCGAAGTAGAAACATGAGTTGCATAGATATACCACTTTTCAACCAATAATTAAAAGTAGGGGTTTCAGATCATGTGCATGGCAGGCCAGCTGAATTCAATAAGTCAATTGTTCATGTCCTCGTGGGTATTTATTAATACCCTTCCAGAAGTCGTTCTACATCTTCAATCCTATACTATGTTGAGAGAAGAGCTCTGTTTGACGCTTGGTATTCTCACACGTCAGACAAACATTGGATTTCCTACTGGATAGATCCAACGATCTCCTTATCCGATCAGTTGCTTGTATGAACATACGAATAAATCAGGGGACAAGGCCACTCGATCCGATTGGCAAACTCCTTTCTCCGGGAATAGAAGTCGGTACAAGGTTATCAAGGGACTGTACGAATGATGTCAGGCTGTCACTGGGCAATTGCAATTCTTCAGGAAAGTGTCTTGGAGCCGAAGAATTGGCCAGAAGCCTAGAACAGAGATATAAAAGAGGCCAAGACGCTTTTGACTACAGCGTCAAAAGATGTGTCATTGGAGAAGGTAAGTCAGCCTACCTGCTGGGCCATCGAACTTGAATACTAGTAGTCCTGGGCTGTGACAGGGTACGCAATGTCTATACAAGGTGTGATTCATGACTGCCATTTCTACCCGGCCGTGCTAATGCATTTTTCAAAGATGTGGTCACGCACAAAATTTGGTTTGTGGTAATCCTTGGATTGTCGTAAACACCAGCTAATTATGGTTGTATTTCTAAATAGCAAGATGAAGAAGTGAGCTCTTTCCTGTATCACAAGGTGTATCCCTGACGTTCATCAAGATTTTGTGCAACTCGGTCAACTGCAAATTCAGCCCTGCACATCCGTTAGACTGCCAACCACCCAAGTGCAAGCAAACATGCTGGCAATAGTGAGCCTTTGATGCTCATGTATTTACTACACATACTAACTCATAATTGAGCCACCAATATCCCCAACAATACTCGCCACATATCGATAGGATGTGTCCTGATTGCGAGCGTATGATAGCACGACATTCCTCGGCATGAATGGATGGGATACATCAAGGACAACCACCGTCCGATTACAAAGTACAAGATTGGCCTGCTCAACGCACGTGTAAACGACAACAGAGTGCAGGGAAACTACAGAGCATGTCAGATAGGGAAGAGTAACATCATTACGAGAAACATTCCATGAAATCAATCATCTCCAATATTATGTTTCTTCTTTAGTTGAGCGAGCTCTTCCTCTCTTCTGGCCAGATCAGCCTTTGCTGCAGCCGCATCTTGTTTAGCGGGCATGTGGTATAGCACTACAATGTAACGTTCTTGCAGATGGAAGCCGTTCAAATGGTCAAGAGCGTTCTTGGCCTGAGAGATGCAAATAGGTACAGTGAAATGTGATGAATTGGACTTGCTTGACTCACTTCCATGACATCTTCGTAAACAACAAATGCTGTTCCCTTCGTCTTTTGTTCATTTCCAATACGAATTTGTCGGATGCTCCCGTAACGGCCGAACAAATCATACAAGTCCTCCCCAGTGATGCTGTAGCTTAGATTCTTGACAAACAAGATACGATTTGCGCCGGGAGGTAATTTTGCCTGAGAAATATAGAGTTAGCAAGCCATCTATTCATCTTCAAAGGCTGTAAACGCACAGCGGGTCGAGGTATTGACATTACGGGACGGGTTTACTTTGTTTGTGTTGTTTGATCTAGATGGTAAAGTCACGTGCTCTATTCTGATCGAGCGACGTGCACGAATACCAAGGCGTGAATATGGATTTTTCCGTATCTTCAACTCCAGAGTCAGAAATTTCTGCAACTCAAGGTGGCCATGTCAGGATCAAATACGCGGTTTTCATGCTTCACCCTCTTGCTAGCGCTCATTTGCTTCCTCCAAATCCACATCGCTTTGGCCCAATTTGAGGGCTTTTTCAACATGTTCAATGGTGGCCAGCAGCATCAGCAGCATCAACAGCAACACAGATCCAGCAGTTCTCAATTTTCTGCTTACGCTGAAAGTGGTATGCATCTGGCCTTTGATCTCGCCCTCACTGACTTCATTTGGCTAGTCTCATGTGCACGTTACCTCTGTCCCCTGACTCTGGATTGTGTGGGACACCCGGCAGAATGCTCGTGTCCCAACGCAGAAGACATAAAATGTCTTGTCCCGGATATGGATGGTGATGTGGATGATGCAACTGTAATATGCGTGAGAGGAAAACAAGAGTGTCAAGAGGTAGAAGTGCTCATGAAGAAACACTCGGGCAGGAAGTAGAAAAAGACCTGACCAGTTGCGTATACACTAATCAACGACGATAATCAGTTTGTAAAAAATGAAAGTTGAGGAGTTACACTTTGCATCTTCTCAAATTGGTGTCGAGAGTCTATAGACTACTTTGGAGCGGCCTTCCTGTTGACTCGTTCCTTGACTCTGAACCCAACCCCAAATCGAGACTATTGGCAAATGTTGTTGAAACGATGGCATAGACGCCTGTTGGAATCGTTGAAAAAGAGCCTGAGTTCTCATCGGACATAGATGAAGTGTCAATAAAAGCTTGAGATGTACCGGAACCCTACAATCACATTTGAGACGGTGAACAAACTAGACAGTAGATCCAATGGATAAAGTTCTGGGACTCATAGACAGCTATTTCTGGAGGCAACCTAATAAGGTCAAATATTTCAGGGAAGGACTGAAGCCTGAGAAATCTAGGAATTCTCTTCGGCACCCAGCACCTGGGAGTAGCCATTACTGTGCCTCTTCACCGCCAAGAATTAAAATCAAAGAAGCCGCAATGCTCGTGAACATAGTGACTGTTATTGTCCAGGATCCGCACTGGAAATTGACTGGAAACACGACGCCATATCGTCATCGTCAAAGCTGAGCTCCCGAAGGGCACTCGATCCTACTTCTCTCTTCTGTATCTTCCCTAGTCCCTTTTCGACCATTCTTGTCACAAGTCTTTGGCCAATATTCAGAATTTGAACAAATGTCATCTTCCTAAAATGGCCATTCATAGGAGAAATTTGTCCACTTCTTTTTGGTCATTTCTGAAAATTCAATTTCCGAAGGAAGGAAATAAAACAAAGGTGATTGGCTTCCTTCTTCGCATGCAGCACCTTTTGCGTAGGAAAAAGTACTGGAAATCCCAGGCAAAGGTCGTTGGTAGCGACGATGGTTGGGAACGCCGTTCTCATCTTCTCAAGCGTCAGGGATATAAGATTACACGCTGTGGAAATAATATCTCAGTTATGTTTCTTTTGACATCCACAATCTTGATTTTGGGCGCTCTAAGTGAGGCACACGTGTTGTCCCACCTTCAACCTCGTTCTCCGACCTGTTTGAAGAATGTTACTGCCGCCTTCGAGAAAGCCCATATCGTACCTGATGTACTTCCCAGCTTCAATCCTAGAATTGGCATTGATACGCTATTCACGGATCCTGTAACGGACGCAGACGTCAAGGTTGCACCAGGTATATTGCTTACAACGGAACGTGAGTTTTTTCAGTCTGTCATACTTACAAAGGTCGAAGAGATTAAGCCTGCACATCCAGAAACTGACCAGCCACCGCAATGGTCCCTTTTCTCTCGCGACAAGAATCTGGCATCTTCAAAGTCTACTTGGGTGATTACCATTGTTGACCCAGATGCCCTTACCCCACAAAATCCAAGCATTGCCCAATTTCTACACTTTATGGGTCAGGGCTTTGTGGTGGACCATTCAGAGGACCTCAAAGGAGTCGAAAATGTCCAGTTGACGAACGTGAGCTCTGCCTTGGTCGAGTTCTTTCATCCTTCCCCACCAGCTGGATCCGATCCTCATCGGTAAGCGGCTCTATTAATTAGGTACTCGAGGGAACCAGGACTCACGGAATTTCGGGGTGACTAGATATGTTATTCTTGCTTACGTTCAGCCGGATAACTTTGAAGAGACAGGATTAGCCTATTTCAACGGTACAATTCCGCCGGGTACCAGTTTCAGGCAACACTTTAATATTACCGATTTCGCTGCCAAAACGGCCTTGGGTAATCCCGTTGCAGGAAATTTCTTCCTCGTTGGACCGGATGTAGACTCTTCTAATGTCTGATCGTTTTGTTTGTAAGCAGGCCATATCTACTAGAGTAGATGACTGATCTTCTGGAATCGCCAGAAGCTTATTCATGGCTTTTGAAACTAAATCCGAGTCTTGTGTCAGGCTAATATACACATATATGTCAAAGTTTGTGAGAGCGAGACACCATAGTTTTAGTCGCCGCCCTTCTTCTTCTTCTCCTCCGTGATCTCAATGTTGTCTGGTGGGACGCCCTTCAGTACCCCAACACCCTCTTCAAGCAATTCCCTGACATCTTCAGCGACATCACCCTGCACAACAATTTCCTCTGCACCTGTCGGTGTTTTGGTTACTGAAGCCCCTGTAGCAAATTTTGACGCAAGCTGCTTCGCGGCCTTTTTGAGATCTATGCCAAAGGCTTCCAGGCCCTGAATAGAGGTGACGTGTTTCCGCTTTGTACGTTCAATGCGCTTGATCATGACTTGTGATGCAAGTTTCTTCTTGAGTGCTGCGTCGGCTTTGGCTTCTGCCTTGGCTTCCTTTTTGGCTGTATCTTGCTCAAGTTTTGCCTGTGCTTCAAGACTTAGAGTCCCAATTTTAGCTTGTAGCGCCTCTGTTAATACATAAGTTATGTTAGTTCAGCGGCGAAGGTGGACCTTCTTGTACTCACCGTCGGAGTAGAGCCCATCAAAGAGCTCTGGATTGACTTCCTTGAGCCACTCTTTGCATCGGGTTATGCTACTTCCAAACTCGCAATATTCGATAGGAAATGTGCACACTAATATTCATCGATAAGTTTTGGTGATTCTAGATAATGGATGACAACGCACCAGCACAATAGAGAACTTGGACGGGTAGCCGAGGAGCAGGCTTTACGACTGCTGCTTCTGGTTCTGGAGCAGGAGGAGGGGATTCAGTGCGGTTCTGTTTACGTCCCATTCTGATTATCTGGATTTCAACAAGAAGGTGATTGTAGCATTTGTGGATCTCCAGAGTTGTCGGGTGTTTATCGCGCTATCTTATCTTTCAAAGCTTGGTATTCAACAGTGAGTGCCATACAACCGCCTTACTACTCCAGTCCTACTACTCCAGCCCTAAGATCTTGAATCGTGTTCCAAGTATACTTGGACCCATCATTGGAGTCCTGCTACAAATTGAGCTCATAGTAAGAACACCCGGCTGTGCCACCATGAGCCTGACCCCAGTCTGGGATCGTCCAATTCCCAAAACCGATGTCGTGCACATGACAAGTTTGGTGGTGAGTTTGATTATCATCTGATTATCTCGCCAGCCTCAAGGGGAACCAGTCTTATGTCCTCACCACTGACAGTACCTGATTATAGGATGAAACAACAAAAAAGTCAGAACATTGCTATAAAGCCACCCAAAGAAACGTTATTCTAGCATAAAGCCATCTAGTTAAATCTTAGCACTATGCTTTTCTTCCTCCAGCGTCACTCCCAGCTGGCCCCTCTCCAGGTTTACTAGTCTGGGGGCCCTTGTCATCTGCCCAGCTCTTTGTCCCTCCATATCGCTGTTTTTCTCCTTCTTCCTTTGGTGCATATGGCTGACCACTCTTGCTCATGGTTGCGTATTCTGCCGACGTTGCACCTGTCCTACTGAAGTCTCCAGATGGGGCTTCATACGGCTTTTGCACGTTGTCATTGAGCTCGTCAATTCTGTGTACTTGCTGATCTGCAGCAGGCGATGTGTCTACTTCCTTTGCATAGGTGTCACTATTGTGTTGGACACTACCAGCACTTCCACCTCCTCGGTTGGGCGCCTGGGAAGCAGTAGCCCTTAGGGACGCTGCAGTGAAGAGGGAACGACGGGTAATTGGTCTTAATAAGTTGATTAGTAACATCTGGTCTTTCAAGGATTGTTTAATACTCCAGCAAGCGGGGTCTCTTGCATACTTACAACGCAGTTATCAAGTGCTCAGACTTGTGTATTGGAGCTACTGCGCCTTTTGACATGTCTTCACACGCGGAAACCATGACGTCATAAGCAACCTTTGTTCGTTGAATATAAATCAGTGGACACTATGCGTATACGAACAGGTCAAAATACATGTAGTGGTTTCCTGAGATTGAAACGAGAACCACCAAGTTATCAAAAAAACAGATGTCGAGTTTCATAAAAGGAGGGTAGGACAGGCAAATGGAAACAAAAGGAACGATGTCGTATCATGTAAAAAATCTAATAGAGTACAATGGGAGGAGAAAAAAGAGAGATATACCCAGATAACGGTAGACACGCGGAAATAATGGAGAAAATAATGAAAAAGATCTGCTCAGGAGTCGGCAAAGGAAACTGCAAAGTGCAAGCGTGGATAAAGCGTGGATATGGGCCAGATGATTTAGATGTCGAATAATGTGGAATGATGTGATAGAGATCAGAGGAAGATGGAGTACGGCAAATAAATTTGAGTACGAAAATGCTCTTAATCATCGCCTTGTTCGCCGTTGACTTCTTCCTTGAGAATCCTTCTCATGGAAGATTGGTCCTCTTTAGAAGGAAAGTATTGTGCTTTCCTGAAACCAGTGCCAGCACCAAGCCTGGCTATTGTGGATTTCCTGGCTGTCAAATTCTCCTCCTTCAATGAATGTTCTCTCAATGGTGTTGCAGGCACTGAAGACAGCTTGGTACATGAGGGTGTGCATGAGGGTGGGAATAGTTCCGATATAGATCCCGCAGAGAGTTTATGAGCCTTTCTTCGCGGTGGAAGATTCTCCTTCACGAATTCTTGTTCCCTTGAACCAATGAATTCCGCGTCAGAAATATCATCAAGCTCCTCATCAAGCGGTGCAAGAGCTGCACTCGATGCGGGCGATAAAGCAGAAGACGTGAGCCGTAGGGTTGGGATCAAGATGTAAGGATCTTGATATACTACAAAACCAGGATAGTGCTCTGACTGAGGATCGACAGGGGGAGGTACGTCGCGTGGAGCTGGTAAGAAGTCGAGATGGCGAGGAGGTTGCGACCACGAGGTCAGCGAAGCATGATTGACCAAGCTTTGTGGTTGTGGTTGGGACTGAGATGTACTCCGG
>Ga0153953_1000101_pt1 | contig 23842 bp, 19 predicted proteins | sample TSNJ037MetaG_FD_104718 | JGI IMG/M metagenome (GOLD analysis project Ga0153953, IMG submission 104718) | Attine ant fungus gardens microbial communities from New Jersey, USA - TSNJ037 MetaG | ecosystem: Host-associated > Fungi > Mycelium > Unclassified | place: USA: New Jersey, Wharton State...
TCCGGGATTCCTAGTTCTTCAACCTACCACCAAGATGAATCCACTAATCTTACCACCCCCGCCACTTCACCGGAATCTTATCTGTCATCTCACACTGAGATCAATGAGCCAGAATCGTACCAAATAATGGCGCTGAGTCCAAATGAATGTCTCACTAGGAGAGGAGGCACTTCACGAGAGAGCTTACCTTCTCTTAACATGTTGCACGAGACCTATTCATTCTCCTATGACTTCTCGGTATCAATGGTTCCTCCCGCTACCATAGCACCACCTTGTGAGTCGCATGAGGCTTTTTCCAATAGGCCCTCGATATCTGCTACAAAATCGTCTCAGAAAGCTAAGGTATTACTAGGGTCAGATGGGTTGTTGAGAGACCTTAATCTTGCTCCGTTGAATGCCCTTTCACGGCGCCAACCGTATCGAAGGGAGCCTGCTGATGATGAGGCATTGCGACAGTTACCTAGATTTCCATGATCGAGGGTGTTTCCAGTCCAGTTTATCGTTCATCTCGCGTTTTTCCTCAGTGCTTTCTATTCACATCATTGAGTGGTGCGCTTTGTTTGCCGTCGAACGTCTCTTGATGCAGTTGGAAGTTGCACCTATGAAGTTTTAGTTAAATGAAGGTATTACAATGGTTAGGTTCACAATCATTGTAATACATTAGATTTCATTGGTCATCATCTTATCACTCTTGTTCCGTCATGTTTCAAACGCGTTTACACAGAAACTATCATGACATTTTTTCGTTACAGATGCCAATAGAGATAAGCAAACAGCACATACACCATTCCTCTACGATCAACAACATCTGGGTGTGCAGATGATACTCTATTCGCCGACAGACTAAGATAATAATGTTACAGATATAGATTTGACAGCATACAAGACGGACACACTTGACTCAGAAGAATTTGTGATGCAGTGGACAGCAACATGTGCTGATGACCACATGGCTGAGAATGTCGCGAGAGATTTGCAGATACGGATTGACCCGAAGTATGCTGAAGCGATTGAGAGAGAATATGCATATGGTTCAATGGTAATGCAAGAATGTAGATGGGAGCTTGCAGATGCCTAAGGTATCGGGAAAAGAAAGACTGCGTACGAGGCAAACAACGTATACGCTTGGTGTAGGAGAGCGGATAGTAAGCGGAGATCATCGGGTGAGGACAGACAACGAGGAGTGAGTAGCAATAACGTCTTTACCGTCGATTGCTGACCCCGCTCACCACTCGAATTCGCTGTTGAAAGAACGTGAATGCCACAAAGATGAACAGCGAGGTAAATTACCCAGTGCACTTAGCAAACAGATAGTCTTTGCCATTGATGTGTATCATTCCATCCTTAAGAATGCACTTCCACTTATTCTTGACACGAGCAACCTATGGTGGAATGAGCTATTCAACTCGACTTCTCTGAAACACTGAAGATGGAACACACCTTGTCGTAGGTGCAAAAGACAATATCAGTATCACCTGCACCACCTTCCTCTGCCTCTGCTTCGTTTTCAGTGTCCGAGTCGTCTAGGTCACTGTTGATCGCCTCATCATCCTTAGGGACAACTGATGTTTGTTGTGACGACTGCACGGAACTGGGCTGAGGTAAAGAAGGGTGAGACGGCCGAGGGCCGTACCCCGTAGGTCCAGGAGACTCTTCTTCCCCAGACGACTCGGATGGGCCATCAAGCTGTGGTATGCGCTGCCCTCCTAGTGCAGATTGGTTTGCAGAGGCAGAGGGGTGGCCATTGGCAGTGATTATTGGTGGAGCACGGTTTGCCAGTGGCTGAGCAGGCGAAACATAGGACCGAGTAGATGATGTCTGTTGCGAAGTCTGCGCAGGCCGACTAAACTGTATGACACCAGTTTGTCCTCCAGGATGGGGGGGAGCTGGCTGAGGCGGGGGCAATGACCGATTAAGATTAGGGCCAGGTAACCCAGGAACATAAACATTGGGCGTAAGCATGTAGCGGCTGTCTACAGGTTCCGACTTGATTTGTGGTTGGCTATTAGTTGTAGCCATGGAGGCGTAAGGGTTGGCATAATGTGTTTGCATCATGTGCATTGGATGGGGGTAGGGATGATGTGCTGCTTGATGTACCGAGGCCACCGACTGTTGAGGTTGTGGAGTCTCAAATTCGGCAACATGAGATGCTATTACTTTGTTTTCCCATTTCTAAACTGGATGAGATCAAGTGCGAACCCAGGAGCAACGGTAACTTACATTCTGCAAATCCGCCAGAACTTCTTCTGAAACACCATACTCGTCAAATTCGGATTTCATGTTAGCGATAACATCGTCAATGACAGTTCGATAGATACCAGGCTCAAAAATCCCAAGAAATATCGTTGTTAAGACCAAACGCTCTACTACAGGCAGCAATCGGTGAGCAGCTCACCACTATCTTATTAGACATTTTTTCTTATTCGCCGTTGCCAACGTTGGGGGGGCCGACAAGGAGATGGTGGGAGAGAATCAAGTTCCCTTTTATACCACATGCACATCACAGGAAACCCAGGACAATTCAAACTCCGACATGACGTTACATGATCCCGCTTATTCTCACGCACAGACCTACACTTCTTTCGGATACATCGCCTCAACGATCACTAGAAAGATGAAGATCGTTAACGTATTAGTCACAACGAGAACTCGCTTCAGTCTATAACGTCTCTGTGATATTTCAGGCTATAGAGAAACCAGTACTCCTCCGGGTACTCAAGTGATCTGGCAATGAAAGGATAACTGACAGAGTCATTAATGGTCTACAGAATTATGGTATTGAGCACGTTAGAACAATTTTGTTTTGATGAGAGAATTTTTTATGCTAGCTTTCGAAATCCCGATGATTGGAATTCTGGTGTATACTTCCATCATCATCGCAGTCTTAGGAGAGCAGGCCGAGATTGAATTTATATAAAGAGTGCAACGATGCCCCCGCTTGAGGTAGATCGAAATCAACTTTGACTTGCACGACATGGTTGACTATCCTTGATCAGATGAGACTTTCACACTCACAACGATATCTAAAAGTAGCTTCCGGCCCCTGCATAGTTCGCGTTCGTGGACCTGGTTGCAAATGAGGATGGATGATCTTGATCTTGATCTCCCAAGTCCAGTAATTCGGCTTGTTGTAGATCCATCGCTGACCCAGGTCCGAATGCAGGAACTGGAAGAGAGTAAGGTCGTGCCTTGGCAACTACAAGTCCTGTAGAAATACGAGCTTGAAGTTCAGCTTGGGTGGGAATCGGCTGGAAATGTAACTGGCGTGCAAGTTAAAGGTATACGTAGTTGTTTCAACAAGGTCGAATACGCACAGAATCGTTGGTCTTCTTGTAGTACGCATAAAATATTTTTGTACTTTCTAGCTCTTCCGGAATCTGAGTTTTCCTGTCCTGTCCCTTGCCGAAGTGTAACAATAATCTGCTGTCTTTCATCTCCTCCAGTTCTTGTTTTGCCCACCCGAGGAACCCTACCGCATATCCTGCCTGACTCAATCCTCCATTCTCGCCAGCATCTATACCGAGCCACTTATGTGCCAATGCCGCATGGAGCGCACTTTCATCCGTCAGATACTTCCTCAGCTCTGCTGAAATGTCACTTCCACCTGACGCCTTTGCCAGTGATTTTGCAGAGACATACAGCGATTGACATTCGAGATGGAGCTTCGCGATAAAATTTGGTGAAGGGTGAGACTTTGGCAGGGGAGGGCCTGGATAATTGCTGCTATCAAACGCAGCTTTTGATAGATGTTTACGAATGGCGAGTGCCTGCGCATCGGCCAAGGAGAGCCTTTATCAGATAGGCTGCCTTCAGCACTCAGTATGATCAGGAAGGGGATTCCTCACTTACTTGACCAATGCACTCATAACTTCTTGTCTCAAATCAGACGGGCGTGTAGATTCATCCGGTCCGTCCAACTTTGGGAGGAGTGTCTCCGTGATATAAGAAAAGACTCCGCTAGCTTTACAAAGAAAACCGAACGCCACGTTAATTTGTTCTTCTTTCCTCTCTCGCTGCTCTTTCTTGATTGTACGATCACGCTCATAGGGGCCAACAGATTGCACTATAGTGTAACTGAGATTTGAGAGCGTGAATGCATACGTCAAAAGAGTGAAGACCAGATCTGCCTGGAGTCCCGGGACCGTGAGTCGGGGTGAGCTGTTAAGGATAGTATTGGAAAGCGTAATCCGCCAGCTGAATGCTGTAGATGCTGTTCAGATACACGGACTGGTTGTTGTGTGGTTATACTCTCGTACAAGGTTCCCATTTGAGCCCGATATCATCATGCGCAACACAGCTCATTAGTCCACATATGATTGGTATGTAATCTTCTAAGAGCTACAAGGAAGAATGGGTGGTAAAACATGATATTCGATTCGGGCTGCTGACTTTTGTTATAGAGAGGTAATCTTTTGTTCCATCTTCTGTTCGTTTGGTCCTCTTGAGAGCCTGTCTCAAGTTTGCTCTAGCTCCAGTGGCCTCCAAGATGCGATTAGAGAAGACCTTAGAAGGACTCTGATCCATACAAAAATCAGAAAATGAGACGGAACCAGTTGTCGGGAGCTCGTATAGATACATGATAGGTAAAAAGGAATAATTGATCTCAAAAGATGATGACCAAAAGATGAGTCGACCCAGGTTCGAACTGAGGACCTTCTGTGAACAACCCAAACTAGGTGTTAGACAGATGCGATAACCAACTACGCCATCGACCCTTGTTATCCAATGTGAGTTTAAAGTTATAAGTTAATCTTAAGTTGATAGGACAATAAGAAATAAGAGATATCCATTCCTGACATCAAGATGTTTTCTAATAAAGTTGCGTCCTCAACCCTCGTACTCTCAAGGGTAGCATTTTCTCTCTTCGACCTCTCAAATACTTTCAAGCATGACCAGTTGCTCTCAACACCCTTGACGTCTTTCTCGCAACGTCAGTCCTTCCTTTCATCGGATACAATTGAGTCTCAAAGTCTTGCCCAGTTCAAGAAGGAATCTTTCTTTTCAAGAACGGAAAAGACCCATACTCTGGAGGAACATTCCGCCATGTAGCTTCGGACATTCTTTTGTCAAACTGCTTATTAATCCTCTCCTGCAGTCTCCTCTCCTTCTCGCTTTATTTTCTCTGATACTTCCAGAGTCTCGAGTTCATGCATCAATCTTATGGACGTTTTTCGATATTCTTGGTTCTTGGGCTCTTGTATCTATGTGGAGGGCGCGTCAGAACTTGTCAGAATCATCGAGAGACACGGTCATCGCTGCCAGGTAATCGTGAACGCCAACCTTTCACTCTTCCACTCAGATCCCTTTAGCTATCTCCTTAATCCGTATTTGTTCCTACCAACCCTCGCACTTTCATCCTCAAGCCTCCAAAACTCTCTAGTTCTCTTGACTGTCAAGTATGCCGCCGGGGGTCAGAGCTTGTCTTCTCACCCTGTCTTTTTGTTGACATCTTTCCTAGGTCGAGCGTCCCTTTCCCTATTCCTTCTTTCTTTCCTCCTCCACATTGACCTCTCAAATCTCGTCCTTTTATTGTCGATATCACTGCTCCTCATCAGTGATCCTCACTCACGCCTTGCATCTCCACGACCATTAATTGCGAATTTTCGCCACGCATTGCCTCTCTTCGGAGAGTTCATCCTATACACTAGCATTCTCTCTATTGCTTCAACCATTATCGTTGGCGGGACTCAGTGGATGCCTCAGACATGGGGTGCGACGTACGTCTCGTTTATCTCGTCTATCCTTGACACGCTTCCTGACCGATCGCCTAGACTGACTTTGCCTGATTTGACACCGAACACCGGTTTATGGTGGTATTTCTTCACGGAGATGTTCGATCATTTCCGTCCATTTTTTCTCGTGGTTTTCAGTGTGAGTAGTTGTGCCCGAAAGCCCTTCGTGCTAGCGTATTCATACTTCCTTTCCCTTAGGTTCACCTTCTCATCTATGTGGTACCTATGTGCATCAAGTTTCAGTGAGCCCCTGTGTTCCGCTTTGCCTTGTCAAAAACTAATTTGTGCAGATATGATCCTCTATATACGATATTCCTCCTTCTGGGAGTGCTCGGAACATTCAAGGCATACCCGACGCTTTCTGATCCTGGTCTTTTCCTGAGTACACTGTCCATCTTCCCCGAAATTTATCCTTGTGATTATACTTCTAAGGATAGACGCATTTTTATTGACTCGTTCTTCAGATCTTCGGCATCCCATGGTGACAGCTCTTATTCACCTTCACGCAGCACTTCTTATGCCCCTTTTCAATCACCTGTGGCTAAACACTGGCACCGGAAATGCAAATTTCTTCTATGCTTCGACACTGGTGTTTGCATGTGCAAACGGAGCTGGGCTCATTGACGCTGTCTGGGCAGGTTTACGTATTGCCATTGGGAAAGAAACAGAAGGCTATGTAGTCGTACAGGAATGAGGGGTCACATTGAAGTAATGCTTGCATTGAACAGCCATGTCTTTGAGAAAAGTAGAAGAATGTAGGCTTTGTTGAGATATATACCTTTAAGTGTCGGCCGCTGTGATAGTTGGCAGTATATCAACTACCAACAAGCAATCTCTCGATCAAGCTAAGATCGATTTCAATGCCCGCATTACGCAAATAGTTATCATTCCTTGGTCTCAATCAGTAGCTGCACAGGTCCAGTGATTGATCGTATCTCACCAAAACTAGAAAGAGTTTAAAACATGTAAATCAATCAAATACTCAATTGACACTTACCTTAGAATAATGTCGGGTACCAGAATCACACCTATGACGAGTCTCAGACAAACGGAGTTCGGCCTTGATATTTCTGGAATGCTTACAAGATTGTTACCACATGTTGACCGTCTCGCCATCCGTATTTCTTCACGAGTTTGACGCAGGCCATGAGGTTGCATGCACTACTTGAGCCTAAGAATAATCCGTCATTTTTGACAAGGTATCGAGACATCGCAACAGCCTCTTCATCGGTAATACTAAGGTAAATCAAGGATCAAATTGCGAATGCTGGGGATCTGTTCGTACCGGAATGCATCATCTATCACTGTAACAGCAAGTTCAATATTGTTTGTCAGGCGATTAATACCTCTAAGGCAAAATGAGCTAGAGCACCAGGAAGAAGTTGAATCGACACCTACATGCCCTCTACAACGGAGTCAACTTGATGCCTCCTTCTCGTACCCTCAGCTTCCCGTCTATCATACATAACACCATATTTAACCTAAAAAGTTTGTGAACACAAATTTGATAAGACCTGCTTGATGTAAAAATACCTTGTTATATAGGCCACTGCCGTCCGGATCTGAGATAGCGATTATGACATCTGGATTGACGGACTTTAGATAATGCCCCGTCCCAGCGACCGTTCCACCTGTTCCTGCACCCGAAACGAATGCATGTACTCGTCCATTTGTTTGTTTCCAGATTTCTGGACCTGTCCCTGTATAGTGTGCATCAAAGTTGGCCCTATTCTATTTGCCAGGGTTCAGCACCGTTGCACTAGTGTTTTTTCTTGAGACTTGCCTCAAACTGATCTGCAAAATAGCCTTGAGGCCTGGCCAAGAGATTTTCATCATTCGACCCGTCGCCACGGTCGAAGTCAACGCTTGCGGTAGTCACCACAACTGGGGAGGGCGTGGAATGAAGTACATGAGAGTGAGAACCAACTGAAGAATCAGGCTTCAGTGTGAAGCTGCTTGCTCTTTGGCGAGCGAGATTCTGTGGAGATGTTACCCTCAGTAGCATTGTGTCGCATGCTTTGGGCTTACAACATACTGGTAGAAGAAGCTGTCAAGAAACCCTTCTCCTTTTGAGATAATGGTTGTACATACCTGTTTCTTGTCAACGATACTCGCAGGACGAACACTCTCTACTTCCGCTCCAAGGACCAGTAATGCCCTGACCTTTTCCTGTGCGACATCGTCTGGCATGATAATTGCTAAAGGAGCATTGAATATTCTGAGGCACGAGAGATAAATGCGAAAGGCGTACTTGCATCATAACCTCTGTGCGTGTACCAACTCAAGTCACGCGGAGATCGATTAAAGTGAAAACGCACCGCGCGCGTGCGATCGTCGCAATGGATATTCCAGTCGATCCAACAGTTCCCTCAAAGATGCGCGACCCTGTATGGGGCCGCAAAAGGCCATTCTTTTCAGCATCTTCAATCACTTAAGAGACCCTGCATTAGAAAGATCCTCTCCTGTGATTGGCGAGCTCACTCTGTAGGGCCACGCGATCCTTGACACTTCCACCCGGATTGAGGAACTGTACATGAGATCATAGCACAAGCAGAAATCAGATAATGACCAACTTCTGCTTTTCCCAAAATCTCCACCCCGAGCGCATCGCTCAAAGAGTTTATCCTAACCAAAGGGGTGTTCCCTTCTCCAGGGTCATATTCCAATGAGCTGTACTATTGGTCATGTACATACCAATAAGTCCCGTCACTCCAGGAACAATTTCGTCGCTTCTCAGCTCAATAGGTCGGGCCTCGAATGCCTCGACTTGTCTTCTCCGCTTTCGCAGATTCAGATAACGTGTGAGCGAGGATCTTGTGTAAGAGATGGATATTCCGATTAATGCACCGTATAAAGTGTGTTTTATTCTTGGTTGCGAAAGCCAATTCAGCCAATCCGACAACCAGCTCATGGTTGTTTAGAAGGAAAAAGAGTCTGTCATTTATTGCGCTGTTGATCTCTTTGTTTGGTGCCTGCTACGTACATATTATGCAGAAACATAGATTGTGGCAGATCCAGACCTTCACAGGATTATATTTACTGAGAAATAGACCCTCGGCCCGGGCAGTTCATCCTCCGCATTGCACTCATCTGACAGACACTGACAAATGCTCAGATATCAACAATCAATCAACCCCCTGTCCTTCAACGAACTCCTGATATGGTCATTACGCAAGAAATTAAGAAGAAATTCCTGTCTTCTCCCAACTTCGCCGTAGTTGGAGCATCGAAAGACCAGTCCAAGTTTGGTACAAAGGTTTCGGCTTCTCTGGTTGTCCTTCCGGCCCAGAACTGACCTTACAACGACGAGTAGATCCTGAGGTGGCACCAGACCCGAAAGCTCAATGTAACCCCTGTCCATCCTGTGGGTAAAACTACATTGTGACACAGTCCTTCTCTTCACGAATTTGCCAGAGAGAGGCAGAGCTAGAAGGTATTGCAACCGTCCCAGCTCTAAATGCACTTCCCTCCCCTTCGACAACCTCTGTGAGCGTTATTACTCCTGCGAAGGCAAGCTAGCCCTGGATACATTCAGTCATGTCTTACTCATAAATAGTCATAAGGTGACCCTCGGTATCCTTAAGGAAGCCAAGGAGCTTGACATTCCAGCTCTGTGGCTCCAACCTGGCGCCGAGGACGAAACTGTTACTGCTTTCATAAGAGAGAATAAATTGGAAGATCGAATCGTCTATGGTGGACCATGCCTGCTATTAGAGGGTGAGGAAATTCAGAGAAGTCTTCTCTGAATTCTACCTTATTCTTCTCGATTCTTTGTGCGAGGAGGTGCAAATTCATGATTCTGCCTGATACTCGTGATTGTGGAAATGACATCGTTGCATCGCCAAAAACGGTTTGCATGTCTTTACCCTATCTGGGTCGGAGACAAAATTCAATCCCAAGGCTCATTACGTCTGCGCAGTAGACAGATTACCCTGAATCCATATCATCATTGTGGAAGCTTGTCGCAGCTCTTCAACATGTAAAGATTTCTCTCCAACACCTAGATTTTGTTTTTCATCCAATGTCAAAGAATGAATACTGAATTCGGATTGCGTTCGTCAGTATTGTTGAAGCACCTAGCTTGCTTTGCTTTCCTACAATCATGATCATCGCCCACGAGACAAACCTTAATTATTTCTGCCGTCGTCTTTGACAGATATCTTGATACAAGTTGTGTGTCCAGATTGCTTCGTCATGACTCCGGGTAACACCGAGCGCCAGCCAACCTTACACGCAGTGGAGCACGACATCCTCCGTGATTCTTCGTCAGCACATGGAAATCCAAAAATCTGATTGTTCTTCGCGTGTGGAGTGATCTTGCTTTCATTAGGTTTACCTAGCCAAGGTGATGGCTACACTCCGTTATCACGCCCTATGTTCTGTGCAAAAAAGAACGCTTGGAAAGACTACTGGAATCATACTGGAGCATCCATCCATACTGTTTAATCCCAGCTTGAATTCTGCCAACAATGTCATCTGTCACATTTCAATTTGATTCACATCTGGGAAAACATAATACAGTCCTTTGGTATCATCTGATGTCGAAACTTTTGCACATGGTTGGGACACATAGGTATTTATGAAACCAGTTGGACATAAGTCAAGGTAAACTCTACCGAAAATTGACATGTGACAGATGACAGCATTGACATCATATGTTCTGAGGACATGACAATAGTATTTTCAGAGAGCCTATTAATATATGATTTCTGCACCTACTCTCAAGAAACAAATTTGAGTGATACTAAGTGATGAGGCAACACACCATATCGTCCTCTCATGTAAATGCCGATCAACCTCATAAATCACACTGAATTGCTGATGTTAAAAATATGAAAAAATTCCTTCCACATGTTGGGTTACGCCCTGACATTTTTCTATGCAACCCACATCCTGTGAGTCGATCGAGATATTATTCCGTCCATCAATTTTTAGGTCTGTTGAACCTTGATAATTGTGACGCGCGTCAAATTGACCATATTATCAAACCGATGAAAATTTGAATAGTGTGATGACAAGCTGGTCCAGTGAAGTTCATCTAGTTCACCGGAACACGCGTCGGGTCCTACTGGCTGCTCTCCCCATATTATTTTGCAAGGAGAATCCCGAGATTTGTTCCACAATTGTTGGAGTCATACGATATATCCGCGGCCATAATGAAAAGTTGTTTCCGTTCCTATCAGAATAATGGATTAAATCTCCATGTTTATCAAGCGAAACTGGCATTTTCACGTTCATTTATGAGCTTGGAGTGAATCGTTAAACCAGTCTCCATTCTGTCCGTGAGTTTGCGGAACATTTCAAAGTCTAGAACTCAGTCCATTCAACGTGGTATTCGATACGACATAGGAAATCCGTACCAACCTTCCAACGTTCCATATTTGAATCTATGCTTCGCGCGCGGTCTGTCAACTATTTGGATACTCTCACTCTGATTTATGAGAGAAACTTCTGGTTTATTCAAGTCGTTGACAACCTCACATCCAAATTTTTGACTCTTTTTCCAAGGCAAAGTTAACTGGAAAAAAGGCACGGGTCCATCCTCCATTGAACACGGCGATTTGCCGGCGGCTACCTGTTGAGAAATCTAGTCTAACCTTTTTCGTTTTTCAAGTCAGATGTATACTTTACCTATGCAGCGTGTACGCCTGGAAACCTTTGAACATTTTCGCAAATACATGTCCAAACGCTATGGTTTAGAGTTGTCCTCACCTCTTGATCAGCTGCAGTACTGTTTTGAGGGGTGAAGTGAGGTACTAAAACAATATATAGCTCTGATCAGAACCACCTTGACGTATAGTGTAGTGGCCATGGAATGCTCTTCGGTTCGAATCCGGATGCGTGGCACAGATAATGGCTCTTCCGAACAGCACACCGTGCCAGTAAAATCCCGTGGACGAATGCACAACTGTTTGTCAATGGTAAACCCTGAAAATCACGAAAACGCTTATCTCTTCGCGGACATTCAATCAGTCATTATAGCACAATCGCGATCCGGTGACCGTACTTAAGACGCGCCACGCTGAAAACGCATTTATGCCCGAACCTCATGACAAATTTCAGACACCGGAGAATGCAGTTTGATCCATCAGACGTGATGATTGCAGGACTTCCCTTGTATATATTGACACTTGTTACCAAGACCTAATATTCTCTTCTCCCACCTCATCCGCATCGCACATTCCACTCCCCTCTTTGCCTCATTGCCCGCACTTGCTACACGAAGTTTTGACCCAAAACATGCCGTTCCGATCGCGTCCGTCGAGTGCGTCCTTTCAACTTTCCCAATTTAGGTCACCCTTTGTTCTGACTATTCGATGGTGAGAACAGCGAGTCCTTGTGTTTGTCCGTCTGCTCGTGCTATAGTTCTGGTTCAAGCGTCTCAACATCCCCTTCTGGAAAATATGACGTTAATATAAATCTGTACAGCCCATCCTTCCTCCCACCACATACGATATCATCCCGGTTTCTGTACGCCACTCTAACTGTATCCTGGTTTTCTCTCATTGCATGCTTCATTTAACGGTCAGATGGCTTCAAATCCACCTGTACCACAGAATTCCAGGAAGAATCCCACTCGTCGGCAACCCAAATCACCAGCGCAGGCGATAGCAGATGCATGGAGACAGGAGTCCCTGGAGAGTCGGGAAATATGGCGTAAAATAGAGGCAGAGACGAAAAGGCAATTTGAAGAAGTTCGAAAGAAGCAGAAAATCCAATCCAAGATGTAAATCGGGACCATACAAAAATGGTGAGCTTCTTGATCCTCAATACACCTCGGGACTAACACTGAGATTGCAGAGTCACTTGTTTGTCCCGTTTGACCAATCATGAACTGTGAAATCTTTTCAACATTAGCGACCGTTGTATTCTAGTATTAGAACTTCATACCTCGTGACAGAAGCAGAATGCGACATCCCGTAGTAGTTCTCATGTCACTATTTCTTGATCATCGGTATCATTGCCACTTCCCTCATCTGAAGACTCTTCCTCTTCCTCCTCCAGGGCTGCCTCTGCTTCTGCCTGAGCCTGAGCAGCAGATGCAGCATTTGCTATAGCAAGTTCTAGCATCTTGGCTTGCTCATCTGACAATCCATACAGAGACAATGAAGGCATCATGGACATATCCCGAATCGGAGTGTTCATTGCAACATCTTGAGGTTCTATATTCTCTGTCAGAGCTGGGGAAGATAAAACACTTGGAATTAATGTTGAGACGGTTGGGTCTGTGGAAACAGGACCGGATACTTGGTTTCCAGGGAGAGCTTGTGTTTGAGCACGAGCAATGACACTAGCGAGTGTTGCCTGTCCATTGGTAGGGTCATTGTTGATAGACATTGGTTGTTCTTGAGGCATGCCAAGTGCACTTCCCACATGTGACTGCAATAGCCCTTGTAGGCTCAAAACAACGGCTTGCGTATTGGTGATAATGGTCGGAAGAAGTTCGCCCTCTTCCAGAATACCAGAGTCCCGATAAGGTGCCTGCTGGGCATTGATACCTTGAGTCGCAATACTGGTCCACAGTCTTGTTCTCCTTTCTTCCCGTAGCGAGTCCCCATCATTTTCTTCATCTAGATCTACCTCCAATACCTCTGCATTTATACATATCTCACTCTTCGGGCCTCGTGTTTTGCTTCCGTTCTTATGCCGTTTGATGGCATCTCGGCGAGAGAAAAATTTCTGGCAACCTCCGCATTTCCAAGCCTTCTTGTCATGCAGTCTAACATGCCGCTTTAAGTCGTGGTTTCGAGCAAAAGAAGCGGGACACGTGGTACAACAAAAGGGCCGATTAATAGAATGATTACGCTGATGAGCACGGAGGCTATAAAGGCGAGCAAAGGTTTTGCTGCAACCGATTGTCAAGCAAGGGTAGACAGCCGTCCCGATATCAGTGATTGGAGAATATAAATTGGATTGATTCATCCATGAAGTTGTCAAAGGTGGATGAGCGGGTAGAGCCTCATGAGGCTGACCTATTTGTATGCCACTCAGAACTCCAATAACTTGTATCAACCCACTAATCTCTTGTAGGGCATGCATATCTTGACCACCACGTGCTGATAATGTGACGGCGAACAAGAAAACTTGATGCAACTGTAAACGAATTGAAGCGACAAGAGTTGACTCCAAAGCTTGGGGAGGAGCAGGGATCAGGGCTTGAGTTATCATATGAACTGCTTCGGACACTCGTGTATATAAGTCTCCGGCCGGGAGGAAAGGTCTTTTAAGGGGTCGTTGATCACTTAGAGCCAGGTTCTCGTCGCCCTCTTCGCGTCGGCGCTTCCCTTTGTCAAGCTCCAGAGATGGGATGTTCGAGTGACGTAGACTGCCGAAAAGGGACTCTGATTTTGCCAAAGACACGAGGGTATGGCTCAGAGGCATACATAGGTGGCTGAAGACATTATTAGCAGAGACGCTCCGTCGAAGTATCTCTAGCACATTTCCAGCGCTGTCAGGTAGCAGAGCTGTCTCAAGAGCATTTTCAGCAACTGGATCCCGATCAACAAGGGATAGGATGGATTTCATGGTCGATAGAACAGACTCTTCCTTGCGTGATTGCTTCTGTGCCGGAGGCAGAATGTGAGAGATACCATGTGCAGTTTGTGCTGCTTGTGCCTTGTTGAAGTCCTCCCACAACTGCTGACCAAGTCTACGAGCGATTTCCTGGGCCTCGGCATCGATATCGTCGTCGTCGTCGTCGTCGTCGTCGTCGTCTTCCTCTTCTTCCTCTTCTTCTTCCATGTCTACTGACTGGTCATCATCCATAGCTAATTCGACACTCGCAGTAGCCTGTGCAGCCGTCAACGCCTGGGAAAGACTATCGGCCATTAGCAGAAACGCCAAGAGAGCTAGTAAGTTCCTACTAGGGGAACGATTTGTACTTATTTGTATTATTTTTTCCAATATGCACTCGTGAATTCTTTGTATCTCTGTCAACCATGGGCAAGACTATTAAAGATCTGACTGCTGGGACTGCTGGTGGTGTTTGCCAGGTGATAAATAAAACATACTGAGAAGAAGAAGCATGAATTAAAAGAGCTATTTAGGTATTTGTCGGACAGCCTTTTGATATCGTCAAAGTCGTGCGTCCCGCCTATTACATCTGATTCTTGTATATTTACAAGAAGTATTACATAGAGAATGCAAACATCAGCCCAAGGTACATATTCAGGGATGTTGGATTGTGCTGGTGGGATTCTCAGGAATGAGGGACCTCTGGCTTTCTACAAGGTTCGCACCCATTTTTCGAGATTCATCGTCTTTGATAAAGCTATTACCAGGGAACTTTGACTCCACTAGCAGGCATTGGACTCTGTGTGTCTATCCAGTTTGGTGCTCTGGAATATACAAAACGGCTCTTTGTTGCGCGTAACATTACTCGGGGGACTGGTGGCCAGGGAGGCAAGACATTGACCGGATCTCAGTTATTATGCGCTGGTATGGTTGCAGGCCTCTCCAACGGCATTGTCTCTGGGCCAGTTGAGCACATCCGTATTCGTGAGTAAAATTTGCTAGAAAATCCGAATTAACACTCCATTAAGAATAGGTCTCCAAACTCAGTCAAATTCAAATCCCATATGGAATGGTCCTTGGGATGCCATCAGAAAAATTTATTCTGCCCATGGCATAAAAGGGCTTTACAAAGGTCAAGTAGTGACATTTCTACGTGAAGCTGCTGGCTACGGTGTTTACTTCTTAGCATATGAGAAACTGGTACAGAGGGAAATGATACAGAAGGATATCAGGCGTGATCAGATCAGTTCTGCACATGCAATACTATATGGCGCAGCTGCTGGTTACGCTGTTCGTTGACTATTTCTTCCTCTCCCCCTTGCCCTGGCCTAATGGTTACCTGGATAGCTCTGGGCCATTATATATCCTATCGATGTGATCAAGTCAAGGATGCAGACAGATGGATTTACTCCCACTACAGGTCAGAAGTACAAATCCACGCTAGATTGTGTTAAAACAGTTTGGAGGACCGAGGGCGTTCGTGCCTTCACGAGAGGTCTGGGTCCAACTCTGATTCGGTAAGTGCCTTGAGAGTCGACAGAACTCGAGTGCTCATGGTCTTTAAGCTCTCCCTTTGCCAACGGAGCCACATTCTTCGGTTATGAGATAATGGCTCGATGGCTTGACCGGATATGAGCCGTAAGCCAGGCTCAGGACTCTGTTATGGGATTGTGAAAAATAGATACCTACCTAGACATGGGCTTACATTCTTGTGGAGTTATCCTAGACCGCACAGAGTACTTATTGAAACTATCCCTGCTGTCTCTTGGAAATTAGTGATGGACCATGTCTCTTTAGATACAGGATTAGAAAGTACAGTTAAACAAGCGTACAGCATTTTGGATCGACAATCCTGCCCAGAAGACTACACCAAACCCTAGCTCTGATTTCACGGATACATGAACGAGGGTTCGGATCTGTTCATAAATCAAGGCCTACAATCAAATCCTGAAAAACCTTTCGTCCCCAGCCCCATATCGACCAAATCCGTATACACCCAAAGCACACTTCTCCATCTAACAGATTCCTTCATCTTCAAACTTCACTCACCATATAAAGACATAAGTTAGTCCATTTCTGCAGCAACGAGGTACCCAATTATACGGATTTCTTGCGGACGGGGGGTATAATTTGGCTGTGATGCCTTCTAGGTGATACTTTTATAACGAATGATTTACTCGGATCAAGGTGCTCAGCTCTTCGAAAACCTCGTAGATCAATCCGTCTGAGATTAGCATGTATAGAAGGCGAAAGCGGTTTGGGGGTATCGGAATTTACGAGCGAAATGAAATTGGAGCAAGCATTTGATTCCAAAAACATGTTGACGTGTTCTACGATAAAACGCCAATGCGAACTATCTGGTTCTGGTTCGAGGCAAGGAGCGGGGCTTTGGAGGTTGATGGAGATTGAGGAATGATCATGATTTTCGATAAAAAGGCGGATATCATCATACTCGTGGTTTTAAGAAAAGACAGTCATAGAGGGTTACATATAAAATGAGGTTGCCAACTCGAGGGAATCCAAGAAAACTGGCCATCTATAAACTTTCTGAACGAGCTGATAATAGGAGGTTGGATACACTGGGCTGGGACGGAAACGCATCGAAGTATTAGGACCAAGAAGGCTCTAGACAAAATATCCACAAATATGGTATGGATTGCATCAGTATCCTCAATTTTGCACAAGTTTACCAGTATAGTAGCCTCTAAAACCCGTTGTAGAGATCAATTCTACGGAAATATCTAAGATATCAAGAACTAGAATAGGTAAAACACCAGAAGACAATGTCCACTGAGCAAAGATTTCGGATAATGGATGGCTCAACTATGGTTGGCAAGTTTTATTTTTCTATTCTTATTCTTGTTGTCATTTTAGTCACACACTTGTGTTATGCTCTTGTATCAGTTCTAAATCATGCTGTCCTTGTTCTCTTGTCTTCTACTTCTTTCTGATTCGTTTCAATTATTCATCCCTCGGTTGATGTCTTATGTGTACTATTATGCTCTTTATGGGACAATTAACTCAGTTGTCACCAGAATAGGTGAACAACTAAATAGACAATTAACTACACTGTACAAGTGGAGCCAGCGATCATCGCATAACGGTGTAGTGCACCAGCTAACTCACCTAGGTAAGCCTTGAGTAGTCGTTGTGTGTTGAGAGGCAAAAGCGAAGCTGTCTATTGTGAAAGAGAGTCGAGTTCTTATATACAAAAAGGAATGTAGTACCAGAGTAATGATGGAGACGAAACAAGAATTGAAATAGTGAGATAAATAAAGATAAATATGCGGAGGCGCGTTATGTTCAACATGCACAGTAATGAGAAAGAGATTATGGGACATCTTGTTAAGAAAAGATTCATAGAGATGTGGCTGAAAAACTTGCTACACACTCGCGGAATATATCCCTGGTTGATACTTGGAGGGTTATGGCCTTGATAGTATGGGAATGCCACCTTCATATTATTGGACCAAACATAATAATTTGTGCTGTTTAACTTGGGAAAATGAAGAGTTTCAGACAAAGAGTCCTGAACATAAACACCCAGAGGGCCCATAACCTCTCAAGGAAAAGGTACACAGTGACTTAGGATAAAAATATATATATAACGATGATCACTAGGACCAAGAACTATCTGAAGGTAGTAAGGATGTCAAAGAAACCTACCTAGGACCAAAAATAAGGGACTGGTCCTGGGAGTAGCTCAGCTACAATTTAAGTACTATCAGTAAAACCATACAGGTGCAGTAACGCAGATGTATCCAAAGTAATGAATAGGAATAAAACGAAGAAATTGAGATACTAGGATGACGAATTGTACATTATAAGTGAATTTCGATATGATACAAAGGTATGGTGTAACCTGTGAGGACTGCTGGTACAACAAAATAAGTAGTACTACAAAAGACCAGTGGAATCAAACCGCATAAGGACCTTCTCATCAACAGGATGTCGATGAAGAGGTTGAATATTTTGTAAGTATTCCAGTGGTGCAAGCGCATCATTCAACGATAATGAGCTCCCACGTCCTTGCCAAGTATACGAGGGACAGGGAGAATTTCCCGGTTGAAGCGGAGATCCAGGCCATGTAGAAGAATATTGTGGAGAAGATGGCGTCTGCAGTCGTGATGTATGAGAGCATCCATGCTTATAGGGAACATGTTCGATCCGGGAAAACTCGGATTCAGACTCGGAATTAAAGATATGATCTGGCCTACCCTTGGCAGACCGTGCACTCTTGTAATTGCCATGAGGGACGAGTATGCTGCTTAAGGGAGGTATGTCATCAATAGAACAAAGTTGCTTTAGCGAGTCTTCTGTGAAGTAAGCGACTGGATCGCGAATAAAACCATGCCAAAAGAATATCTGTAAGGGAACTCACTCAGATGCCACTTTCTTTGTCCCCTTGGGGTATCCACGAAGACAGTGTATGTTTGTTTGATTAAAATATGAAGATTAGGATCGAATCTGAAATCATATGGAAGGAATCATTAGAGTTGAGCCCCTGAGATTATAATGACGAAGTGATACAACACTTACGAATCGTCGGGAGCACTTTGTGACTCCGAAAACAAATGTTTCTGTGGTTGCTTCTCATGATAAAAAAGGAACCCCTAGGGAAGCAATCAATTGGCAGGGGCATAAGTGGGTAACATAGTAGCCTACTTCTCGCACTCTTGAAGGGCCCCAACGAATACCTTTTTATATCTCATTAAGGCCCATGTGATTAATAGATCAAAAGCATCGCACCATCAGTCCAACGCTCGATGCCGACCTTCAGTATGACAAACATGTTAGAGGTGCTTGAAAATAAAAGATACTGGTAGTCTACTTACCCCAGTTAACTCCGCCTGTGGACCGCGTTCTTCCCATACATAAACAGCACCAGGAGAAATCATACTTCGTTCTTCCGTATCAAGTCGTCGCGTAACCATTGGGAGGATGCCAAGGAGGACGGCATGGAATATCACCCGAGCATCAGATGGAGAACGGATGCGGATGCCGGTGCATGTGGCACGCTGCATAGTGGAGGATCCAGGAATGAACGGTAGAAATTGGTGATCCATTTGCTAGAGCGGAGGGTCACTGGTGTGAAAAGGAGCAGAGAACGGTCAAGGCTGGTCCACTCCGATTTAACGGAAAACTGACAGGCCAGGCGAATGAAAGGCTGATGGGGTTTTCGGACCGTTAACGACACATTCTATCGTCGAAGGACCTGAATTATCGCTAACTAGATAATTATTAGAGTTTTAGAAACACTGTAATGGGAAGGGGTGAAGAAGGGTGAGAATAACAGATGTGCCTGGTCCATTCTGTCAATGTGAATTAATAGAGCCAAACTGGCCGCTCCTCCGATGATAGGATGGGGAAACCACACTATCCCTTTTCCATCTACGGTGAGCCCACTCACAAGATAGAGACCCCGGAATTTGAGGTGCGTGTCTGACTGCTTCTATTGCCGTATTCTGTGCCAAATCGGGCTACAAAACTGTCAGGGAATATGTAGCACATATCATATGGGGATAGTAGAATCATCAGATGTTCAGCATGGCCTGCGGTATGGGTGAACATTCTGGTCGACGGAGGGCTTGACTGCCAATTCTCGTCTGGTTCGTGCAGGGAAGACCATAGTGAACTGCGATTCTGTGATGGATGAGATTGAAATGAATATGGCAAGATTGTCTGCAGATTAGTCTGCAGATTCAACAAGATTTTGATTGGAATTCAAATGAACCATCGGCGACCAGGTCGCATTCAAACTCCGCGAACGGTGACCGATGAGGTGATGTTGGCTTCGAAATCGTTTCTTCTAACCGGCAAGCTCGTTCAGAAGCATACCCTTGTCCTCTACCAGATGTCACTTTATCCGAGCAACCGACTCCATCAAACTCTACAGTTCTCCGTCATTCGGCAACTAACAGCGCCCATTTCTATAATCATTGGCTGGACTGGTCACCGAGTCGCTTCGAGCTTTAATCTAGTTGAGACCTTCATAAGGAGTAACAAGATACATGATTCGCGGCAGATCAGAGGTTTTTAATTGGAATTAGTCCGTGTTACCCTATCATTCTTTTGCGCGCCACTGTGCGCCACGATGTCCTCTGACAGTGGCTTGAATCCAAGATGACAGCTATGATGAACATTTTTGTATACACATGACCCCATGTATCTGCAAAAAGTGTTTCACATTCAATTGATACCAACAGAAAGCGAACAGAAAACTAGTGAGGTAATCCAATAGTTTAATGCGGCATCGGAAACCCCCGGATAACACCGCAACGAATATTTTCGCTAACGCCCTTAAACTGATAAAGAACTCGGCAAATTCTTGAGTTTGTCATAGACGAAATTTGAACAACCTGTATACACGGGACATTGAAGGCTAAGGCATATTTCCAACCAGCGGCTCGAAGACTCCAGGTACGTTATACACCGGAATGGAGGCAATTCTGCATAGCGTCAGTGAGGACCAGAGGTATCCAGTTCTACCCGATCAGATCCAAGTAATACATAGCTTTCTGATGAACCCTTTGATCTACAACATACCATCGTTCATATAGAAGATCCATCTGCGATAACATTTGTCCCACGCACGTCAAACGCTTGAGGAGACTTACTACATATAACCTTCCGTTTCTCCGCATGAACTTTAACACCTCCCATGAGAACGAGCCCGTTCAGAATTGGACCTCAGGTAGCGGTTCCGGCACATATCCCACGTGTATCTCGCATGAGAATAAATACAGGGTCCCTAAAATAGCAGATCTATGTTCCTACGCACTTGTATTTCAAACTAGCTTCGTGGTGATGGATTGATGTGATGTAGCTACAGAGCGGTGAGGGTATCCACTTGCTGATGTCCCTTCAGGCGGGTTTCCAGAAACCGGAAGCAACAAATGGTATGTTTCCTATATGCGCAATGCGGGCACAATGCTCGTCCATCGTTAATACGGCCTTGAAGATCGCAAAAAGAATGTTCTGCGACTGACGACGTGATGCGTGATTTACGAAGAGGGTTCTATTAATAAATCCAATCAAAATCAACTAGAATAAATTCCGTCTCCGTCGACTTGGATTTGGTAAACACACGACCATCAGGACATAGCATATATTGGATGGTCTCTCCTCGTGACTATTCTTTGTGGATCTTATGCATGATCACACTGGCCATATTCATTATGACAGTGTTCTCTGTTGAACCCTAGATTCATATCTTGGACAAAAGCAAACCATGTGAACGACTGAATTATCATTTTTTCTATCCAATAAATTTATAATGCAGTGCTCGATAGTTCGCGGTAGCGTACAAAATACATCACAAAATACATCCTATCTACACAAACACAAGTGAAGGTCAGATTGCTTGCAACTAATCTGAATCATATAGGGAAAACAAACGAGAAGAAAATAAAAAGGAGGAAGGAATTGTGAGTAAACGGGTTAATGCCAACTAAGTTATTTAGTTCAAGCAATCACTGAAGGATTGTCAGATAGAAAAGAGGCAAAATTGATCATTCCATTTTCAGGTTTATACATGAAACAGCTGCAGCTGTTCATGATGTGAGCTCCAGTTTCGAGGTCACAATGACCGAAACTGATTGGATGTTGCTGGTGGCGGGACAACAGCAGGTGGGGTGCTAGCAGGCATGCTGGCAGCTTATGTGACAGAGTTAGATATGAAGCTGGTCTAGTCGATTAATGGTGCGACAAGGCGAGATCTACCTGTTGAAAGGAAGCAAATATGAGAGTGTAGGGCTCTCTGTGCGATACTTGCCTTCATTTCCTCCCCCTCACGGAGCTGCGGGGAAAACTAGACCAAATGGTGGTTCAAGACTTACGCGGTTTCTCGTACACCTCGGCCCAAAGTCAAGGATCTTCTCACGTTCACATGATCTTTAGGCCTTCTCTGCTACCTTTTATCACGGAAATCCATCACCTGAATCGTAATCCAAAGAATGACTAACAAGGAAATGACCACACCGCTCGATTGACTCTCATACGGTAACCTGATATCATAAGGAGGCTTAACTTGAGTCCGATATTTCGTCAATAACTGACTACATGAAAGATGGTGGACGGAGACAGTACGAGAGATCTTTTGATGAATTATTTCTCGCAAAACAGACACATGTCTGGGAATTGAATCAGAGAGTTAATATTAATAGTCCGTAAAATTTATAACGGTATCAAATCAATGAACCGCGCCATAAGTGAAGGCATAAGCAATAGGTTGCGGCTTAGTGTTTGTGTTTCCTCCTCTTCCCAACACCAATTGATGCACCTGAGTGTATGATCATCTTGCGCAATGTGTCATCATCGTTCAACCGATGAACGTCCTGGGTGCTGCCAATGACCTCTCCAGCGACGATTAGAATTGGAAAATCGGGAACCGACGTGAGGCGCTGAAGCATCGGGATGAGGACATTAGCATCATCCCGAGTATCAACGTCGATAATAGTCGGTGATGGTTTGAGGTGTAATTTATCTAGGATCGCTTTTACATCACGCGAAGCTGAAGAATAATGCTATTTGGAGGTTTAGAAGTCAGTCAACTGATTTGCATCGGGCCGGCAATACGCAAACCTTGGAGTAGAGAAAAACCGGATTCCTTGACCAGACATCATCAACCATCGCCTGCACCTCCTTTGCAGCCCATGGAGCCCTGGTGTCGAAGTCGAGTATCAGTTGAGGATCGATGGGGCTGGACGGATCGACAAAGAGAGGAATGTGGTTCCGGCTTGATAAACTTGCCAGGAAACTAGATACTGCAGCAAGCTCCTCCTTTTTGGTCAGATGAACTTGATCAGCAGCTGTTTTTGTCATTCGAGACGTGCCATGTTTGTGGATGGACTGAAGAATTAAGGATATCTGATTTGATCTTGTACTCTCTGGATCTGGCAGAATCTGTGAGCCGGGGCCAGCCCAGTGATGCAGCAAAGAAATATAGACAGTGAGGAGGAGGATGGCTAGGGCGGCGATAAATGTTGCCTGCTGCCTTGGCTTTCGGAGCAGGACAATAAATGGGGACTGGTGAAATGGTCTGCTTGATTTGTGGAGGGGTAGGTGTTCTTTGCGAGAAATATGGCCAGGGACTTGAAGGATGGACATTAGTAACGAACGAGAGTAAAGAACACAATAATGAACAGGGTCCGGTTGATCAATATATTATGGTCCCTACTTCGCTTCATCAATTCATCACGTTTTTTTACCTTTGTATTCATGTCTTTGTTTCGTCTGTTGATGTGCGACAGAAATTGTTCATAATACTCCTGTCAATGTCATCTCGCGCGCAACCATTATACACCCAGGTCCTTAGGTGGATCCGAGAAGTTCCTACGCTTGATGCATCCTTCTTCAAAAATAGTATGTTAGCTGGTTTTATGAATTTTTATAAGTTAGTGACCCTGATGATGTCGTTTAAATTATGGAGAACCCAGTCAATATTCCAAAGAAAATTTGTTACAAGATTGATAGCTGTCCACTGACATAGAGTGTGCCCATACATTGCACGCCAAATGTATGTCAAAATTGGGGCAATATAGTGCCATCGATCGAGAAGGACCACTTAGCATGATGTCTGAGAACTCGAGACATCA
>Ga0153953_1000102_pt1 | contig 23796 bp, 20 predicted proteins | sample TSNJ037MetaG_FD_104718 | JGI IMG/M metagenome (GOLD analysis project Ga0153953, IMG submission 104718) | Attine ant fungus gardens microbial communities from New Jersey, USA - TSNJ037 MetaG | ecosystem: Host-associated > Fungi > Mycelium > Unclassified | place: USA: New Jersey, Wharton State...
AAAAAAAGCTGGTTAAATTTTCAAGTAAATATGACACTCTTGAACAAAAAGTAACCGATGAAGGTATAAAAGACTTGGTACTGTCAGAGAAATTGAGGTTAAGAGTAAATCGAATTATAACTGAATATCATAAAAAGGAACTTTTGAGAAAGAATGGTTTAAAGAATCGTAGCAAGATATTGCTCACAGGAGAACCGGGAACAGGAAAGACAATGACGGCTTCTGTTATGGCTTCTGAATTAGGGCTTCCATTATATGTTATCCAAATAGATAAATTGGTAACAAAGTACATGGGAGAAACAAGCGTGAAGTTACGACAGGTTTTTGAATGTATTGAAGAGATACCAGGTGTATATTTATTTGATGAATTTGATGCTATTGGTTCTGATAGAACATTAGATAATGATGTGGGTGAAATGCGTAGGATATTGAATTCCTTTTTGCAGTATTTAGAAGGTGATGACTCATTCAGTATCATATTGGCAGCGACTAATAATCCGCAACTTTTAGATAAAGCGTTGTTTCGCAGATTTGATGACGTACTGGAATATGAGATACCTGATATGGTACAAATTGAAAAATTATTCCAGATTAAACTTGAAGGATTGGCACTACAAGAGGTTTTTGACAGTCAGATATATGAATATGCAAAAGGTTTGAATCATGCAGATATTATAAGAGCATGCGAGGAGGCAATTAAATATTCTTTAATTAATGATGAGAGAATTAGTCGAACAGTTATTATGTCATATATCCAAGACAGGAAAAGCCTATTTAAATTTAAGGAGGCTTAACACCGCATGGACAGAAGACTGGATAATATATTTATTAATGAAAAAGGACGTGGATTAAATTACACGCCACCAAGTAGTGGTGGCGGTACCCACAATTATCCGCCAAGAGATAGTAGAGTTATACATGGCAATTATGTAAAAAGCCAGTTTGAACTTGCCTGGAATGAAGCGAAATCCTGCGAGAACAGATTGGCTGTTTCTGCATCTGCCAGAGGAGGAGTGTATTTTCAGGTAAAAGGGAAAGCAGGATATGAACTTCTGACTAAAAGCCTTGAGGATACTCGTCAGGGGGTAAGACTTCATAATGTACAGACCGATGAAACTGGAACTGTTTATGCTACCGTATTTGTACCAAATACAAAACAAGATTTTTTCATAAAGAAAATTAACAAGTATATTAAAGAAGATAAAGGAACAGATGTTATTGGAACAATTGAAAGTATTAATGCGGCGATGGTTGAAGCATTATGGATAGGATATAAAAATACAATACCAAACCAGACACCAGAATGGTGTGAAATTTGGGTTGCCTATGGAATTAAGGAGAAGACTGAATTAGTAAAGGCGGAATTTTTTGATTTGTGTCAATCTCTTAATATTCAGAATAAAGGTCAATGTATAATCTTTCCCGAAAGAATGGTAATGGGGATTTTTGCTAATTTAAAACAGTTGTCGCTTTTATTGTGCAATAGTTCCAGAATTGCAGAATATAGAAAGATGCCAACCCCAATTTCATTTTTTACTGATTTATCCAGAGCAGAACAAAGAGAATGGAGTGAGGACTTAGGAGAAAGAATCTTAGTGAAAGGTTCTTCTAACACATCGGTTTGTTTACTTGATACAGGAGTTAATAACAGACATCCTGTCTTGATGAAATTGGTACAAGATATTGATAAGCATACTATCGATATTACCAAAGGTGTGGATGACAGAGCCGGACATGGAACGAGAATGGCAGGTATTGCGGCACTATTTACTTTGGAAGATAAGCTGGCAGAAATGGACACTATAGAAGTATATCACTTTTTGGAATCTGTAAAAATGATGGATAAATCAAATGATAATTCAGAAGAGTTGTATGGTGATCTTACAGCACAGGCCATCAACCTGGCAGAAATAGAAAAACCGGAAACAAAGCGGGTGATTTGCATGGCAATTACCGAAGATACAAGCTTAACTCAGGATGGACGCCCATCTTCATGGTCAGGTGCTATTGATTCGATTGTATCGGGAGCAGAGGAAGAGGATGTGCACAGGCTCATGTTCATTTCGGCCGGAAATACTACAGTATCTGAAATTGCTGAAACGAAAGACTATAAAGCAGCTGTAATCAACCATTCAGTAGAAAATCCTGGACAGGCGTGGAATGCTATTACAGTAGGAGCATTTACAGAACGCATTCGGATTGACGATCCTTTGTATGACGATTTTACAGCTTTAGCAGAAAGTGGGAATTTCTCGCCATATACATCAACTTCTGTTTATTGGAATCATGCAAAATGGCCTATTAAGCCAGAAATTCTATTGGAAGGTGGGAACTTGGCCTATAGTGAGAAAGATGATTTTTATACGGAAGCCGATGACTTGTCATTGTTGACTACCAGTCCGAAATATTTACTTGGAGATCCATTTGATGTAATTTCCATGACAAGTTCTGCAACGGCACAGGCTTCATGGTTGGCTGCCAATATATGGGAACGATATCCGGAGCTGTGGCCAGAAACGGTTAGGGCATTGATGATTCATTCCGCAGACTGGACACCAGAGATGAAAAAAAGTGTCAGCAATAAAGAAAAATGGTCAAGGACAGAGTATAGGACTCTGCTAAGAATATGTGGGTACGGAGTCCCCAAACTAGAAAAGGCATTATGGAGTGCTTCGAATAGTGTTAATCTTATAATTCAAGATGAATTGCAGCCTTTTGTAAAGAGAGCAAATGGCAGTATTACGGCAAATGAAATGCACATACATACACTTCCGTGGCCTAAAAAGCTATTAGTAAGCAATGATGATATTGATGTAAGGATGCGGGTTACGTTGTCTTATTACATTGAGCCGGGACCTGGCGAGATAGGGTGGAAAGATAAGTACAGGTATCCATCCTGTGGCTTATCTTTTGATGTAAATAATCCTATGGAGGATGAAACGAATTTTACTAAAAGAATAAGCAAAGCCATGCGAGAAGATGATAAAGATAAGGCAGAAGTTAAGAATGATAGTTCACGCTGGATGTTAGGAGTGAATAACCGCAACGTTGGTTCTATACATTCTGATGTATGGGAGGGAACGGCTAGCCAATTATCAGAAAGTAACATGATTGTGGTATACCCGAAAACAGGTTGGTGGAAGACGCGATCATATATTAAAAGATATAGTTCTAATCTCAGATATTCTCTGGTAGTGTCTATAGAAACACCAAAAGTAGAACTTGATTTATATACGGCAATTCAAACAGAGATTAAGAATAAGACAATTATGAAAACAGAGATTACAGCATTGACAAAGTAAGATAATTGAATATAGGCCTTTTGTTAGAAATGATGGGAAGAAAACAACGATGAAGGGTTTTATATAGCAGACGAGTTCAATGTTTTAAGGTATAATCTCTGTTAGCTAATTAAATGGGCACAATTAAATAAAACATTTTTACTATAGGACGGGACATATGACTTATAAATATCGTTACATTCGGCGGGAAATGTATGAAGTAAATCCTGCTTCAAAATTAAATGCTAACAGAAGCTTATCCGATATGGTGCGACTATTTAAGCGCCCATATTGGTTTATGTTGGGAGGCATGCTATTATCTATTGTTGCTTTTATCGGTACAGTTATTTGTGCACCCAATAGCCCATTCATGATTATTTCAGTTCTTACTATTGTTTTATTGTCCATACTGAGCCAGATTCCTCGGGAGAAGCATTTATATAACAATTCAGCAAGAACTGGCGAATTGTCCAGACAAATGGAATACTATGAGCAATACATTAAAGATATATGGATGATATTACATAAATATGATATTAATGCACCGGAAAAAGTAAAAGCACTTAAAACAGAATGCGAGACTGTATTGAAAGCAAGAGAAGACAAGTATTCAAAAATAAGTGGTAAAGTCGTTGATATGCTTATTGGTGTTCCGTTGGGAGCCTTGATTGCAAGCATAATGTATGCCGACAACAATACAATTCCTACAGCAATAGTTACATTGATTGTTCTTGGGTTTATGTTACTTGGATGTGTAAAGATTATAAGATCAATCAACTTTTATTCTGAAGGATACTTTAAGGATAAATGTTTACTGGATGCTTTAGAAGAATTGGATTATTCTGAAAAATAAGCATCGAGCAAAATACTGCTCTAAGTAAATGGTGGGTGTGAATAATCTGAAGTTTAAAAAGTAAATTTACCCATTTGTTACCCAGAAATATATTGCTTTTTCCAAATAATATATTTGTTGGTAGTGAATATGCAAAAAGGAAAATTAAGTCTGTGGAAGAAAACATAAGACGAATTGCTGAAGAAATGAATGAGTTATCTAAAGTAGCAGTAGTCCAATACAGAAGCATAGTCGATGACATATTAAATAAAGAATTTACGGATAAGCGGGAAAATGCACGAGTTATGGATGGGATGTTGGATTTTTGTCAGTTTGATGATATGTTGTTGTTTAAACGACTGTGCAGGGAACTGTATCCTCATCATCCACAATTGGTACAGGATTACATTTCATATTATCGGGAAATGTGGGATAATGAGTATGCCACCGATGGTGGCAGAATTAAGCTGGTCAAAGATTTATTTAATTTTGGAAAAATGTAAAGACAGTCAGGAACGGAAATTCTATTTCAGAATGACACATAAATGGTTGGTCAAGGATGTTCTGATACATAACATTACCATAAAAACTTTTAGAAGTATCTTTTGAATCTGACAAATGTATGCATTAAAAAGTGCAATGGTTCCGATGGGTGTGGCAGCCAATAAAAAAAGTAACGAATTACCAGAGGAAATGAAGCAGTTATTCCCTGAGCCAGAAGAATCGCTCGAAAGTTAGAAGAACTTGAAGGGTGAATTTCAAATAAAACCACTTTAGCAAAACAGAAATTAAAGAAAATTGAAAATTAATGTAGGGGGAGCAAATATTGATTTATTTTACAAGTGACCTGCATCTGGGACACCGTGGTATTATTACAATGCAGAACCGTCCTTTTCAAACAGTAGAAGAAATGAATCGTATATTACTTCAGAATTTCAATGCCTGTGTAGGCAAAAGTGATATTGTTTATATTCTGGGAGATATCTGCCATCATATGCCAATAGAGGCAGCTAATAATACAATATCATCTTTACATGGGAAAAAGTATCTTATCAACGGCAATCACGATAAGAAATATGAAGAAAAATTGTTCGAAGAAATCTGTGATTTCAAAGTAGTTTCATTAAATGGGGAAACGGTTGTATTAATGCATTATCCCATGATGTCATGTCATGGCCAAAAAACAGACGGGGTAGTATCCATTTACATGGACATATACACGCGAATCAAGATTATAATTGGGTAAACAGAGAGCAGGGCATCAAAAGATATGATGTTGGTGTAGATGCTAATACCTTTATGCCGATTTCAATCAAACAAATCTTACAATTTTATTCTGTGGATATTTAAAAGGATAACAGATAAGAGTAGGCTTTTATTTGATTTTTTATAAGAATGTCTGCAAATAGTTCAATTGTAAATAAAACAGGCAGCTTCCCGTTGTTAATATTATTAAATTATTAGTGTAAGAAAACTGCAAAAGCAGTTATAATCAATATAGGAATAAGTTGTTGACAATAATACAACAACCATATTATGAGAAAGTGTCAGAGGTGCTTTTTATGGCAGAGAGTCAAAACACTCGTATCGAAGATGAGGCAATGTATATCAATAATTGCTGCATCCTGCCCAATAATTAGACAACAGAAACGCTGATGCATCGGCACAAATCCAGACCATATAATCCGGATATCGCAAATAAATTTTTTTCGTGCAGGTTATGTAGAAACCTGGGGACGTGGTATTCAGAAAATTTGTGATGCCTGTAAGCAGTATGGAACACCAAAACCTGAATATGAAGTGCTTGGTGATGATATAACAGTGAAGTTTACTGCACTTAAAACTGCTAAAATATCAAACCGCCAAAGTGGCGGTTTAAGTGGCGGTTTAGATGACGGTTTGGCAAATGAAATTCTTAAAATGTTACGTAATAAATCTCATATCACGCAGAAGGATTTATCTGCTGAAATGGATATTCCATTAAGGACGTTACAGCGTATTATGAAAAAATTAATGGAAGAAGGAATAGTTGAACGAAAAGGTGGGAAGCGCTTTGGATATTGGATGATAGTGAGCAAGTAGATTCCTTCGTTGCGTCTTTGGGTAGCACTGGTAAACGGTGTATTCCATAACTGCCCCACGGTCCTTCATCAGTCAAAACCGTCTAATGGTATAACCGGAATTATTGAGAACAAGGGATTTTTAAGTTAGCATAAAGGCATTGAAATACAAGCATCTTTGTGCTAATCTTAAATATGATGAGTAATTCTCATGAAATAATAAGGGCAATTACTTGACAAGAGGGTCTTTAACTATCAAGATTTATCAAAAATGACTGAAGATAACCGAAATACTATATCTGGTAGCAACTTAATTAATTTGAGCGATAATAGATATGAAGGTGGGTTGATTTTTTATAGCAGAAAAGACGCTGTCCGTGAAGCGGCATATAATGCATTGATTCATTCTAACTGGGCAGACAGTATTCCGATTCAGGTCCAAATTGAGGATGACGCCATGTATATCAACGACGGTATGTCAAAAAAGAGTATAGTAGAAATAGATTCATTATTTATGCATTATAGTAATAATGGGAAACCCGCCCTGTCCGCATGAGACGAATAATTAATCCAAGAATATGAAGTTCACATTTGTTTTTGCTTTAATAAAACAGGAAATAAGGGGTGTTTGAAAATCTCTAATCTAATGCTTTCCTACAATAAAGAAATAGAGGGTATTATTTATGAGTAAAATTTCTGAAGTAACCAGGCGAGACGTGCTTGATATAATACGTAACGGGTTCATTTCTCAAGAAAAAGCGCAACGTAACACTGCTGATTTCATCGTGATGTGAGTCCGAGGAATGTCCTCATAAAAATATATGATGATGTGATTGTGGTTAAGGTTTCTGACTTTGGCCTTGTGAAAATAACAGACAGCGAATTAACATTTGAGCAGTCAGAACTAAAGGGCAGTCTCAACGCCCCATCACTCAAGGTGTCTGGATTCGGGAATTATGAACTTACTCTTGTTTGTGTATATTCTTACTGGAAAGTTAAATTGAGCTAAAATTAAAGCTGTTCCCGTTCGAGCATTTATGGAAAAAGGGGCAGATGCCGTTAAAACAAAAAGATATCAAAGCCTTGATGATCTTGGACAAGCAGTAAGCAAATGCATTGATGATATGTCACGCTGATTGCGTTGGCAATTAATAGATACTGATTTTCGCATTTCCCATCATTGGTGTTTGAAACTGATAGTAATAATCGTTAGAACAAGCTGATAATCCTCGCGTATAGCAAATCAATAGGAGATTTTTATGAGAGATACTGGGCATATTACTCTTTGGAATGTTGAATGTATTTTTGTTGAAGAAAGCGATGGTATTTCCATCATTCCAAAAGATAAAGATAAGATCAAAGACTTCCGGACACATTTTGACGATCAGAATTTTATTCTCAACTATTGTGGAAATATTGGTCATAAGTGTACCGCATTCATCGAGCGAATACGGTTTGAACTGCACAATGTCATTAAACTGTTTCCGAAATACATAATTAAGGGTTGTCATGATGATTCGTTTGATGGATTTGAGATGATGGGTGAAGCTCTTGATGATTTCTTCAGCCCTTCTCGCTATTTCTATGATCGCTTGGAAGCAAGAGTCGAAACGAACGTGGACTTTATCTATCATAATGAAGCTGCTGAAGAGTGGGTTATTATTTTTGAGGATAAGCCTATTACAATTACCTTGTCTTATGGCGATATTTTAAGTAGGGGTGTAGCAAGTGACTTAATGCTACATCCAAAACTTAAAATCAGTTTTGCCAAGACAACAGATGTACAGTACATATATCGTATGTATTCAATGATTGTAAGGTTCTTGCAGATAATTCGCTATGACACAAAATGCGGGAAGCTTCGAGTCGATCTGTTTAGCAAAGATAATGAGAAAATGTCCTATAATGGTTGTATACATGATTTCTGTGCAAATCAAGCTCAACATCTCACAGGATATCATGATGTGGAATACGGAAACTTCAAACCCTATATACAACGATTCCTGCAGTTTGCTGCAGATAATCAAAATTACTCTTTTCATCATTACCCTGAGGATGGTATCAGATTTTTTGGAAGAGATTACTCCCCAATTGACTACATGAATATCTTTGCAGCCTTTGAATCAGAGTGTCATGCTAAAAAAGATTTATATGAAAATGCAGATGCAACTAGAGTTCAAGCAGTTAAAGATGCCTTGATTAGCCAAGTCGATGAATATCCGAGAGAAGGATTAATACGAGAAGAAACAGACTTTTTGAATAATGCAAAAGACCGCATATCACAATTAGGAACACAGTTTGGGCAAAAGAGAAAGATTGTAAATGTATATAAGATTCTGCATAACGCCTTGGATAGTTCAATAGAGCACATTTTTTACCAGCCGGTATATAGATTAAAAGGTCCGTTACAGGAGAGCGCTCTTAATAAAATTGCAGGGTTTTTAACAGATCAAAGAGGTGTAGTTGCCCATGGCAGCTTTTCAGGCACTTTTTCTGATGTAGATGCACAAAAGATTCGCTTCTTGGAAATCCTTACGTACTCTCAATTACTTAAACGTGTTGGACTGGAAGATGCAGATATCGAGCGTGTAATTGGGACATTGTTTGGGTGCAATTTTGTGCTGTTTCAGGAAAAGTATCACTGATAGAGACGACAAATTTTTATACACTATCAGAAAATGTAGGAGGGTAAATAATGGTTGTCATTGATAAAGAACTTTGTACCGGATGCGGAAACTGTGTAGCGGATTGTATTTCTGCGAAATTATCTGTGAAGGATGGAAAGGCTGTTTATAGCGGGGAGTGCCTGTATTGTGGGCACTGTGTCGCCATTTGTCCGGCGGGGGCAGTGTCTATCCCTGAGTATGATATGGAGGACGTGGAGGATGGCCAATTCGACATAATCCAGGTGCGTGACCTTCTAACAGTGGTCAAATCCCGTCGAAGTATCCGCCGTTATCAAGACAAGCGGATTGAGCGTGAGAAACTTGAAAACATTGTACAGGTCGGGCGCTATACAGCTACGGGAGCCAACAGGCAGGCGTGCCGTTTTATTCTGGTGCAGGACGAGCTTGAAAAGCTGAAAGTGCTGATTTGGGATCGTGTTGAGAAGGCCGTGCACAGCGGTGTACAAGAGGCGGCACCGCTAAAGATGCTGGTGGATATGCGGGCTGATAAAGGTATCGATTATTTGTTCAGAAACGCACCCGCCGTGCTGTACATAGCCGCTGAAAGCCCGTGGGATGCCGGTATGGCGTCGCAGAACATGGAGCTTGCGGCAGTATCGCAAGGGCTGGGTTTTCTTTATAACGGATTTTTGCTTCGCTCTACTGAACTGTGTGATGAGGCTAAAATGCTTCTGAAGGTAGAGGGTAAGCCATTAGAGGCATGTATGCTGTTGGGTTACCCGGATGTAGTGTATCAACGAACCTCACCCCGCAAAAAGGCGGATGCGGTATGGCTCTGATAACGGTAATCATTCTCTTGTATAAACTATACTTGTATGTGCAGTTCTTGTAATGTAGCTGGTAAAGCGGTTGTTTAAATACGGAAACTGGAAGGGGGATTGAATCTCGAATTGTCACAACAAATATGAGTTGCCCATTATGTTTATATTGGAAAAGTGAGAAATGCAAATATGTAATATAGCAACTTGACATTCATTGACTAAAATTTTGCGATACAAAAATGCATATATTCGACATTTTCACATCGCAAACCAAGTCAATGTAAAGTCAAGTTGCTATAGCTATATTTAATAATATAATAGTTTGACTTTAAAAAGCTTTCTGGAATGAGTTCCAGTACAATTGCCAAGATGGCCAATGGTGAATCAGTAACATTGACAGTAATTGAGCATATGTGTGACAAGCTCGAATGTATCATTCAATATGTATTGGAGCGTGTAAGAATAAATAGTGAAAAGCTACCAGAAGAAAAGGAGCACTAGAAATGGCTGAAAAGCAGATAATTGATGTGATGTGGGATGATGCCCCGATAGATGTAACAGCAGAGGTAAACTTTATATGGTCCATTGCAAATAAGCTGCGTGGACCTTATCAGAGCGATAAGTACAAGGATGTAATCATTCCGATGGTTATTATTCGTCGCTTTGAGTGCGCATTGGCACAGACGAAGACGGCGGTAGTAGAGCAATTCAATAAGAACCCGGCATATCCTGCAAAAGCCATGTTTCGTATCTCTGGGTATCAGTTTTATAATACAAGTGATTATGACCTTGCAGAGCTTGTGAACGATTCTGAACATTTGGCTGCTAATTTTAAGAATTATATTCAGGGATTTTCAGCAAATATTCAAGACATTATCAAGAGCTTAGATTTCGATAAGCAGATTGATAAAATGGATAAGAATAACCGCCTGCTTAGTGTTGTAAAGGCATTTTCTGAGATTGATTTGGATCCTAAGACCATAGACAACGTGAAGATGGGATACATATTTGAAGAGCTGATCAGGAAATTCTCTGAAAATACCGAGGCCGGCGACCATTATACAGGAAGAGATATTATTAAGACAATGGTAAACATTTTGCTTGCGGAAGGCTGTGATGATATCTTTGACGATGGCAAGGTCATCACTATATTAGATCAGGCGTGTGGAACGGGTGGCATGCTTTCCACAAGCTACAATTTTATTAAGCGATATAATCCAACTGCGGATGTCCGGCTGTTTGGGCAGGAGATAAATCCGGAGTCTTATGCGATATGCTTGGCAGAAATGCTGATTAAAGGACAAAATGCTGAAAATATCCGTATGCAGGATACAATGAAAGCAGATTGCTTCAAGGACACTAAAATGCGTTTTGTGATTGAAAATCCTCCTTTTGGTACTGCATGGGGCGGAAAAGATGCAGGTGAAGGTGTAGAACAGGCTGTGAAAGACGAATACATCAAGGGATTCAATGGCAGGTTTGGCGTAGGTTTACCCGGTTCTGGGGATATGCAGCTTTTGTTCGTTCAGTCAGCTATTGATAAGATGGATAATAATTATGGCAGGGCGGCGATTATCGAAAATGGCAGCCCACTGTTTGCGGGTGGCACTTCATCAGGAGAGAGCCAGATCAGAAGACATTTGCTTGAAAATGATTTGATAGAAGCAATCATTGCACTTCCGACAGACTTATTTTATAATACAGGAATTGCAACCTACATATGGGTATTATCTAAAAATAAACGTGAAGAACGTAAGGGAAAGGTACAGCTTATTGATGCCAGCAGCATTTATCATAAGCTCCGTAAGGCTCTGGGAAATAAAAAGAATGAAATCACTCCCGGGGATAGGTCTGCCATTACTAAGCTGTATGCAGATTTTATACCAAATGAGCTTTGTAAAATTTATAAAAATGAAGAATTCATTTACCGCGAATATACAGTGATGCAGCCATTGCAGAGAAGTTATGCCGTTACGGAAGAGCGCATCCGGCAGATGCTTTCAAAAGGAGCGTTAAGTACGCTGTATGATGAGGCAAAGGTTAATGAGTTGGAAAATGTGGAAGAGTTAAGTGGTAAGGATGTTAAGAAGTTGGAGAGTTATCGGAGTAATAAATCGGTTTATGATGGCATTCTGGATATACTAAATAAAATCGTGTCAGATACTGTATATCTGTCACCCGAAGCATTTATGCCGATTCTTACTAAAGCACTTGCAGATGTAACCACAGACAAGAAGCTGTTAGATAAAATAGCAGATGGCTTATCAGTTATGGATAAAAGTGCGGTAATACAAAAAGATAAAAAGGGAAATGTGCTATATGATAAGGAAACAAAGGATACGGAAATTGTGAAATTTGAGGAGGATATTGATGCGTATATGGCAAGAGAAGTACTTCCTCATGTACCGGATGCAGTTGATTTTTTTGAGGAAAGGGTAGAGGCAAAGAATCAGGTCATTAAGACCGGGGCAGAAATTCCGTTTACAAGATACTTTTATAAATATCAGCAGCCGACTCCAAGTGAAGTGCTGGAAGAAAGGTTTTTGGAATTGGAAAAATCCGTGAGTGAGCGAATTGCGAAGTTATTTGGAGCATTATGAAGGTTTTTGAAATAAAGGTAATATTTTATAGATACATTATTGAAGCTCAAAAAACAAGTATATCATGCAGTGGATAGCATCAGATGGAATTGATTTGTATCTGAAAAGGAACAATGTGGTGAATTTGAGGCATAGAAGATCATCCACTATCTGCAACAGCAGATGAACGATAAAAAAATTATGATACTACATAATGTGTAGATAGTTCTATAGCAGAAGATACAAAAAGAAAGTGGTGGATATATGCGTGAAACCAAGGAAAGCGGAATAGAATGGATTGGTGAAATACCCAATGGGTGGAAGATAAATTGCATAAAACATAATTACTATATCTTAGCTGGTTCAACACCTAAAAGTGAGAGGGAAGAGTATTGGGATGGTAATATATTGTGGATAACACCAGCCGACTACAAAACTCGTGACAAATATGTAGAAGCCGGGCGAAGGAACATTTCAGATAAAGGATATATGTCTTGTGGTACAACGATGATTCCAGTCGGCAGCATTATATTTTCGAAACGAGCACCTATAGGTACGGTTGCAATCAATAAAGTTGAGCTATGCACAAACCAAGGCTGTTTAGCATGTGTTGCGAAGAGTGATAGGGTCAATAATGAGTATTTCTATTATGCAATAAGTGTTGCTACAGAGCAATTTGAGTTACTCAGTTCAGGGACGACATTTAAGGAAATATCAGCAAATGGTTTTTCAAACGTGAAATTACCATTACCTAGTTTTGAGACACAAGTGACAATAGTTAATTTTTTGAATCGCAAATGCTCCGAAATAGACGACCTTATGTTTAACATACAGACACAGGTTGATAGTTTGGGAGAATACAAGGGTTCTGTGATTAATGAAGCGGTGACAATGGGCTTAAACCCTAATGTGGAAGTGATAGATAGTGGAATTGAATGGTGTCCTGCGATTCCGAATCATTGGTCTGTAATAAATCCCAAAGCTCTATTTTCATTAAGAAATCAGAGAGCAATACAGGGAGAACGACAGCTAACAGCAAGTCAGAAACTAGGAATTGTATATCAAGATGAATTTATGGAAGCTGAGGGACAGAAAGTTGTAACAGTTGAAAAGGATTTCAGTATACTAAAGCATGTTGAACCTAACGATTTTGTTATTAGCATGAGGAGCTTTCAAGGAGGACTGGAATATAGTGAGCTAAGTGGGAGCATAAGTTCTGCCTATGTAATGCTGATACCGAATAATGAAAAGGTATTTCCACCATTTTGGCGATGGTTTTTTAAGTCTAACAAATATATCAATGCCCTGCAGAGTACAACTAATCTTGTGCGAGATGGTCAAGCAATGAGATATTCTAATTTTATTAAGGTGCCTTTGTTTTTGATTCCCAAAGAAGAGCAAGTGAAGATTGCTGATTACTTGGATAAGAAGTGCAAGGGGATTCATGAGATTATAAAAATAAAGAAAATGCTGATCTCTACCCTTGAAGAATACAAAAAGTCCCTCATCTACGAATACGTAACAGGAAAGAAAGAGGTACCAAATGAATAGCATTCTATCCGAAAAGGAATACCAAAAGTACATATTAGAGCTATTGGAACAGGAAAATGGTTACATAATCCGAAGTGCAAAGAAATACAACCGCTTCTTTGCAATGGATCGTGAGATGCTTTTTCAGTTCCTGAATGATACACAACCAGAGGAGATGAACACATTACGCAAGGTATATAAAAATGATCTTGAGGAAACCTTAGTAAATTACATAAACTCTGAAATGACAAAGAAGGGCAGCAGTATCATTAGTGTATTAAAGCATGGCATTGAGATTTCTAATCAGAAACTGGAGCTTATGTATACCAAACCAGCTACCACCTTTAATAAAGACCTGATGGGCAAGTACCATAAGAATATCTTCTCTGCAATGGAAGAGGTATGGGCAAGTGACAAGGAAAGAATTGATCTGGTCGTTTTCTTAAATGGGATAGCAATTCTGTCCTTTGAACTAAAATGCAATGCAGCAGGTCAATCCTATGAAGATGCAATCTGTCAATACCGGATGGAAAGAAATCCGAAGACAAGGCTGTTCCGATTTAAATCAGGATGTATTGTGAATTTCGCAATGGATTTAGAACAGGTATTTATGACCACAAGACTTACTGGAGACAGTACATTTTTCCTGCCATTTAATATGGGAAACGGGGAAGGCGTAAATGCTGGAGCCGGGAATCCGTTGTATGAGGATAAATATAGCGTGTCCTATATGTGGGAAGACATTCTGACGAAAGATACTTTACTTGATTTGCTGGGAAGGTTTATTTTTCTGGAGGTAAAAGAGAAAGAAGATGAAGCAACCGGCAAGAAGAAAGTAAAGGAAACCTTGATTTTCCCGAGATATCATCAGCTTGACGTAATTCGTAAAGTAATGAATGATGTGCTTATTAATAGAACGTCACAGAATTATCTGATACAGCATAGTGCAGGTTCCGGGAAAACCAATTCGATTGCATGGCTTGCATACAGGCTTTCTTCCCTGCATGATGCAGATAACAGGATTATCTATGACAATGTAATTATCATTACAGACCGTGTGGTGGTGGATAGGCAGCTGCAGGCGGCTATTATGGGGATGGAGCATAAAGCAGGGCTGATCAGGGTAATGGATGAAAAGTGTAATTCGGCAGATCTGGTAATTGCATTAAATGGAAATACCAAAATCATTGCTACCACTATTCAGAAATTTCCATACATAGTAGATAATGTGGCTGGATTGAAGGAAAAACATTTTGCCGTCATTATTGATGAAGCACATTCTTCTACATCAGGAAAGGATATGGCTGCGGTTACAAAGTCGTTAGGAGCAGGTGAAAATCCCATCACAAGTGATGGTGCGGAATACTACGATACAGAAGAAATGATTGTGGACGAAATCATCAGGCATGGTAAACAGAGCAATGTGTCTATGTTTGCCTTTACCGCAACACCGAAGCCTACGACATTGCAGCTATTTGGCAGGATAAACAGAAAAGGGCAGAGAGAGGCATTTCATATCTATTCTATGAAACAGGCAATAGAGGAAGAATTCATTCTTGATGTATTGCAGAATTTTACCAGATATGAGACCTATTATCAAATCAATAAGGAGATTGAGGACGATCCCAAATGCAAGACGGCAGATGCAAAAAGGCAGATTGCAAGATTTGTGACTTTGCACGAGGTAAATATTGGACAACGGGTGGAGGTAATCATTGAACATTTTAGGACAGCCGTTATGCAGGAATTGAATGGGACTGCTAAGGCAATGGTTGTAACAAGTTCCAGAGAAGAGGCGGTTAAGTATCGTCAGGCATTTGATAATTATGTGGGGAAGAAAGGCTATTCAGATATCCGGGCATTGGTGGCATTTTCTGGAAAAGTGACTATCCGGGAGGATGGAAAAGAGGATTCCTATACGGAAAGTTCCATGAATAGATTTTCTGAGGACAAGCTGGCTAAAGAGTTTGATAAGGACGACTATCAAGTACTTCTGGTGGCGAATAAATATCAGACTGGATTTGACCAGCCTAAACTGTGCGCAATGTATGTCCTGAAAAAACTGAAGAAGGTATCTGCGGTACAGACATTATCAAGATTGAACAGAATCTGTCCCCCATACGATAAGAAAACATTTATACTTGACTTCGTAAACTCTTATGAGGATATAAAGGAGGCTTTTGCACCATACTACACCACAACACTTTTGGCGAATTCGGTTACGCCTACTTCGGTATACGATTTGGAAACGAGAATTGATGCATATGTGGTCATTGATCCATTTGATGTGGATGCCATGAATGATTTGTTCTATAAACAAGACAAGAATGGCAGAGACAAGCAGAAAATGACGTTCTACTTCAAAAGAGCGAAAAAGATGATAGAACAGTATAGTGATGAAGAGCAGAGAAACATTGTGTCACTCCTGCGAAACTTCGTGAGGTTCTATGAGTTCCTGCTGCAGGTGTCATGCTTTGAAGATGTGGAACTTCATAAAAAGTATAATTTTATTAACTGCCTGCTGTCATATATTAATATTAAGCATCCGGGTGGCGGATATAATCTTGACGGAAAGATTAAAGCTACGAATTTTTTACAGAAGAAAGGTGAGGAGCATAAGTCCTCAAATCTTGTGTCAAATCCTTTTGTAAAGCTGCCAACAGCAGATAAATTTGTGCTGAGTGAGGATAAAGAGGCAAGGCTATCTCAGATTATTGCTGAAATCAATAGTAGGACAGGAAGGAGTTATGATACTGATTTTACGATAAAAGCGATGCTGCAGCTTAAAGATATCATGATGAAGTCAGGGAAGCTTAAAACCAGTGCGAAGAATAACACGGTGAAGGATTTTGAGTTTTCTTATTTTGATAACATTGATGATGCATTGATTGAAGGTTTGGAGCAGAATCAGGACTTTTTCACTTTGCTTTTATCCAATGAGGAAATCAAAAAAGAGGTACTTGGCATTTTTACAGATGAGATATATATGAGCTTGAGAGATGCTAATGATTCAGAGGGCGGTGCGGTGTATGGATTTGAGCAGGAAGAATCGCAGAAGGTGGCAGATAGTGAAGTATCATTCGGGAAGAATTAAGAAATTTGCTGTACAGAGGAAGTTAGAGAGAGCTGCTGCTACTGTGCCTGATAATATGAATACAATAACAGCATGGACTGAATACTTCGAAAAAGAATTTTAACATATGACGATGCTGAAATAGGTATACCCATCAATGCACGAGACGGGAATCGAACCCGCGCCCCCCTCCTTGGCAAGGAAGAAAAGTGGGTGGAGTATCGTTTGGTAATGTGGTGTAAAGGCGCATGGAATGTGGGTTCTGGGATTTTTTCGTTGAATAGGTTTTTGTGACTTTGGGTAACATTGAGTATCGTTGTTACCCATTTGTTACCCAGACATTTTTCTCTTTTCATAAAGGTATTCCTAATGAGGGCATCTATAGTGCTACTCCATATCCATTTGTGATAGTTGCCATAATTGTTCACGCTTTCCATACACTACAGCAGTTACTTGCACTTTATAGTTTTCTTCATCTATCCAAAAGTATACAAGATAAATTTTCACTGGCAAACGGTGTATTCCATAACTGCCCCACGGATATTCATCAGTCAAAGCCACACGTTGGAGGAACTGAGATAATGATAAAATGGCATTCTTCAATGTGTCCAGTAAATGTAAAGCAGCATCCGGAGCTTTCAGTGTGTAGGCAATGTAATGTGCATTTCCTGCATCTGCTCCTGAGCCTGCTTTGTTATTTTAACGATATAAGTCTCAGCCATTAACCCAGCTCCCGTCTTAAGTCTGCAAACACATCAGTAGCGAGACGGGATTTGTCTTCTTTCGCTTCTGCCAGTCCCTTTTCCATCATGGAATCAAATTCTTTTGTGGTCATTGAATTCCTTGCCATTGGTTCGGTGTTAAGTGTCAATGGAAAAGGAATGCTTTTTGTCATTATTATTTGTTTATAAAGCATATTGATAACAACAGAAGCTGGGACACCAAGTTTTGACATAATGGATTCAGCCATTTCCTTTACTTCGGGTTCAACACGAGCAAGTACATTAGCACTTTTTGTAGCCATAATTGCACCACCTTTCTTTTTTACTATTATACATTGTTGTATAACGGTTAGCAATACAAAGTCTGGAAATTGCCGGCTGTAGTGAATTTTCCAAATTCACAAATGCATCGGCAGTAGGATCTGTGGTTACGCCTATCTCATGAATATATTTCTTCACTGTATAGACTTGAATTCTATCTTCTGCATCGGGGAGGGATTATATAACCTTCAATCATGTTTTTCTGAACGATCATCCGGTCATTGTAGCGGCCAACAATCACCTTTCGTAAGAGGGGGAGCTATGCGATAAGCAGGAGCCATCGAGAACAAAGAATTTTTAGATTAACACAAAGACATTGAAATACAAGCATCTTTGTGTTAATCTTAGATACGATAAGGGATTCCCATGAAATATTACAAGTAATTAGTTGACAAATGGGTCTTTAACTATCAAAATTTAATAGAAATGATTGGAAATAGCCAAAGTACTATATCTGGTTGCAACTTAATTAGTTTGCACGATAATTGATATGGTAAGGGGTTGACTTTGTATGGTAGAAAATCAGAATAAATATCGCAGAAATATAGGTTTTGCGTTGGAAATGGAGGAATACTATGCCAAATAAGAAAGATGAAATAACTATACACAGCTCAGCAGCCGAGTATTTGACTTATGTTGCGGCTGTCGGTAATAATTCAGACAGTATGGAAATGCGCTATGAAGATGAGAATATCTGGCTGACACAGAAAATGATAGCAGCATTGTATGATGTGAATGTGCGTACGGTAAATGAACATATCAAAAAAATTTATTCAGATGAAGAACTTTCAGAAGAAGCAACTATCCGGAAATTCCGGATAGTTCAAATTGAAGGTTCACGGCAGGTTAATCGAGAAGTCATTCACTATAATCTGCAGATGATTATTGCTGTGGGATTTAAGGTCAACAATGACCGTGCTGTGCGTTTTCGCAAATGGTCAGGGCAAATTGTCAAGGATTATACCATTCAGGGCTGGACGATGGATAAAGAGCGTTTGAAAAAGGGACATATGTTTACAGATGAATATTTTGAACGTCAACTGCAAAGTATTCGTGAGATACGTCTTTCTGAACGAAAATTTTATCAAAAAATTACAGACCTATATGCTACAGCGTTTGACTATGATAAAGATGCTAAGACTACCAGACGATTCTTTCAAACCGTGCAGAACAAGATGCACTGGGCTGTTCACAGACATACAGCAGCGGAGCTTATTGTAGAGCGAGCTGATGCAGAGAAAGAGCATATGGGCTTAACTACGTGGGAATCTGCACCAGATGGAAAAATTGTCAAAGCAGATGTGTCGATTGCAAAGAACTATCTGAATGATAAAGAGATGTCGTATTTGGAGAGAATTGTTTCTTTATATCTTGATTATGCAGAATTGCAAGCCGAACGTCAGATTCCGATGAGCATGGAGGATTGGGCAAAACGACTTGATGGCTTCTTAGAATTCAATGGCAATGAGTTGCTAACTGGCGCAGGCAAGGTTAGTGCAGAGCAGGCAAAGCTCCATGCAGAAACGGAATTTGAAAAGTATCGTATCGTGCAGGATAGAATGTTCATGTCCGATTATGATAAATTTCTGCTGGAATTAGAAGGACAGATAAAAGTGGATTCACAATGAGAAAGAAACGAATAGAAACTGTACAAAGCATCATTAAGGATACCTCTGGAACACAACGCAGATTTATACTAAAATCGGGAAATTTGGAATAGGTTCTGATTTACAGTATCAGGATGAAATGCATGGTTCATTATTTCTGCAGGCAGACCGTGTTGTGGATTTGATTTATCTGAAGTATTTAACCCCTCTATTTCATATGATAATGTTACCAGAATTGAAACATATCCTTATCCAAAAGCCGGTGTCCGCGAAGCGGTATATAATGCATTGATACATTCTAACTGGGCAGACAGTATTCCGATTCAGATACGAATTGAGGAGGATGCCATGTATATCAGTAATGGCTGCGTTTTTTCGCATGATTGGACGGCTGAGACATTGATGCACAGACACCGTTCCTTTCCGTATAATCCGGATATAGCAAATGCATTTTTCCGTGCCGGGTATGTAGAGGTATGGGGACATGGTATTCATAAAATTTGTGAAACCTGTAACGAGCATGGAACACCGATATCCCATGATGTCATGAACAAAAAGCAGGCGGGGTAGTATCCATTTACATGGACATATACACGCAGATCAAAATTATAACAGGATAAACAGAGAACAGGGTATCAAAAGATATGATGTTGGAGTAGATGCTAATATTTTTATGCCGATTTCAATCAAACAAATCATACAATTTTATTATGTGGACATTTAACAGGTAAATGACAAATGCAGGTTTCTGATTGACAATTTTTTATCAGGATACACACAAAAGGCTTAGTGATTTGGTAATTGATACTTTTTTCCTCTTTATTATTGTCAAAATATTATGAATATGATAGTATAATGTCATTAGTTGGGGGTGCCAAATATTTGTTTATGAGATTGTGTGTGAGGCAATTATAAACTTTAATTAATAAATATTGCACATTTAGTCTCCACTTAAAAGAATATTACTTTAAGCGGAGCACTTTTTGTTTATGCGTAGATCCTTATGGAAGTATAAGAGGTAGCATATAGGCAAAGTAGAAAATCAATTACTGACTATTAGGAGTTATAGTCTGTAATTGATATTGAGTGTTGCAGCAGTTTATTATAGCAATAATGGGAGGTTTGAATTAGTGTTATATTTAGTAAAGAGAATAACGAATATGATCGATGTGATGTAATAGTAATTTTTACAAGGAGAATTATTATGAATGAATCTGCTTTACAATTAAAGTTACAAAAGAATGTTTTGTATAAAGAATTGCTTAATCGGAGCGAAACCGATCAATCGCTCTATCCAGTACTCACTTTAATCCATGATGTTGGAGAATACGCTATTTCAATCTCAAAGTCAATCATTATGAATATGCGTGAGTATACTCTCCACGATGATAACCATATTTTTAATATGTTGTACTTAGCAGGAAAGCTTATACCTAAAGATTTATTAAATGAACTGTCAACACCAGACATTATGATGATAATTTTAGCAATATTTCTTCACGACATAGGTATGTCCCCACAGGGAGATTTAATAAATGCTTGGAAAAATCAATTGTCGGACGAACAAGCACTCCCTTATGCTAATGAAATTGCAGCTTTTCAACGATTTAGAAGTAGCTTTGTTCGTGAACTACAGGAAATTGAATCTTTTCAAAAAGAGAAGCAGTATTCAAAAGCTCAACTAATAGAAGATCAAATTATAACAAATTACATTAGGAATACACATGCTGATCGTGCGCGTAAGTTAATTGCTAAGGATTGGGTTGGGAAAATAAAATATCAAGATACAGACCTTACGCCAACTTTGGCTGAAATTTGTTTTAGTCATAACGAAAATTATATGGCTCTACTTGAGATGGAAATCGTGAAGTTGTGTTCGGTTGATACATTTCTATGCTTACCTTTTATAGCTGTAATTCTAAGATTAACAGATATTATTGACTTTGACACAAAACGTACCCCAAATATACTTTTTTCACATCTTACAATTAAAAATGCAGTATCTTTAACCGAGTGGGTAAAACATCTTTCTGTTTCTGGATGGACTTTTCAAAAAGAAACTATAACTTTTTCTGCCCAGTGCTCACATCCTGCTATCGAAGCATCAATAAGAAATTTTTGTGATCAAATTGATGATGAACTTAAAAACTGTACATTTATCTTAGCTAATCTGACAAGTGAGATTTGTGATGTTGAGTGTTATAAAATTAAACTTCCTGCGTATGTCAATCGTAAAAAAATAGGAGCAAAAATTGATATTGAAACAAGTGTTCCGATTTACTCATATAGAGATACAAAGTTTACCCTAAATAAGAGGCAGGTTGTAGATTTATTGATGGGGACAAAGTTATATGGAAAGCCAGAAGTTGCATTGCGTGAACTTTTGCAAAATTCTATTGATGCTTGCCTATTGAGAAGTAGTTTAAGTGAAGTATGGAGTGATAATTACGTTCCTCGTATATGTGTATCTCTAGAAACTATTGAAAATATTGATTATCTTATTGTTGAAGATAATGGAATTGGCATGAATCAGCATATTATTGATAGTTATTATACAAATATCGGACAATCATATTACACATCCACAGAATTTCATGATTTAGTTTCGGAAACTTCAAAAAAATTTAAACCCATTTCTCGTTTTGGTATTGGAATATTAGCGTGTTTTATGGTGTGCGATAATATGGAAGTCGAAACCAGAAAAGTTTTAGGCCCATATCAAACGGATGAATCATTAAAAATATCTATTGAAGGATATGACAGCTTGTTTGTAATCACAACAGGATTACGACGTGAACCCGGTACGAGAACGGTTCTCAAGCTGAGAGAGGTACATCCTTGGCAACGTATGATCAATGATAAGTTTGTAGCTTGTGTGAATAAATTGATTCCTTTGCCCCCGTTTGAAATAGCAATACATTGCGACGAAATTCAAACAATATACTCACCAGAAGCTTTTGATGAGCTAGATTTCACATTGGAAGATGAGTATTCATGGAGTAAGGAGGATAATATTAAAATCGTATCCTTTGATTTGAATGATAAAATTAAAGGTTTTCGTGGAAAAGCAGAAATTGCATTTATTGCAAATCAATTTGGACAAATACTTAAGGGGTTAGATATTTATCAAAAAGAAGTTATTGTAGAAGGTGAAAGTTTTACACTATCTTCAAGCATATCTTATTCTATAAACTGTATACATAAATCCAGTACAAGCTTGGAGGTTAATGAAGATGGATGTGTAAATACCAATGAATCATTCCGAGAAATATGTAAATCCTCATCATACCTTTCTATCCATGGAATTGATGTCCCTTGTAGAATATTTAGAGACTATACTAATTATAGTCAAAAGACTGTGCTTGAGTTTCCTTTTCCTATACGGTTTAGATTGGATATTGGTTCAACAAACGACTTAAACTTAAATTCTGCTCGTACTCAAATAATTTATGATGAGCTTTGGATATCTTTTGAAAGACAATTTACTGAAATGATAATAAAAAAAATCAAAGAAAATGTTTCAGCAAGCATATGGAATAACATGAAAATAATATTTAGTAAAAATACAAATAATGCAATTTTTCTAGAGTTAATAAATAATTAGCAAAAAGGTATATATTTTTGCAGCTACCCAGTATAGCAATAATGGGTAGTTGGATTAAACAATAGTTGTGGCTATTATTGAAAATCCAAATTTTTATCAATATACGAAATTGTTTTAAAGATCGATAAAAAGGATGGTGCATTATGCAAGATGATAAGCAAGAGAAGAATCCATTTATTTTTCACTTTGAAGATTTATCAGATTGGACTGATAATGAAGAAATTAAAATCATACATGATTCCAATGAAAAAACCATAGTAAAGGATATGGTTTTAAATAAAAAACTTGTTATAACTAAGGAATCAGTAGGTAATTGTGATGAATTAATAAAAAATAACCCTACATTTGCAAAAATAAACATATACGGATATAAATTGGGGAATTATGTTGAGATTGATATTTATAATTTTATTTCAACCGATTTATATTTCGATTATGTGATAGAAAATGATATATATTTTTTTATTGCAGATGTAAAAGTATCAATACATAGTTCTACAGAACTATTTCGATTATTAAAAGATTTAGATATTGGTTACTACACGTATGTCGATGATAATTGTATAACATTATCATTGAATGGAATAACTAAAATTAATTATAGTGATTATTTTAATATAAGTTTCCCAATTCGACGGACTATAGAAATTGTATGTTTCTGTCGATAATATTGCATTTTGACTATTAATTGTAGCTTAAATGAATGAAATGAGCTTTATATAGTCGAATGGATAGTGTA
>Ga0153953_1000105_pt1 | contig 23740 bp, 21 predicted proteins | sample TSNJ037MetaG_FD_104718 | JGI IMG/M metagenome (GOLD analysis project Ga0153953, IMG submission 104718) | Attine ant fungus gardens microbial communities from New Jersey, USA - TSNJ037 MetaG | ecosystem: Host-associated > Fungi > Mycelium > Unclassified | place: USA: New Jersey, Wharton State...
ATTAGGAATCTGCAATTCTGAGAACCCATCAGAAAAAGAAACATTAGAAGCAATTGCCCTGATAGCAGAAAGAACAGGATATTCAGCAGCAGAAATTGATGCGTATTTATGGTTATTCTGTGCTAAAGGATATATTGAAATATGTGGTGGAGTGCCAAAATGTCATATTTGCTCCATTAAAAGTTTTTGCCATTATTTGGACATCATATGAAAAAGAATAATATGCACGGGGGCGGCTTTATTCTTATGAGCGCAGAAACAGATGAAGCCATGAATGTAAGTATTTATCAGATAACAGGTTGTAAAGTGATATCTATTGATTATGCCCTGGCACCTGAGTATCCGTTTCCCGCAGCAGTGAATCAGGTATATGCTATGGTTAAGGATGTACATAAGAATGCAGCCGGGTATGGAATTGACCCTGAGCGTATGGCAATCGGCGGCCACAGTGCGGGAAGTTGTGGCTGTTTTAAACAGGAGGATTATATAAGTGAAGACAAAGGATAAAATGGCTTATATTGGAAGTCTGGTGAAAGAGGCACGTGAGTCAAAAGGGATCTCGCAGATAGCATTATGCAAAGGTTTGTGCAGCAGAGCAATGTTGGTACGGCTTGAGCAGGGGGTTAATAATCCTGAAAAAATACTGGTTGATGCTTTTTTTCAGAGGTTGGGATTATCAATAAACAAGTTTGGGATGGTTTATGTAAAAAATGAGTATGAAAGTTTTGAACTGCGAAGGGTGATTATTAATGCAATATTGGATGGGGATGTTGAGTGGGCAGGAAAACAGATAATCCTGTATGAAAGGAATTATGAACATACATCCTGTAAGAAATTACATAAGCAATTTATAGATATTGCTAAGATTATAATGGAGAAGGTAAGCAACAAAAAGCATGATAATGAAATAGAAGAAATGATACGAAAAGTATTATGCCTGACTTGCCCAGATTTTCATGAAGAGGAAATCATGAGTTATCTGTTGTATGATAAGGAAATTACCCTTATCCTGCTGCTGGCAGAAAACCTTCATCATCAGGGAAGGAAAGAGGAAGCAATAAGATTATATTTTCTGTTGCTGCGGTATATGGATAATAATGTGTCTGATGAGGAGGAACTGGTTCGGTTGTATCCAAAGACTGCCTTACTGTTGTCTGAAATACTTTTGGAGGAAGAAAGGTATGAGGAGCTGCATATTTGTAGACATGCCATTCAGATATTAAAGGAAAACCATAAAATATGTTTTTTAGAAGAACTCTTATCCATCAGTCTGGCAGGATGGGAAGCAGAAGGAAGTACCAGGTATCTGGAGAACAGAGAATATTATCAGACGGCTATCAATGGACTGAAGGAGCTGCAAGAAAATGAGACAGACAGAAAAAGAGATAAACTGCTATTATCAGAGCCAGTATCACAAGGATGGTTGATAGGTGATCAGATTTCTTCCCTTCGGAAAATATGCGGATTAAGTCAGGAAGATTTAGGGATATGCGATCCGGCAAGCATATCCAGAATAGAGCGCGGCAGGAAACCAACTGATAATCATTATCTGGAAATAATGGAAAAAATAAGCAGAGTTGGAATGCTATATTACCCATTTATTCTATCGGAAAAATATGCGTTGCATGTAGCAAGAGGTAATTTTACACGTTACATTGCGCGGAAGGATTATACCAACGCTGATAAAGTATTATTGTCATTGGAGGCAGGATTGGATAAGTCGGAACCAATCAACCAGCAGTATTTATTGAGGAGCCGTGCGCTTGTGGATAATGGAAAGGGGCTGCTATCAAGAGAAGCAATGTTGGATAAAATTATGGATGCAATTAGAATTACGGCACCTGTTAATGTGGAGTATAGGAAAGGCGGAACAATGTTTGGAACAATGGTATCCGAAGAAACATTGATTGGGTATCTTGAAAGCTGGCCGCTGACACAAATGGAAACCATAATATGGAATAATATTGCAAATGCAAAGGGAGATTTGGGTAATATTGAGGAGAAAATTCAAATATTGTCCATGATTAAAAAGAATTATGAGAAGAATCCAGTCAGTCTGTATCATAATGCAAAGGGGTATCTCATAACGTTAAATAATCTTGTTAATGAATTAGAGTCCGTAGATGCGGACGATGAAGCAATAAGATACTGCGAGGAAGGTATCAGGATATGTCTGGTATCAGGTGATGGTTATGTATTGGTAGATTTATTATTTACAAAGGCCTTTTGCCTTTATAAAGTGGAAAAGGACGAGAAATTTTGCTTTAAATTATTAAGAGTGGCTTTTTCCATAGCTTATATATTAGATTATAAAGCAATGTGTAATCTTATAAAGAAATATTGTGACGAAACATTTCAAAAGGATACACTATAGTGTATCCTTTTGATACTTTTAGCAATCAATAAAGATAAAGTTATTTTTATTGATATTACTAGATATCCTCCATATTATCTCTGTATCCGAATGTTGTAATACCAGAATCTTTACCTGTAGATACCTTAGATGAGAATATAGGATGGATAGTGGGTAAAATAACTACTAATAATAAAGATAATAATAAGAAATACTTTATTTTACTTACCATATTTGTGTCCTCCTTTTTGATAAAATTATATCAAAGTAGTACTTATGATACAATGACGTTTAATGGACACTATTTGTGCATCAAGCGTCATTGTTTTTTCTGAAATAAGGGATATAATGTAAAAAAATAAGATAAAAGAAATTAACGATAAATCATGTATTCATTCAATATGGTTAGTATAATGATTTAACAGATCATGAGTTTTAGAGAGGAGGTGATGTTATGAGGAAATATAAAGCTCCTAAAATGAAGCTGATTAAGGCTCCAGCTGCTTTGTTTGCAGATGCAGCACAATAATTTTGAGAAGAAACTATCTCAGTTTAACTGAGATGGTTTCTTCTACAAATTGATTATTTCGTGTATATGAGTTCATCAATATGCAATTGTGTTCAATTTGACACAGAATGATTCCACATTAAAATTGCCGCTTTGAAGCATACTCTAAGAAGGTTTTAAACATTAATGGAAAGGGCTAAAGCCGGTGAATACTCGCAGCCCATTGACTCCTAAAACCCTAGTGGTATGTTATGCTAGATTCAATGGTATGAATGACTGGTACACATTTTGCGTCTATATGGTATCTTTACTGCGAAATAGTCATACAGCAGATTTAGACTAATTGAAAGGACATGTAATTATGTGCAACTTATATGAACAAAACATAGCATTTAGAACCCGCAGATTAGCGGGAAAGGATATCTTAATAGGAGAAAACAAATGCTATGAACTCAATGAAGTAGCTTTTGAGATATGGAAATACTTGGATAATGAGCATACCATAGACGAAATTATTGAATTCATTAGCGGAGAATTCTCTGAGGATGTTAATATTATTAAGCAAGATGTTATTACCTTTACCAATTCTATGCTGGATAGTAACGCTATTAGGAAGGTTAAGGATGAATAGCTACACATTTAGCCGTAATGAAAATGCAATGTGGACATGCATTTTTATTATGTGTTTAATTACCAAATATATGAATCCCAATTTTCTACAATTACTTATTTTTTGGTTACTAATTATTATAGTAAATGGAAATGCCAAAAGAGTTTATTCGAATAAATATATAAAACTATCATTTGCTATACGGAGAAGCTTATATGTGATACCCTTATTTCTCCCGCTTGCTATATTTAAAGTAGACATAATTGCTTCAAGATTATTTACAGACATATTTATCGGGATTATTATCGGATTAATTTTTCTATCTCCCAAAGTTAACGAATGGAAGCTATTACTAAATAATGAGTTTATTGCACTATCTTCAAAAAGACATAAAATCAGCTACTTTTCAGAAACATTAATGCTCCTATTAGGCGCAATTGGTGAGGAAATCTTTTTTCGGGCATATATAATCGGGCAAATAAATAATGGCAATGGGCTATTGGCTATCACAACAAGCACATGTTTGTTCTTTTTGCATCATTTTGGTTTAAAGTGGGGTAATGAATTTACGTTCTATGACTATATCATTGAAATCTCATTTGGTTTAGTTAGCTCGCTAATATATTTATACACTGGTTCAATTATAATTACTGTATTCATGCATATTATTTACAATACTCCTCATGTATTAATATCAGTAAAAGAGTATAAATTCCACTATATCAGAACCAAGGGAGACATAAAATGGAAAAAATAGTTGAGATAAATGATTTGCATAGAACTTTTAAGATAACCAGTGGATGGTTTAGAAAAAAACATAGAACCATTAACGCGCTAGATGGAATATCGTTCGAAATATATAAAGGAGAGGTTTTTGGGTTACTGGGGCCTAATGGTGCTGGGAAAACAACAACTATTAAGATTCTTTCTACCCTGTTAGCACCCACCAACGGTACATGTAAGATATTTGGATATAACACTTTTGGTGAAGAAAAAGAGATCAGAAAAAAAATTAACTTTATATTTGGTGGAGAAATGGGTATATATCGAAGGATATCAGCTAAAGAAAATCTGATCTATTTTGCCAATTTGTATCACGTTCCTGAAGCAGATAAAAGCCAACTGATTGAAAAGCTGCTTAAACTTGTTGGTCTTTGGGAGAAAGCTGATATTAAAGTAGAGACATACTCCAAGGGAATGATTCAACGATTGCAAATAGCAAGGGGACTTGTTAATAACCCGGATATTATCTTTCTAGACGAACCCTCCATTGGTCTTGATCCCGTGGGAGCCAGGGAATTGAGGGATTTAATCAAAGTTCTTAAAATGGAAGGCAAGACTATACTGCTGACAACTCACTATATGTATGAAGCAGATGAGTTGTGTGATAGAATTGCAATAATTAATCATGGTAGATTAGTTGCACTTGATACATCTGAAAATATAAAAAGAAAAGCGGAGAATACGTCTGTTTTGGAAATAGAAACTTTAGATGGTATCGATGACGACAAAATTGCGGAAATCAAAAAAATCGGATTCGTAGAGATGGTGACGTTAAGAAATGTAGAGCATAAAAATATTATTGAAGTACAATATGCATGCGAACACGAGATTACCAATAATGTTCTAGAAATTATAAAGGATATAAAAATATTGTCTATAAAAACCAGAGAAGCCTCACTAGAGGATGCTTATATCACTTTGATAGGTGCACAGAATGAATAATTACTTAATTTTAATACGAAATACGGTCTTGCTCCAAATGAAGAACTCATTTGCCAGGCCAATGTTCAAATTTTGTTTAATATTTCAGCCAGTAATCTACTGCTTTATTACATACATGATGTATAAACAGTCATCTTCACAAAATTTCACTTCTTTTGTTGTTTTAGGAAGTGGACTGTTGAGCTTATGGAGTTGTATCTGCTTTTCTTCCATGGGCGACTTGGAAAGAGAACGGTATATGGGGACATTAGAAATAATATATGGAACACCTACCAGTTTTAAATTAATTGTTTTTGGAAAGATTTTAGGTAATACATTGTTAGGTATGACTCCCTTGTTAATTTCATTTATATTAGCATTTTGTTTCATACAAGAACCATTAGATATTAAGAGTCCTCCTCTTTTTGTGTTTTCTTTTTTAATAGCTATTATTGCATTTATTTGTATATCATTCATGTTTATGGCTGTGTTTACAATCTCCAGGAGTGCGGGTGTATTAATGAATTGCTTAGAATATCCCATTTTCTTTATATGTGGTTTTATAGTACCTATTGATTATTTACCAAATATATTAAAATCCATGTCAATGCTTTTCTCCCCTACTTGGGTAATGCAGCTTCTGCGCACGAGTATTGAGGGTGAGAAAAGCAGTTCATATTATATGGAATGCTTAATCATTACATGCCTGATCAGTATTGTCTATCTATTGATAAGCTCCTTTCTATTTCGGAAAATGGATAAAATGATTAGAATAAGTGGAAGTTTGGGGGTAAAGTAATTATGGTAGCAGTTAAGCGTTTCGCAACACAATCATATATCTCTTTTAAGGCATTATTTGGCTGGCTTGATCCTAAAAGTTATATTTTTATTAAAATTGTTTCACCAGTTTTTCAGTTGCTGTTTTTTTGTTTAATTGCCAGATATTGCTATAATACAACTGATCTGGCACCCTATGTATTGGGTAACGCTCTACTGCTATGCGCGTCTAACTGTATATTTGGGCTAGGAACGATTTTTATAATTGATAAAAATTACGGTACAATAAAATCAATAATTGCCATGCCTACAAGCAAATTTATTTTGTTCATTCAAAGAGGTCTTCCCTATGCGATTGATTCATTGAGTTCAGTAGTAATAGGAGCAATTATCGGAATTGTATTTTTTAAGATTGACTTGAGAGAGATTAATATAGGGGTTTTATTTATTATCGTACTGGTTGCTATGTTTGCGGTCTCTGGATTTGGGCTGCTTATAGGAGTATGTAGTTTACTGACGACCGAAACGAATATTTTATTGAACCTGTGTAATATGGCACTCATCGCTCTCAGCGGAGCAAATTTTCCAGTCAGTAGTTTGCCTTTTGGGTTAAAAGTCATTTCTTCTTGTCTCCCACTCTCAAGAAGTGTTAAAGCAATCAACATTATGTTAGATGGCGGTACAATAAATGATATAGTTGGTTTGCTAAAGGGTGAGGTGTTTATCGGACTACTAACAATAATAATCGGGTACATTATGCTAAGGGTTGTCTCCGATGTCGCCAGAAAGAATGGAACACTAGAATTATGTTAGTGAGTTTATAAGAAGGAGGTATGAGGAAGTTGAATGCAGAATTGATGAAGAAATACGCCGAACTTATCATCAAGGTAGGGGTTAACATGCAAAGGGGTCAATATGTTGTAATTTCATCTGATATAACCCATTATGGCTTCGTTAGAATTTTGACAGAGACGGCATATGAAAATGGCGCAAGAGAAGTCATTGTTGACTGGTATGATGATATAATAACTCATGAGCGTTATCTGCATTGCGATGATTTTATACTGAATAGTATATATGAATGGAGAATTAAATTTTTTGAAGAATTTGACAAAAGAGACGCTTGCTACATTGGTATAAATAATTACACCTTATATAATTTTAACGATATAGAAATTGATAAATTTAAGGTAGTTAGATTAGCAACTAACACACATTTATCCTATCACAAACATTTACTAAACGAATTTAAATTACAATGGGTGACCGTAGAGTTACCATCAGTAGAATGGGCAGCAAAAGTTTTTCCTGATACATCGCCTGACGAGGCTTATCAAAAACTTTGTGAAGTTTTTATAAAGATTAATAGACTTGATTCAGAGTATCCTATATCAGCCTGGAAGCAACATACTGAGAGTTTAATTAAAGTATGCCATAACCTAAAGTCTCTTAAAATAAAGCGACTTACATTTGAAAATTCTCTTGGGACTTGTTTTAGCCTTGATCTTCCAGAGCAGCATGATTGGATTGGAGGCGTAGTAGAATCTCAAAATTCAATTATTTTTACTCCCAATATCCCTACTGAAGAAATATTTACAGCTCCACAAAAAATGAGTGTTAACGGAAAGGTATGTGTCACTCGCCCGATCTACTATAATGGTAAATTAATTAGGGATATAGAATTAATATTTGAAGATGGAAAAGTAGTGAAAAGTAATGCAAGCATAAACGGTGATCTGTTAGATAAGCTGATCAATACAGATGAAGGTGCTAGGTATATGGGTGAAATTGCATTGGTATCGGAAAAACAGGCAGCTTTTTATAAAGATATTTTTTTCTATAATAACCTCTATGATGAAAATGCATCCTGCCATTTTGCTTTAGGTAGAGCTTATCCTAAATGTTTAAAAGAGTCATTAACGAAAGAGCCAGGTGAAAATAACACAGACATATTAAATGACTCAGCAATACATATAGACTTAATGTTTGGTACGTCAGATTTAAATATTAAGGCAACAACTCAAGATAATGAGATAGTAAAAATTGATATATAGTACAGAAGGTGTAGATTTTTTGAATCTGGGAATGTAAGGGCTTCCTGTTTTGAATTATATATATCGGAAATTTATAATAATAAAGTTATGATATATTTTAATATATAGTTTTGTAATATTAAAATCATGGCAATTTTTACACTGTTAAATAATAAAGGAGATTTAGATATGGCATTTAATGTAAATAAAGATATAGACATTACTTCTATATTGAAAGCGCTTAATGTAACAAGTAAGGATTCAGTTTTTGTTGCTGGCTCGCTTATAGAGCAACAAGTAAACCCCTATTCAAGAGGTATTGGGAATCGATTGTCAGATATCGACATTTTTGTTGTAAAAGATGATATGCAAGAGTGTAATGGAACTTATAATCTTGATTATTTAACGGTAGATTTCATGAAGATAAACAATAGTAGTTACGATATTGAATTCCATGATATAAATTATTTGAAACATATTATTGATGAATTTAATAAAATTGACTTTGGCAAGTCAGAAAGGGTATTTAATTTAATAAGGTTAGATGGCGATGCAAAATTGGAGGACTATATTTCCTTTTTTCATAGACTGAATAATTCAATATGCATTTTTAATCACCCATTATACGATACATTAAAAAAGGGGTTAGATTACGGTAAATATTTCAGGTTACTTGTTAGAATTTGTGTCAACCAAGTTGAAATAGCATATGAAGATGTAATCGGTAACTTAGAAGAGGAGAACTACTATACCGCACTTCAAATAGCAAGAGATATCTCATTTAATTCAATGAAAGCATTAATTTACTACTGCAATGAATCCATGGATAGAGATAAATGGATCCCATTAAAGGTATATAACTTGAAAAGAAAATATCCTGAGGTCGCATCTATGGTAGATTCTTTTTTTCAGTTAAACTACCATGAGATGTTGAATGATAATGCAAGTATAAAATCAAATGTAAATAAATTGATTAAGTTAAGCAATCATGTCATTGAATATGTTAGTCAGAATGGAGGGCTGTGAGATGCTTAACTCTGATGAGTGTACAGAAATAGAAAAGGAATTGAAGAGAATAAATGTAAAATAATAGGATTATCGTGTTTGCATTACAATAGTTTTAAATGATTTATTACAAGGCTATATATAGAAAACGTCTTAAGGAGACCTTACATGAAATTGAAAGAATTTATTGCCAAAATACTTCTAGATAATGGCGTATCCACAGTATTTACTTTGCCTGCATACTATATTACTGAACTTACTGCTACACTTAAAAGGAGTGGCATAAATACAATAGAAATGCGGAGCGAACATAATGTTAGTTTTGCGACAAATGGATTTAGCCTAATTAATGAGGGGATTGGTGTAATGTGTATTAACACAGGGCCAAGTTTAATGAATGCACTTGCGGGCATCAAAACAGCAATGAAGGAAAATATTCCGATATTAATTCTAGTGGGAGTACAAGAAGAAAAAATTAACAATAATGAATCATTTTTTCAGACAATAAATATAACTTCGGATTATGCCAATAAAGTTTATACATTATCTGTAAGAAATATTAAATTATTGGAAGAAAGCATACAAGAAGTTTTGCGACCTGGACACGGGGGACCAGTAATTGTTAAAGTGCCAGTTGATCAGTTAAATGAAAAAGTTGAAGAACTAGATTCTACATATTTATCCAATCATATAATTAGTAATATTATATTTAATATGTCAGTTTTTAAAAGCAAAATAGAAAAATATTTTTACCCCTTATTTCTTTTCGGGCAAGGAATGCATGCAGAGAAAAGTATTCTTACTTATTTTCCCTATCAGTTTGTAACAACTATTATGGCAAAAGAATATGGAATATATAGTTCAAATAAAAATTATTTAGGAACTATAGGCGTTCTCGGTGATAAAAAGGCTAATATCGCTCTAGCCTCTTGTGATATTCTTATTTGTGTTGGTAGTCGTCTTTCAGAGCGTACAATAATGAATAATCAATCTATATTGATAAATAAACACATTATTTATGTGAATAATTCTGATAATATTTGTAAGTATGAAAATACGACAAGTGAGATAATAAATTGTGATGCATGTGAATTTACACAATACTTTGTCAAGCTTAAAAGTAATTCTTATTACTCCTCTATACGCGTTCTCTCACAAAACCAGGAGGTCGATTTTAATCATGAAATGCTAACAACAGATACTGCAGTGAAAACAATATTTTCTAGCTCTCTGGCTCTTCTGTTTTCTGCATTGATGACGGGTTATATACATTGTCTTCATTAAAATATAATCAGCATGGGAAAATAATATTTTATGGTAGTATGGCAGCGGGTGGTTCATCAGTAGGATCTGCTATAGGTGCATATTATGCTAATCCAAATCAACAAGTAATTGTTTTAATTGGTGACGGTGGAATACTAAGTGTTTTGGGAGAACTACAAACCATAGAAAAACAATCTATACCTATTATTGTTTTCTTAATTAATAATAATGGATATGAAAGTATAGAGCAATGGTTTAGAGATTCATATTCAGAGCCTTTTGGCTTTATAGATTTTTTTTCCATAGCTAAAGGTTTTGGTATCGACTATTTACCTATTTGTAATTTAGAGGAATTATATGATTTTGCGCAGAGTTCAGCAGATAAAAAGTTGTATAAGCCAATTTTAGTTGAGCTTATGGTTCATAGGCAAGACATGATCTCACACTTTAAAAAGAGAGAGGTATTAACATGATAAACATGATAAACAACACAAGCGCTAGAGTACAAGCCAATAGTATTTGGGTAACAGTTAAGTCAAGTTTTAGTGATGAAGTGATGAGTTTATTGCTCACTAATATATGCGTCAAAGGGATTAGGTTTAATCTATCTAAAGAATCAGACATGTTTATGTTAAATAAAAAAATAAATTATATTCATACATTATATCCTAACAAACGAATTATGATAGATTTTGGTGGGAGTAAGCAAAGAATTAAGTTAAAAAAAGACATTATAAAACTAAAGGATAACGAGCTATGTGTACTAGTTAATAGCGACAATTTCAACTCGCAACCATTAACCCAGATTGGAATAAGTGATTTACTGTTTAAGTATATACAACAAAATTCTGTAGAAGGAGATGATATATTAATATCGGATGGATGGCAACAGTTACGGATTAAGGAGGTTAAAAAGAATAATATACTATGTAATTCAAAATTTGATTGCGAGATTTATAATCAAAGAGGGATTAGTGTTAAAGGAATATATGATTTCATTGATCATGATTTTTCAAAAGATATTGAGAAATATAATGCATTAGAACATATTACAGATGTTGCAATATCTTTTACGAATAATTCAAAAATGATTTTAAATATAAACCAATTAGTAGAGCCAAATATAAATGTAATTGCCAAAATCGAATCATGTAATGGATTAAAGAATCTAGTAGATATTGTTGAAGTTTCAGACGAAATAATGATTGCGAGAGGAGATCTATTAGTGGAGTTATTCTATTACGGACTTAACATACTTAAAGCAGAAGAATATATATATCGATGTTGTGCTTTATATAACAAACCTTATATTATTGCAACTAGAATAGCAGATTCGCTAGAGACTGCGGATGAAATGACATTTGAAGAAACTATTGTTTTATATAATAATCTTTTAAGATATCCTGGAACAACTTTTTTACTCGCAAATGAAACCTCGTTTGATGAAAGTAGATCAGTAAAAAATCTTACTAAAGTAGTGGATAGAATTAATATGATAAAAAATTGTTTATAGAACAGTAGCGTAAACAGCAGGTGATTTTACAATTATGATTATAATGAGCAGTAAAGTGGCAAATCTGGCAGGTTGTGCCCAATGGTTTGCCTATCAATACCAGGAGTATAAAAGTGCTGGCAGCAGGGTTGGAACCAAAGGAGTTAGGGGATGAATAATACAATGTTTAATGAAAATGAAAGTGACTATAAATTATGGACTAATACAGAAAACAAAAGAGGAAAAGTATTGTTAATACATCCATTTGTTGTGGAAACAAAAACCAAGAACAGGAACTACTCAACAGAGAGTCTTACACTTGGCTGCTTAATGGGGAGTTTAAGGAAAGCTGGATATTCATGTGTTGCAGTAAATGCAGAGATGAATCAATGGGATGCATATGAGACAGCTAATCATGTTCTTGAACATGACGATATTTTTTTTGTTGGGATATCATGTAAGTCAGAGCGATCTTATCGTGAAGCCAAGATACTGGCTTCACTAATTAAAGAAAAACTACCAAGTGTACATATCACAATCGGAGGTATTCTTGCCACTGTAGCTGATAAATGTATTTTGGAAGATTGTAAATATTTTGACTCAGTTAGCCGTGGCGAAGGTGAATACTTAATAACAGAGTTAGCATACAAATTGCTTTATGCATTGCCTATTGTTGATATTAATTCACTTACATATCGAAAAGGGGGGGATGTGGTCAGAAATTCTTCACGAAAACGTATTGCAAATTTGGATGAAGTTCCTCAAGCTTTTAGAAATGAAATGCACGAATTAAAGGAAAGAGGGTTGCCACAACTTACATCAGCATATATGTTTACATCAAGAGGATGCTTTGGAAATTGTAGTTTCTGCTGTGTACATCAATTGTTAGGTAATCATATTGTCTATAAACGTAGTCCCGAAAATGTTGTAAATGAAATTGCAGACATTGTAACCAACTATGGAATTGATGAGTTTTATTTTATAGATGATTTGTTTATTATGCCATCTAAACAAGGAGAAGTATGGATTGACAAGTTTTGTAGACTACTAGATGAAATGAATTTGAAAATTAAATTTCATATTGAAGTACGTGCAGATACAGTTAGATGCGATTTGATTAAAAAAATGATTAATCATGGTTTATTTCGTATCTTTATTGGAGCAGAGGCTGGTTGCAATAGTGTGCTTAAAAGATATAATAAAATGTGTACTGTAGAACAAAACAATATGGCGTTATATGAGCTAGAGCAGTCAGGTATACCAAAATCTCAAATTGAGTTGGGTTATATAATGTTCGAAGCCGCAATGTCATATGAAGAACTCAAAGAGAATTATTATTGGTTAAAAGAATCTGGATTAAGTACGGTACAAAATCTACAAAATAGAATGAATGTATATTATGGAACACAAATGTATTACGATTTAATCCAAAGATTCAATTTGATTCCTCCTAAATTTGGAGAAAGTTGGATTAATAATTTCTATATGGATAGGGATGTGGAAATTGTTGAAGTAACACTAAGGCGTTTTCGAAAAAAACTCTATAAAGACAACACAGGATTGCTTTGTAACTTTTTCGAAGTGTTAGATAGATATAAAAATGAGGTAGGATTCTTTGGATATACACTACAAAATGAAGAGAAAGGAACAGATGGCATTCATTATTCTATACTTTATGCAATATATAGGTTTTTAAGTAGCGAAGAACGTGAAATTTATAATGATATTTTCGAAAATTGTTTTGATTTCATTGAAAGTAAATCATCACAATTTGAGGATTTTGAATTATTATTAGCAGAGAAAATTGAAATGAGAGCTTCCAATTTGAGCCAGGCCACTAATTTTTTTGCTAAGATAATTGATGCTTTTAACAGCGGATGTTTAAATGTATGTCAGACAGAAGATGTGTTTTATATTTATGCTGATTCACATACTTATTTTGAAGTTATTTTATTAGAAACATTGAAGGATAAATTTGCTAGCAATGTTGCTCTTAGATTTCTTTAACTTTTAAATTATAACAACAAAAGCATTTTGCCCTAAGTTCTACAATAAATCTTATTAAGTGATAACGTACATGAAAGAGACTAGGTGATTTATGGATATTACTAGAGAAATTATTGGAGTTTTACTATCATTGCTATATGTTTTTGCGGTGTTACTCATTACAGAAACTTACGCTAAAAAGAAGAAAAATATTAAGAAAGAAAATACAAGAAAAACAATTCATATTTTAATATCGCACTATGTTTTCATTGTATACTTTTTTAATAGTTCAGTTTGGTTTGCGGTTATTCCTTCTTTGCTTTTTATCGTTGTCAACACTCTGTCAAGAAAATATAATCTTATAAAATCGATGGAAAGAAGTGATAATAATGATTCTTTAGGTACAATATGGTATTCTGTATCAGCAACACTAGTTGTTGTGTGTGCTTACTTACTTAATATTAAAGAAATTTTACTCATAAGCATGCTGATTTTAGGTTATGGGGACGGAATGGCTGCGTTAATAGGCATAAAATATGGTAAACATAAAATACTAACATCTACAAAAACATTTGAAGGCACATTAACAATGTTTTGTGCTACTGCAATTTTATATAGCGCTTATCAATATATTATATATGAAAAGTTTGAATTAAGGTTAATCCTTAGTATATGTATTTTGGCTACATTTTGTGAATGTATAGCAAAAAAGGGCTTAGATAATCTATTAATTCCCATAACAATTTCGTTAATACTAACATATTACCATTTTGTTTCAGATTGTGTTGCTACTATATTTATTATAAGTATAATTGTATTATTTATTTTTATTGTTTGGATTATTGGAGCATTAACTTTATCTGCTTGCATTATGACTATATTAATGATGACTCTAGTATATTTGTCAGTAGGTATAGTTCCTTTGATTGGAATAGTTGTATTCCTCATTTTCTCATCTATTATTTCTATTCCATCTAATGTTTCAAAAAATAATGCTCGACAACTACATAAGCGTAGTGGTGTACGCTCATGTATTCAGGTTTTGGCTAATGGTTCGGTAACAGTTATATTATCAATTATTTTTTATTTCACAAAATTGGATGCTGTTTGGTTTGGAATATTTGTCAGCTTGGCAGTCGCTTCATCAGATACATTCTCTTCTGAAATAGGAATGCTTAGTAAGAAAACTCCTGTTTCAATATTAACCTTTAAGAGAATTAATACAGGTCTGTCTGGTGGTATTACATTTCTTGGCATATTAGGAAGTTTTATCGGTGCAGCTGTTGTTGGAAGTGTTATATTATCTTCTAGAATAGAAATGTTTATGGGTATAGTTATTTTTGGAGTTATTGGCTCAATAATTGACAGTATTATCGGCGCTACATTACAAATAAAGTATATAACTTTAGAAGGAGTAATTACTGAAAAAGAGTTTTACAATGAAGAGAAACTAAAGGTTTATAGTGGGATAACGTGGATGAACAATGATTATGTAAACTTCATAAGTATCTTATTAACAACATTTCTATCGATTTTTATATATCAACTATTTTCATAATTAGATACTGTTTCAAAAAACATCTGTTATGTACTAATATACAATTAGGAGATTTGATATGAACACAATAATTATTCACCTCGAAAGCATTAGCATGATGCAACTTCAACAATTTCCAAATTTGTATTTCATGTTATATAATTTGCCAATTAAACGATGTTGGTTTAATAAATTTTATTCAACTTGCACTTCGACAATAATGGCGATTGCTGATATGCTATCGGGTGATTTAAGTAGATATGAGAAATCTATTTCACCATCTTATCTAACAGATAGTAAACCCCATAACTTATTACTTAATGAATTAACTCCAATTAATAAAGCTTTTTTTTATCCAAATTTCTGGAATGAAGATGATGCTTTGGCATTACGACATCTTTTTTCAGACTTGACTTTCTTTAATGATTATTCATTATTTAGAAAAGAAATAGAAATTTTCATGCGAAAGAATGATAATTTCACTTTGTTTATTTATGATGGAAGTAGCAGTTTAGCAATGTTAGAAGATGCAGAATTTAATAGCAGATCCTATTTAGAACATTGGTATAATGGTAAGTTACGTACTATTGAAACTGTCTATTTCGTAATAGAGACATTGTTTACATGTAAATTGCAGGACAAAGTACAACTTCTTATTTATGGTGACCATGGGAATGATTTTTTGACTCACAAATCAGGAGGAGGGCATACACATTGTTTTGAGCCTTACAATAATTTAATTCATGTTCCTCTTATATATTATCATCCATTGCTAGAAAGCCACCAAGTTGAAAATGTTTTAAGCATGGAAAGTTTACACGCCTTACTAATTAATGGATTAAGTTGTAATATTAATGATAATTTTTTTACACAATTTCTTGATAAGCAAGAGTCGTTTGCATTTGCCAGAAATTTTTACTCAAATCAAAGCGGTGTTGATATGAAATTAAAAAAAGCATATTCTATAACGGATGGTATATACAACTTAATTGTATCATGTGAGGGGGTTAAAATGTATGCTAGTAATTTTGACCCGACAAACCACTGCAATTTGCTTAGTTATTTTTTAATGCAACCTAATGGTATGTTAGAGTACCAGCATTTTTGTGTGAGTGAAAATATGCCAAAACAGTTTACATTTGTTATCAATCAAAAGCGTGCGCTTGAAATAATTGATGCATACACTATTCTTCAATCTAAGTTGCATGAAGCAATCAAGACAGTGAGTGAAGAAGCTAATATGTATTTATTTGATGATTTGGATTTTAAAAGAATTAATTACAACAGTAGTTAGCAATTATCTATAAGGTTAGCTTGTGACTGGACGAACAAAATAAACTTATTATTGATAAGAGTATAGAGAGGTGTTTAAAATGGAAAACATAGAAAACGTAAATATCCCAAAACATATTGGTATAATAATGGACGGAAATAGAAAGTGGGCAAAAGCAAATAATAAAAACATAGCTGAAGGCTATTTGAGAGGACAGCAAGTTTTTGATGAGGTTTGTTTAAATTGTATAGAGATAGGAATACCATATCTTACTACATTTGCTTTTTCACTTGAAAACTTAAAGCGAAGTGACTTTGAAATACGTTCTTTGTTAGATTTGTTATTTGGAAAGCTTCGCGATGAACAGTGGTTTGCAGAAAATAATATTCGTGTTTATTTTGCTGGAGCAATTAATTTATTTTCCGAACATGAACAAAAAATTCTTCATGATCTTAGTACCGTTACTTCAAAATGTAACGGACTGAATGTAACCATTGCGCTAAATTACGATGGATATGATGAAATTATTAATGCGTTAAATCAGATTATCAAGAAAAAAGACATTATAAAGAAAGTATCTGAAGAAACTATTGATAAATATCTCTATACTTCTCATCTTCCGCCTCTTGATTTGATTATACGTACAGCAAACATTCAGAGATTAACAAGATTTTTACTTTGGAAATCTCCATATGCTGAGTGTATATTTTTAAAAAAGTATTGGCCAGATTTTACAAAAGATGATTTTATAGAAGCGATAAATGAATATGGAAAGAGGGAAAGAAGATATGGAAAATAAACAAGTTTCGTTGGAAATGCCAAATCATATAGGAATAATTATGGATGGAAATAGACGATGGGCACGACAAAATGGATTACCAGTTATGAAGGGTCATGATGAAGGCGTTAAGGTTCTTAAAAAAATCATCCCCAAATGTGCAACAATGGGTGTTAAGTTCTTGACTGTTTTTACATTATCTACTGATAATCGTAGTAGAAATAAAATGGAAATGAGTAATCTCATAACCTTAATTAATCTTAATCTTAATGCAATAAAAGATTTTAAAAAAGAAAATATACGAGTAAAAGTCATAGGTAATAGAGATAATTTATCTGATTCAATACTACATACCATAAATAAAGTGGAAAAAGAAACAGCTAATTGTACAGGACTAGTTTTATCTTTTGTATTTAACTATGGTGGACAAGATGAAATTGTGTCAGCTTTTAACAGTATAATATCAGACAATAATCTCAACGAAGTATCTGTTGAGATATTTGAAAAATATTTATTTTCTGGATTTTTGCCAGAACCTGAATTAATAATACGAACAGGGGGAGATAAAAGAACTAGTGGATTTTTGCTCTGGAAAGCGGCATACTCCGAACTAGTTTTTTGCAATAAGTTTTGGCCAGATTTTACCGAAAATGACTTGATGGAAATGATAAATGAATATCATCATAGAGAAAGGAATAGAGGGCAATGATTAATGCATACGACTTAAAGACATTGTCAGAGAAGTTTGATGATGTACAATATTCAATACCACAGTATTACTTTACTAAACAAGAACAACTACAGAAGTATGCTTTCATGATAATAACTCCAGATGCAATCCAAAGAGGATTGGTACCAAATATTATGGATTTTTTGAGAAAAAAAATTGTATTTAATATTAAGCTATTAAATACATGTAGAATTTCTATTCGACAATTAGAATTACTTTATAAATATGCTTTTAAGAGAATGTTTATTAATGGTGAGCTTGTTTACTGGTGGTTACTTCAAGAGTCTTGGTCTGTAGGTCCATGTGCTGTTATGCTTATTCATTCTGAAAACTGCGATGATAAACCATTAATAGAATCCCTGCTTGAACTTAAGGGAAGTTATGCAGAAAAAGATCAAATGACGGTGAGATCAGTATTTGAATCAACTAGTATGATAATGAATATTATTCACAGTTCAGATGACCCATATAATATGATTCGAGAGGCATCCATATTTTTTAATGAATTTGATTTATATAATGCCATAGATAATCCTGAAAGTAGTGAAATAGAGTTTGACATATTAAATAATCAGTTTTTACTAACCGACCATCATAGTACGGTAAACGATATTATAAATGTTGTTCGGTTGCGCACATATGCTACTATTTCAATGAACCTAAAATATTCACTAGATAAATCAAAGGATATGGTTGAGTTATTGATTTCATCCAATACTTACGATGAATTTATAATTAATATATCAAATATCTATGCAAATCAATTTCAACTATTTGTGATTGCTTATGCATTAAGTGGGAAAAAGGATGTTCCTATCAGAGATTTAGAAAAATTATTTGAAACGAAGACAATTCTTCTTACAGAATGGGAAAAAATTGTAATTAAGAATACTTTATTACAAGGTATATGGACTCAGCGTAACGATAGTCTTTTTGCAGTATGATCTAAAGAATAACCATGAAGGTTTTCGCCAGCAACTTTCTTCAAGGCAGTTACTGGCTAGTGCGACATTAACATTTTAGTGGAGTGAGTTCTATCATAAGACATACAAAGGAAACCTTATTCTCATGCTCTTTCCATTACAGATAAAATAGGCTACATCACAGTAAAAAGAGCAGATAATAATTGTTTTTTGTATCCACCATATAAAAATTATCTTAATCAATTTATCAATGACTGTGTTGAAAAGTTGCCCAATACAGAATATTAGCTAAGCAGCAACAGGAAATGATTTCATTATAAGTTTCATAAACTGTCCTTATATTAATGGTGTGAAGTTTGTGTTTGATATTGAATATTGGGAATACAAAAAAGTCCTTCAGATAATTTCTTAAAATGGAAAGGATCAATGAACATAATGTTATCAGAGAAACAATTTATTTTACTATTTTCTATCTATAGCAATAGTCAATTGAATAGTATTCCGCAAAAGAAACTTGCGCTACCGTTTAGTATGTCCCCACATCTAATTAAGAGATATTACAAAAAGCTCAAACAAGACGGATTCGTTGATGAGAAAATGTGCCTTACACCAACTGGTATACAAGCCATGGCTCCATATCGAGTTAAAAATGCAATCATTATGGCTGCTGGCATGGGTCAACGATTGGCCCCCCTTTCTTATGAGAAGCCCAAAGGTTTACTAGTTGTCAAGGGTGAAGTTCTTATAGAACGTCAAATAAAACAGTTGCAAGAAGCTGGCATAAATGACATCACAGTAGTTATCGGCTACATGAAAAATAAAATGTTATACCTGGCCGAAAAAATGAATGTAAATATTGTTGTGAACGAAGACTATTATCGCTACAACAATACATCTTCTTTGATTCGAGTAGTTGACAAACTGAGTAATACATATATCTGTTCCTCAGATAACTATTTCTCTCAAAATGTTTTTACACCCTATGTATACCAGTCCTATTATGCAGCAGTATACGAACCAGGAAAAACTAACGAATATTGTCTGAAATACAATTCCAATGGTAGAATTGAACAGGTCGATTTTGGGGGAAGTGAATCTTGGTATATGTTTGGGCATGCTTATTTTTCAAAAGAGTTCAGTAATAAATTCGTCAAAATACTCAAAACAGAATATAAGTCATCCATAACCAGAATGCATTTGTGGGAAGACATGTATCTTCGGCACTTAGACACACTTGATCTTTATATTAAAACCTACAACAAAGATATAATTTATGAATTTGACTCACTAGCCGATCTTAGAAAATTTGATTCCAGTTATATAATATAGGCTTTCAAATATTGGATAAAAATTAAGAACATTATACAAATAAAACGAAAAAATAGTTTATTTAGGCTTTTAAACAGTAAAATTTAATACTCCTATAATTTTTTTCTTGTAATTCAAAAACATGTATTTAGATAGAAACAGGATTCTTCAATTTTTCAATTACTAAAGATAACAAGTTTCTCTTGTTAATGGCTTTATAGGGCATTAGCAAAACCATTCAAGTGTTTCCATATACTTGGTATAAATACTTAAAGCAATATGGTATACAAGCATTAACAATATACAAAACGAAGTTAGGAAAATTATGAATATTATATTAGCAGATGAAAACAGCATCAAAGAGCTGGCGCACACAATATTTACTGAAAACTATGTAGTTTCATTGACACGTCTTGGCGGATTAACCAATCGTTCTTACTGTGTTGTACTTGATAATGGTAAAAAGTATGTTTTCCGTATTCCAGGAAAAGGGACTAACGAGATTATTAATCGACAACATGAAAAAATCAGTACAAATCTTGCATATAAACTGAAAATTGATGTAGACCTACTATATTTCTGTTCAGAGACTGGTATCAAAATTTCTAGATATATAGATAATGCTCAAACTATGTCGCCCTTAAGTATGCAGAAAAATAAAAACTTCTCTGAAGCTGCAAATCTGCTTAAAACTCTTCATAACAGTGGTTTTGATACTGGGATTCCTTTTAAATTTTCCCAAATGGTAGAGACCTATGAAAAGTTTATTCAATTAAACAACGGTAACTTTTATGAAGATTATGGCGATATTCGCTGTCAAGTCATGCAGTTAAAAAGCAAAACGGACAAAAGCAGTCCTTCTTTTGTTCCCTGCCATAATGATCCGTTGTGTGAAAATTGGATATGCGATGATAGTCGAATGTATCTTATTGATTGGGAATATGCTGGAATGAACGATCCATTTTGGGATTTAGCTGACATGTCAATTGAAACTGGTATGAATGATGACATGGACACCACTTTTCTTACATATTATCTTAATCAAAAACCTACAGTAAATGAATTTTTCTGTTTTATGGCAAATAAAATTTATCTTGACTTCCTATGGAGTCTTTGGGGAAAAACCAGAGTTCCTTTTAACGGTTATCCAATGGAACAATATTCGCTTGAGCGATATCTCCGCTTAAAAAATAATTTATTAACTATTAAGGCACTTTACAACTTGAAAAAGATATAGGATGAGCAATTTGATGTATAATAAGTTTACCAACAAAATATACGAAGTAAAGTGACGCTTATTAGTCATTAATCCGCCGTGTTTTTACTAATATTTTTGATTGATAGAAGTACCGGACTATGCAACTTCGACAAAGAAAACGGAGGCATCCAACGTTTTTTAGCACGATATTCCTAGAACAGCCGTAGATTTTCTGCGTATGACAGGAAAAGATTCCTTTAAATCGGGTCTATTACAGTTGGATACAACATATTCCATTGTTTTTATACTTCTTCTAAAATATTAAGTAAGCTATGATGAGTATACGAATCCACAAAGGGATATAACAACAAGTGAAACTAATCAGCATCAATTACTGTGCAATGAAGATACTTTCATACATGGAAGAAGTATTTTCAAAATACTGCAGCCAAAATTAGATACCATTTATTAAGTTATAAAATGTTGTAAAATCACACGAATTTTTAAAAAGACTAATTCTGAAGTTTTTTGTTTTGTAAAAGAAAGGAATATTACTAGATGATATATGATTGTATTATAGTTGGATGTGGGGTATCTGGTTCAATTGCAGCTTATTTGTTAAGCTGTAAAGGATTTTCCGTCTTGGCCTTAGAAAAACTACCAACTTATGGTGAAAAAATTTGTGGTGGATGGATATCACATCGCAGCATTAATCAATTAAGTTTAATCGGCATAGAAGTAAATGAACTATTATCTCGTGGGGGAGCTAGTATTAAAAGCGGAAAGCTATTTAACAATGAGACTTGCGAAACATTTGACTATGCACCAACTAAATATAGTATCGGAACAACTCGCAATAATTTTGATAATTTATTGGCTGAGCAGGCTATGAAGGTGGGTGCAAACTATATTTTTGGTGAATATGTAAAAGAAATATCAAAATTAAGTGACTTATATTTAGTAAATGGCTACATATCCAAAAAAGTTATATTATCTATTGGTGCAAGGCGATTCAATAACAATGTTACCATTCCCCAAACACCCGCATTTGGTATTTCTGAGCTGGTAGAAGGAAGGGCAAAAATAGATTCAAATACATTTTGTTTCTTTTATGATGCTGGAATGCTATTACCTGAAACAAAGCGTAATGCACTAAATTATTTTTGGATAATACCCATTAGTGATTACACTTGGAATATTGGTATGGGGTTTTTAACAGCCTGCAAAAACATGCATGAACAGTATGCGTATTGCAAAGAACGTTATGCCACTAATCTTTTTTATAATATGAAAACCATTCTAGAACCAAGAGGCAGTATATTAGGAACCGTTGATTTTTCTGGTGGTAAATGTCCTTATCACACGGCAGGTGACTTTTGTGGTACATGCAATCCAGAGACAGGGGAAGGAATTCTTAATGCTATATTATCAGGAATAAAAGTAGCTAATCAGATCGAAATTGAGCTAAATAGTTAATATTTATTGAAAATATCATAGGGTTCCCTTCGTTATTAGTTTAAATGATATCATACCTGAAGGCAGTAGTTCCTGCCTTCAGGTATGATATCATTTATTGCACCTGGTAAGATGCCTGTGATCGAAGAAATTTACTCATGATCTCCCCAGAAGACGACTCTGTAGTTTAAACAATAATTTATATCACTTATCATTAATAGACCAAAGAGATAAAGGAAAAATATTTGATTTTAGTGAACATCTAAAGGGAATCATTTACTCATTTCTCACTAATCAGAGACCATGGTATCTGATTGTACCGAATTTGAATGATATTGATAAATTGTTTTTTAATTACAATTATGAATTGATTTTAAAAAATGATGCTGACTATTTTATAGAAGGTATATTGACATTAAAATGTGGAAATATATCCATCAGAAAACAGATGAATAGTTTAAAAGAGAATATAGATGGATTATTGCAAATCGAAAAGAAATATAAGAGCTTAGATAGATTTGTAAAAAGTGACTCGCCTTATGCAATAGCAAAATTGTTAGCATATGATAATACTTATAAAATTAAAAATATGGGAATTGCACTTGCATTAGAGTATTTACGTAATGTTGGTATAAATGAAATCAAACCTGATATGCACATTAAACGAATACTGAGCTCTCAAAGATTAGGAATCTGCAATTCTGAGAACCCATCAGAAAAAGAAACATTAGAAGCAATTGCCCTGATAGCAGAAAGAACAGGATATTCAGCAGCAGAAATTGATGCGTATTTATGGTTATTCTGTGC
>Ga0153953_1000111_pt1 | contig 23444 bp, 19 predicted proteins | sample TSNJ037MetaG_FD_104718 | JGI IMG/M metagenome (GOLD analysis project Ga0153953, IMG submission 104718) | Attine ant fungus gardens microbial communities from New Jersey, USA - TSNJ037 MetaG | ecosystem: Host-associated > Fungi > Mycelium > Unclassified | place: USA: New Jersey, Wharton State...
CTTCGTGTAATGGTAAAAGTACGGAGGTAATTACATGAGTGGATTTAAGCTAAAATCAGAATTTCAACCCACCGGCGATCAGCCGGAGGCGATAGAACAACTGGCAGAAGGATTCAAAGAAGGCAACCAATGCCAGACTTTACTGGGGGTTACCGGATCAGGAAAGACCTTTACCATGGCCAATGTTATACAGAAAATCCAGAAACCGACTCTCATAATCGCGCACAACAAAACACTTGCCGCACAGCTCTACGGTGAATTCAAGGAGTTTTTCCCTGAGAACGCAGTAGAATATTTTGTGAGTTATTATGACTATTATCAGCCGGAGGCATATGTTCCTTCATCTGATACTTATATTGCCAAGGATTCATCCATCAACGATGAGATTGATAAGCTGCGGCTGTCGGCCACCACTGCTTTGGCGGAGAGAGATGATGTGATCATTATTTCTAGCGTGTCCTGCATCTATGGCCTGGGCAGTCCCATGGATTACAAAGAAATGGTGATTTCTCTTCGACCGGGGATGGAAAAAGACCGGGATGAGATTGTACACAAGCTGATCGATATTCAATATGAACGAAACGAGATGGACTTTCACCGAGGCACATTTCGGGTGCATGGTGACGTACTTGAGATTTTCCCCGCAGAATCTACAGACTCTGCCGTACGTGTGGAGTTTTTTGGAGATGAAATAGACCGTATAACAGAAATTGACGTACTAACCGGGAAGATCAAGCGTTCACTCGGGCATATTGCCATATTTCCTGCCTCGCATTATGTAGTTCCAATAGATAAGATACAAAAAGCAGCGAAAGAAATTGAAACAGAGATGGAAGAGAGAGTGCGTTATTTTAAGAGTGAAGATAAGCTGCTGGAGGCACAGCGCATTTCAGAACGAACGAATTTTGATATTGAAATGATGAGAGAGACCGGGTTTTGTTCCGGCATTGAGAATTATTCCAGACATCTGTCGGGCCTGGAACCGGGAGCGCCGCCGCATACGCTCATTGATTATTTCCCGGACGAATTTATGATAATCATTGATGAATCCCATAAAACCATTCCGCAGATACGCGGAATGTATGCCGGTGACCAGTCCAGAAAAGGAACATTGGTAGACTATGGTTTCCGGCTGCCTTCCGCAAAGGACAACCGTCCTTTGAACTTTAACGAATTCGAGGGAAAGATAGACCAGATACTTTTTGTATCAGCGACACCGGGAGAATATGAGCTGGATCATGAAATGCTGCGTGCGGAGCAGATTATCCGCCCGACGGGACTTCTGGATCCCAAAGTGGAAGTACGGCCGGTAGAGGGGCAGATCGACGATTTGGTAGGTGAGGTGAACCGTGAGGTTGAAAAAGGAAATAAGGTACTGATTACCACGCTAACCAAACGTATGGCAGAAGATCTGACGGACTACATGCGTGAAGTCGGCATTCGGATTAAATATCTGCATTCGGATATTGATACTCTGGAACGGTCGGAAATTATACGTGATATGCGCCTCAATGTCTTTGATGTACTGGTAGGGATCAATCTGCTGCGTGAAGGCCTGGATATTCCGGAAATTACATTGGTAGCCATATTAGATGCAGACAAAGAAGGATTTCTGCGTTCGGGAACGTCTTTGGTACAGACCATCGGACGAGCTGCCCGTAATGCGGATGGTCATGTGATTATGTATGCGGACAGGATAACGGATTCCATGAAGATGGCGATTCAGGAGACAGAACGAAGACGTTCGATTCAGGAAGCTTATAACAGTGAACATGGAATAACACCTCAGACAATCCGTAAGGCAGTTCGTGATCTGATCAGTATTTCCAAAAATGTGGAAGAACAGCCGGCAGAATTTGAGAAAGATCCGGAATCTATGAGCAAAAAGGAATTGGAGAAGCTGGCAAAAGAATTTCAGAAAAAGATGAAACAGGCAGCGGCAGAGCTGAATTTTGAAGAAGCTGCAAATTTACGTGATAAATTAATGATTTTAAAGAAACAATTACAGGAGATAGAGTAATGGCGGTGAAAAAGACAAAACAATATATTAAAATCCGGGGAGCCAGCGAGCACAATTTAAAAAACATAGATATAAATATTCCCAGAAATGAATTTGTAGTATTGACAGGTCTGAGCGGTTCCGGTAAATCTTCCCTTGCATTTGACACCATTTATGCAGAGGGGCAGAGGCGGTATATGGAGTCTCTGTCATCTTATGCAAGACAATTTCTGGGACAGATGGAAAAGCCGGATGTGGAAAGCATCGAAGGATTGCCGCCGGCGATCTCTATAGATCAGAAATCTACCAACCGCAATCCACGTTCTACTGTTGGAACCGTAACGGAAATCTATGATTATTTCCGCCTGCTCTATGCCCGTATTGGTATTCCCCATTGTCCAAAGTGCGGGAAGGAAATTAAAAAACAGACAGTAGATCAGATGGTAGATCATATTATGGAGCTGCCGCAGCGTACCAAAATCCAGTTGATGGCACCCGTTGTAAGGGGAAGAAAAGGAACTCATGCGAAACTGTTTGAACAGGCTAAGAGAAGTGGATATGTACGTGTACAGGTAGATGGAAATCTATATGAACTGACGGAAGAGATTAAACTTGATAAAAACAAAAAACATAATATTGAAATTATTGTTGACCGCCTTATAGTGAAAGATGGTATAGAAAAACGCCTGACAGATTCTTTGGAAAATGTGTTGGATCTTGCAGAGGGGCTTGCATTAATAGATGTTGACGGCGGTCAGCCATTAAGTTTCAGCCAAAGCTTTTCCTGCCCGGACTGTGGAATCAGTGTGGATGAGATTGAGCCCAGAAGTTTTTCCTTTAACAATCCCTTTGGAGCATGCCCCGACTGTTTTGGATTGGGCTATAAGATGGAATTTGATTTAGATCTGATGATCCCGGACAAATCTTTAAGTATTTCCGGGGGAGCGATTAGCGTAATTGGATGGCAGTCCTGTACAGCAGCGGGCAGTTTTACCAGAGCTATTTTGGATGCATTGTCAAAAGAGTATCATTTTGACCTGGATACACCATATGAAAAGCTTCCTGAAGATATCCGCGATATCCTGATCAATGGAACCGGCGGACGGGAAGTAAAAGTATTCTATAAAGGACAGCGCGGAGAAGGTGTCTATGATGTGGCATTTGAAGGGTTGGTCCGTAATGTGGAGCGTCGTTACCGTGAGACAGGATCGGAAACCATGAAGCAGGAATATGAAGCCTTTATGCGCATTACACCATGTAAGACCTGCGGCGGGCAGCGTTTGAAAAAGGAAGCACTGGCAGTTACCGTTGCAGATAAAAATATTTACGAAGTAACGTCTATGTCCATAGATAAGCTGCATAAATATTTAATGAATATGTCGCTGACAGATCAACAGGTTCTGATCGGAAAACAGATACTAAAAGAAATTAAAGCACGTATCGGATTTCTGATTGATGTCGGATTGGATTATCTGACACTTGCACGTGCCACAGGAAGCCTTTCAGGTGGTGAAGCACAGCGTATCCGTCTGGCAACACAGATTGGTTCCGGTTTGGTCGGTGTTGCATATATTCTGGATGAACCAAGTATAGGACTCCACCAGAGAGATAATGATAAGTTACTGCGAACATTAAATAACCTGAAGGATTTGGGGAATACTCTAATTGTAGTAGAGCATGACGAGGATACGATGCTGGCAGCTGATTATATTGTGGATATCGGACCAGGTGCCGGGGAACATGGCGGCGAAGTAGTTGCTATTGGAGATGCAGCTCAGATTATGAGTAATAAGGAATCTGTAACCGGCGCATATTTGAGTGGGAAGGTAAAAATTCCGGTTCCGAAAGAACGCAGACTACCTACCGGATATTTAACGGTAAAAGGGGCTGCCGAAAACAACCTGAAGAATATTGATGTAAAGATTCCACTGGGTGTCATGACCTGTGTAACCGGAGTATCCGGCTCGGGGAAGAGTTCGCTGATTAATGAAATACTTTATAAGCGTCTCGCCAGGGAGCTGAACCGTGCCAGGACAATTGCCGGCAAACATAAAGAGATTGTTGGAATGGATCAGTTGGATAAAGTAATCAGTATTGACCAATCCCCAATTGGCAGAACACCCCGTTCGAATCCCGCTACTTATACCGGAGTTTTTGATCAGATTCGCGATCTGTTTGCATCGACTTCAGATGCTAAGGCAAAAGGATATAAGAAAGGCCGTTTCAGTTTCAACGTAAAAGGGGGGCGCTGTGAAGCCTGCAGTGGTGACGGCATTTTGAAAATTGAGATGCATTTTCTGCCGGATGTCTATGTACCTTGTGAAGTCTGCCAGGGTAAGCGCTATAACAGGGAAACGCTGGAGGTAAAATATAAAGGGAAAAGTATATATGACGTCTTAGATATGACGGTAGAAGAAGGGCTTAAATTTTTTGAAAATGTACCGTCTATTAAGAGGAAAATTTCTACTCTTTATGATGTTGGACTATCTTATATTCGCCTGGGACAGCCTTCTACGACATTGTCGGGAGGTGAAGCCCAAAGAATCAAGCTTGCTACGGAATTGAGTAAACGCAGCACCGGTAAAACCATATATATTTTAGATGAGCCGACAACGGGGCTGCACTTTGCGGATGTTCATAAATTGATAGAAATATTACAGCGTCTGTCTGAAGGCGGGAATACGGTAGTTGTGATCGAACATAATCTGGATGTGGTCAAGACGGCAGATTATTTGATCGATATCGGACCTGAAGGAGGAGATAGAGGAGGAACCATTGTGGCAATGGGGACTCCGGAAGAAATAGCACAGAGCCCTTTATCTTATACGGGGAAATATGTAAAAAAATATTTGTAATTGAGAAATATTTACTGAAGCGGCATGTGTGTCCCACAAGCGTTTTTGCATCATAGGAAGCAATTTTTTATGATACAAAATAGAACAAGAGCCATATGGCTCTTGTTCTAAAGGAAAGAGAAAAAATTAAAATATTTGAGGGAGTACTTCGCAGCGTGTGGGGGCTGCGAAGTGTGAGTTATGAAATATATTAGCTGCTTGCTAATATGTTTATATTATAAAAGATAAATGTGTTCAAAATATGTTCTAAGACTAAAGAAATTCTGAAATTCTGAAAGAAATTATTATGAAATGGATAAAATAAAAAAAACACTTTTCAATTAATAGGTAGTTGTATATAATGAAAATACACAGTGTGGTTAGAAAGGGGTTATATCATGACGTCAACAGATATCGGAATTGATTTAGGTACAGCCAGTATACTGGTCTACGTCAGAGGAAAAGGTGTAGTATTGAAAGAGCCATCCGTTGTGGCTTTTGACAGAGATACGAATAAGATAAAAGCGATAGGAGAAGAAGCCAGACTGATGCTGGGGAGGACGCCGGGAAATGTGGTTGCCATCCGTCCCTTGCGTAAAGGAGTTATTTCAGATTATACGGTGACGGAACAGATGCTGAAATATTTCATTCAGAAAGCGATTGGCAGAATGTCATTTCGTAAGCCGCGCATTAGCGTCTGTGTACCAAGCAGTGTCACGGAGGTGGAAAAAAAGGCAGTGGAAGATGCCACCTATCAGGCAGGGGCAAGAGAAGTGACTATTATTGAAGAACCGATTGCGGCCGCCATTGGAGCAGGGATCGACATTTCCAGACCCTGCGGAAATATGATCGTAGATATCGGTGGAGGGACTTGTGACGTAGCGGTGATATCTTTGGATGGCATTGTAGTCAGCACTTCTATAAAGGTAGCCGGAGATGATTTTGATGAAGCGATTATCCGGTATGTCAGAAAGAAACACAATCTTCTGATTGGGGAAAGAACGGCGGAAGATATTAAGATAACGATTGGAACAGCAGTAGAAAAACCGGAACAGAAAGTATTGGAGGTTCGGGGAAGGGATCTGGTAACAGGACTCCCCAAAACAGTGCGTGTGACCTCAGAGGAAACAAGAGACGCATTGAAGGATGCTACTTCCCAAATTGTGGAAGCAGTACACAGTGTTTTAGAAAAAACGCCGCCGGAGCTGGCTGCCGATGTGGCTGACCGGGGAATCGTATTAACGGGCGGAGGATCTTTGCTGAGTGGCATTGAAGAATTGATAGAGTCAAAAACAGGGATCAACACGATGACGGCAGATGAGCCAATGGCGGCGGTTGCCATCGGAACCGGCAAGTTTGTGGAGTTGACTGCAGGCAGCGGAAAATTTGAAAGTTAAGGAACAATCAGTTATATGGAAGAGCTGGAAGGATATGTAGATCATGTTGTGTATCGGAATAGTGACAATGGCTATACCGTTATGCAGGTGATCTGTGATGGAGAAGAGATAACCTGCGTAGGCATGCTGCATTATATTGGAGATGGAGAGCGGTTTCAGGCAAACGGTCATTATACGGAACATGCTACTTATGGCAGGCAATTTCAGATAGATACTTATGAGATCAAGACACCGGAAGATGCGGTGTCTATAGAGCGTTATCTGGGTTCCGGCGCAATCAAAGGGGTCGGTGTGGCTTTGGCAGCCAGGATTGTCAGACGCTTTAAAGAAGAGTCTTTTTGTATTATTGAAGAAGAGCCGGAACGGCTGGCAGAGATAAAAGGAATCAGTGAACGAAAAGCACGTGAAATCGCAGAACAGGTAAAAGAAAAAAGAGATATGCGTGAAGCAATGATTTTTCTGCAGCATTATGGCATATCGACGAGTCTGGGAGTAAAGATTTACACAAAATATGGACAGAATCTTTATCAGATAATCAGAGAAAATCCTTACCGTATGGCAGAAGACATCGACGGTATTGGTTTTCGCATTGCAGATGAAATTGCAGTGCGGGTGGGAATTCATACGGATTCAGAATTTCGTATTTGCAGTGGTATTTTGTATGTACTCATGCGGGGGACTTTAGAAGGGCATGTATACCTGCCGAAGCAAATATTAATAGAGCGTACGGTGGAACTGCTGGGTGTCAGTGCAGAAAACATTGAGAAAATTATCATGGACATGGCAGTGGACAGAAGGATCATTGTGAAAGAAAATGAGGATGAAATCAGTATCTACAGCACCCAGGAGTATTACCTGGAAATGAATGTTGCAAAAATGCTTCATGATTTAAATATATCCTGTGAAGTGTCAGAGGAAACCGTTCTGGAACAGGTAGCTCAGATTGAGAAAGATCCGGATACGGTGCTGGATGACTTGCAGCGTCAGGCTGTAGTAAAGGCGGCAGGTCATGGGCTTCTTGTGATTACGGGAGGACCCGGTACCGGCAAGACGACTACGATCAATGCCCTGATTGATTATTTTGAGTCTGAAGGGCTTGATTTGCGGCTTGCAGCGCCAACCGGAAGGGCGGCAAAACGCATGACGGAAGCAACCGGATATGAGGCGCAAACGATTCATCGTCTGCTGGAGGTAGGCGGGAACCCGGAAGAGAATAAGAGCCGTTCGGAATTTGGACGGAATATAAGTAATCCTCTGGAAGCCGATGTGATAATCATTGATGAAATGTCTATGGTGGATATTTATCTGTTCCATGCATTATTAAGCGCCATTACGGTGGGGACGCGCCTGATTTTAGTAGGGGATGTGAATCAGCTCCCATCGGTAGGTCCGGGCAGTGTATTAAGAGATATCATTGAATCGAAAAGTTTTTCAATCGTTCGTCTGACAAAAATATTTCGCCAGGCTTTTGAAAGTGATATTATTTTAAATGCTCATAAAATCAACGCCGGTGAACATATTATACTGAATAATAAAAGCCGGGATTTCTTTTTCCTGAAAAGAGAGGATGCCAATATCATTATCAGTGTAATGCTGACCCTCATACAAAAAAAACTGCCGAATTACGTAAATGCAAGACCTTATGATATTCAGGTATTGACTCCAATGCGGAAAGGATTGCTGGGGGTCGAACGATTGAATGGCATATTTCAGGAGTATTTGAATCCTCCGGATAAAGAGAAGAGGGAAAAGGAATACGGTGACGGTCTCTTTCGTGAAGATGATAAAGTAATGCAGATAAAGAATAATTACCAGATTGAATGGGAAATACGCGGAAAATACGGTATTCCGGTAGAGAAAGGCCAGGGCGTATTCAATGGCGATATGGGTATTATCCGGGAAATAAATACATATGCTGAACTTGTGACGGTTGAGTTTGAAGAAAGCAGATATGTGGAATATAGTTTCCGCCAATTGGATGAACTGGAACTGGCCTATGCAGTTACCATACATAAATCACAAGGCAGTGAATATCCCGCTGTCATCATCCCGCTTCTGGCAGGACCGCGCATGTTAATGAACAGGAATCTGCTCTATACGGCAGTTACCAGGGCCAGAACCTGTGTGACGCTGGTAGGCAGTGATGAAATACTATACCAGATGATTGATAATGAATTTGAACAAAAGCGCTATACTACATTGAAATCACGTATCCGGGAATTTTATCCGTGACAGTTCAGCAATGCAAAATCGAGCTTATGGCTGAACTGTAACTTCTATCCTGGATAAAAGCCTCCGGCGGATTGCAGGGCGGCGAAGTGAATTGCGAATATCCGATTTGCCGGGAGAGCAGATGGTATCCGTATGTTAAACATAAAAGAGTTCATGCTGGGGATTCTCTATCCGCGGCGCTGCCCCATATGCGGGGAAATAGTAATGGAAAAGGACAGTACAATCTGTGACCTATGCAGAAAATATGCCCGCCCGATACAAGAACCCAGATGTAAAAAGTGCAGCAAAGAACTGGATTCAGACGAAAATGAATACTGCTATGACTGTATGCGTACTCCGCATTTCTATACACGCGGCATAGCTGTATTTCCTTATGATAATTATCTGAAAAAGTCTATTTATCAAATGAAATTCCACAACAAAAGAGAATATAATGATTTTTATGTTGATGAAATGCTGCGTTCTTCCGGCAGGGTGCTCAGCGAATGGAGGCCGGATGTGATCGTACCCGTTCCGTTACATAAATCAAAACAGCGGCAAAGAGGATTTAATCAGTCAGAATTGCTGGCCAGAGGTATTGGGAAGAAATTGGGCATTCCCATATCTTCCAATCTGGTCTCAAGAGTTCGGGCAACTATGCCGCAGAAGGAATTGAGTAAAAAAAATCGAAAAATTAATCTGAAAAATGCTTTTAAAATAAATAAATATGATGTAAAATTAAAAAGAATTTTGTTAATAGACGATATCTATACGACAGGAACTACCATTGATACGATCGCATGTGAACTGCTGAAACAGGGAGCAGAACAGGTTTATTTTGCGGTGGTGTGTATAGGACGGGAGGATTCTTAGGAATTCAACTTTCCATAATAGCATATATGTGGTATACTAAAGGCAACGACAAAAAGATGAATCATATAATATAGATAAAGCTTGGAAGGGGAGGGCTATGGTAAGGGAAAACAAAATAAGGATGATGACGAAACTTGCGATTCTGGAAGAAGACCACGGAGATATGATAGAAAAGGCAAAGACGTATTACCGAAGTGACTATATCAGTGGATATCTTTTGAAAAATATTTTTTTTTATACGCTGGCTTTTCTCATTGGCTTGCTGCTTTGGTCATCTTATCGTATGGAAGCATTGCTGCAGGAGCTGAATACTATGGATATTATTGGATTAGCCTGGAAGATATTGATTTTTTATGGAATTACGATGGCAGGGTATCTGGTATGCACATATGTTATATATTATAAGAGATTTAATAACGCTGAAAAGAAATTGACGGTTTATCGGCTGCTGCTGGATAAGCTTTTGAAGGAATATGATAAGGAGTATGGGGATGGGAAAGTTACAGGACATAAAAAGAAAACTAACGGAAATATACAAAAAATATGATACTTATCTGGCTTCAATTATCAAGTTTATACTTGCATTGGTAGTGTTTGTTCAGATTAATATACGCATGGGGTATATGGACAGACTAAACAGTATCTGGATAATTATGGTATTCGCATTGGTTTGTTCATTTTTACCTCTTAATGCTCTGGTGTTCATGAGTTGTCTTATTATAATTGGGCATCTATATGCACTTTCCATACCGGCGGCGGTAATTGGCGGCGGAATTATCCTGATCGTTCTGCTGCTGTATTTGGGTATTGCCCCACAGCAAAGCCTGGTACTGATTCTGACGCCTTTGGCGTTGGTTTTTCACATCCCGTGTTTGATTCCTTTGGCTTTTGGTCTGACGGCGGGACCTTTGGCAGCAGTCGGTATGGCTTTTGGGACGATTGTGTTCTATGTGCTGCGTGTTGTGAATAGCAGTGCAGGCAGTATATCGGGCGGCGAAGGGGAAACGCTTGCGGTATTTGGTGAAATGAAAACGCTTTTAGATAGTATTGCAAAAGAGAAAGAAATGATTCTTATGCTGATCGCAATGCTGGCAGTGATCGTAGTTGTTTATGTAATTCGTAAAATGGCAATTAAATATGCCTGGAGCATCGCAATCGGAACAGGGACTGTGATGTTTTTGTTTATTAAAGTTATTGGCGGAGCTATTTTAGGGGTACTTTCCATCGAACTCATTGCAGGTACTTTTGTATCCGGAGTGCTTGCTGCCATATTGCAGGTATTTATCTTTGATTTGGATTATCAAAGAATTCGAAAAGTGCAATTTGAGGATGATGAATTTTATTATTATGTTAAGGCGGTACCGAAGCGAAAGAAGGGGCGTGATATAAATGGAGAGTATTAAAACATTTTTAAATAACTATCTCCCATGGTTATCATTGCCTACGCTGGGTATCACGATTACTGATATCATTGAAATTCTTATTCTAACTTATCTGGTATACAGACTGCTTGTCTGGATTCGTGAAACAAGGGCATGGACGTTGTTTAAAGGCATATTGTTATTGGGATTTTTTGTCTCTCTCGCATATGTTTTTGAAATGGATACGATTAAGTTCCTTGTGAATAAGGGAGTTGATCTGGCGCTTATGGCGGCTGTTGTAATATTTCAGCCGGAACTTCGCAGAGCATTGGAGCATTTGGGCGAAAAACGGTTGTTTTCAGTAATTTTACCTCTCGATGCAGTCAAGGATGTAAAAGAACGTTTTAATGATAAAACAATCAATGAACTGGTTAAGGCAACTTTTGAGATGGGGAAAACGAAGACAGGAGCATTGATTGTCATAGAAAAGAATGAAACCCTCCAGGAATATGAGAGAACCGGAATTGCAATTGATTCCATTTTAACCAGCCAGATGTTAATTAATATATTTGCACATAATACACCATTACATGATGGGGCTGTAATTGTAAAAGGAAACAGAATTGTATCGGCCACCTGTTATCTTCCTTTGTCAGATAGTATGACACTTAGTAAAGAACTGGGAACGAGACATCGCGCCGCCGTAGGCATCAGCGAGGTGACAGATTCTCTTACGATCATTGTATCAGAGGAGTCAGGCAGCGTTTCTATAGCCAGCAAAGGCGAATTGATACATGGTATAGATGCGGTAAAGCTGCGGGAACTATTGGTTAATCTTCAGAATAAGACCATAGATGTGAAGAAATTTAAACTTTGGAGAGGTAAAAAGTAAAAATGAAGAAAACGATTTTTAATAATCTGGGTCTTAAGATTGTTGCCGTTTTTATTGCCTTCCTGATTTGGCTGATGGTGGTGAACGGAGATGACCCGGAAAAACCATATTACTTTAAAAATATAACGGTAACAACCATCAATGAAGAAAGCTTTTTAGAGAAAAATAAAGTATATGCGGTAAAAGACGACAGCAATATTGTTACGGTAAGGGTAAAGGTACGCCGCTCCGTATGGGCAAAACTTTCCGCAGAAGATTTTACGGTGATTGCAGATCTGAGTTATATGACATTTATGGACACAATTCCTTTAAAAGTAGTTTGTAACAATACTTCTGTTTCTATTCCTGCAGAGAACTTGTCTTGCGAGCCTTCTTCTTTAAAGATCACCGTAGAGAATAAAGAGGAAAAGACATTTATGGTATCGGTGGCTAGCAGCGGCCGGCCGGCAACAGGATATGAAGTAGGCAGTGAAAGAGTGCTGCAGGGAGAATCTATTATTGTTGAAGGTCCCAGTTCCCTGATAAAGATTATTGATAAAGTAAGGGCACCGGTCAGTGTGGGCGCCTTTACATCAAATCAGGAAATTTCCATAGGTTTGCAAGTCATTGACAAAAATGGTGATGAGTTTAAGGAAAGCCAGATGGACCGCCTGACTTTTAAGACAACGGGTGGGAAAGTGCTGACAGATGCGATGGTTGATGTGTATGTGGTGATTTGGGAAGTACAGAGTGTTAAATTAGAGATTCCACAGTCGGTGATTGGTGAACCGGCGGCCGGATATCACATTGCCGGTATAGAACTTACACCGTCTACGGTCAATTTGGCCGGAGCGGAAGAAACCTTAAAAGAACTGAATGGTAAGCTGAAATTGGAAGATGTGATAGATATAACTGACAAGACATCAACGGTAGAGAAGAGCATTGATATTTCAGAATATTTGCTGGAACACTATAAAAAGGATCTGAAACTGGAAACAGATTCACCGGAGACCATATCGGTAAAGGTCCAGATTGAGGAGATCGGTACTACGACTTTAAACTTCCTGATCACGGATGTTAATATTATTGGTCTGTCGGATGACTTGAGTTTGACTTTAACACCGGCGGATAAAATTCCTATAGAGGTTCGTGCGTTGTCAGCCGATGCTGCTACAATCAGCGAGAAAGATGTACAAGTTACGTTAGATTTGTCTTCTTCCACTTATCAAAAAGAAGGAAATCATAATAAAGTTCCGCTGAAAATAAAGCTTTCGACTGACGACTATGAGCTGGTAAATCGTGTAACTATTGCAGTAGATTTAGCAAAGAAGCAAAATACAATAGAGGAGGAATAGAAGATGGTAAGTCAGAAAGTAGTTATCAAAAACCCAACAGGATTACATCTGAGACCGGCAGGTCAGCTTTGCAAAGAAGCGATGCAGTTCAAGTCAGTTGTAACATTAAAATTTCGTGAATTGAATGCCAATGCAAAGAGTGTTTTAAGTGTACTCAGCGCTTGTGTGAAATGTGGTGATGAAATTGAATTTGTGTGTGAGGGAGAAGATGAGGGACTTGCATTGAAGACGATTGTTACCGCAATTGAAAATGGGCTTGGGGAAGAGATGTGAGGTTGGATTCATGATTTTAGTGTATGTATGTCCTTTTTGTAAGGAAGTTCGAATCGTTTCACGTAGGAAAGAGGTCAATTGCCTGGTTTGTGAACATGAAATGACGCTTAGTAACTTAACGTTTTTGGAATGGACCCAGATGTCAGAATCCCAAAGAAAAGCTTATGGAGTACTATGGAGTAAAAGGCATGGAAAGTAAACAGAGACTGCATCAATATTGATGCAGTCTCTGTTTTACTTAATACATTGGGTCTGTTGGATCTATCGCATAAGAGGGTGGATCGGGTACTCTTACAGCCTTAGGTTTGCCGAGAGGACCCGGATTACCTGCATCGTGATACACCGTTACACTGCTGCCTATTGGGCAATTAGTATAGAGCCAGTAAGCATCACCCATGGCAAGACGGATACATCCCTGAGAAGCCTGAGATCCAAGTAAGTTATATTTATACATTGGAACCTTTGTCCGATCCAGTGAGGGAGCGGGCAGGGAATGGAATAAAATGTCACTGGTTATATGTGAGCAATAGTAACCCCAGGTCGGCCCGTTTAGTTCATGTGTATAAAGTTTATCCATAATACGGAAGTTGCCAACGGGGGTTGCGTTATTGAGACCGGTAGAACAAAGCATTGCTTTTACCGGAACGCCGCCTTTGTAAATGGTTACGACATTGCAGGCTCTGTTTACCCGGATGCTCCAGCTTCCGGAAAGAGCAGTTGTATTCGCGCCGCTGCTGCCGAAATCATATTTCTTTCCATTGATAGTTCTGGTTCCGGTGGTCATGGCACCGGTAGTTGGATCCATATAGTAGTAGTTTCCTTTATCTACTAACCACCCTGTTTTTATCTGACCGTTTGATTCAAAGTAGTACCATATATTTTTGATTTTGCGCCATCCAACCGTAACAAGACCTTTAGAGGAAGCGTAGTATTTTTTCCCGGATAAGGTTACCCAGCCTTTACCAAGAGCACCTTTCTTTGTGAAAATGTAAAGCTTCCGGTTAATGTATTTAAGGCCTGTATATCTGGCTCCTATTGCGGAACCGGAAGTAGTGCCGTAGTATTTTTTGCTGCCCACTTTAAACCAACCGGTTTTCATAGCACCAGTGGCAGGGTCCAGATAATAATATTTACCGTTGGTTTTCACCCACCCGGTGGACATGTAACCCTTTTTGGGGCTGAAATAGTACCATTTCTTTTTATACTTCTGCCATCCGGTTTTCAGAACGCCTTTACTATTGGCATAATAACGTTTTCCATTACTTTTAAACCAGCCTGTTCTGACCGTGCCTTTGTTGGAAGTAAAGTAAAGTTTGCCTTTATAGGTGATCACACCTTTGAGCATAACGCCATCGGTACCGAAGTAGTAGGTTTTCCCCTGGTATTTTTGTTTTCCCACTTTAGCTTTCCCGTTTTTATTCAGTAAGTAGGTGTTTTTACCTATGGTATACATACCGTTTTTCAACATGATACCATTTTTATCGAAACAATAGATTTTTCCGGAAATAGGATATGCGGCATTACAAATGACTTTTCCTGCGGAATCTGCGTAGTATTTTTTCTTATTATAAGTAACAAAAGATTTAGTTACCAGTGAGCCATCAGCATCCGTACTGAAGAAGTAGTAATTTTCGCCTATTGCTTGCGGCCCGCTAACTCCGGCAGCCAAAACTCCATCATTGTTAAAATAATAAAGTTTTTTATCAATAGTAGCAAATCCGACAACCTTCTTGCCATCCGTTACGTAAGCAATCCGGTTTCCGTCGTCATCTGTCTGCCATCCGGGTGTCAATTGCTGCTCTGTGTTCGTGTTGCTTCCGGAGGCATATGTAATGTATGGAACACTTAGTGTCAAGCCCATAGTAATGCAAAGTACTGTGATTAGTTTTTTTGTTTTCATATGCTTTTCTTTTTTCATAATCTCCTTTCTTATAAACATGTTTTCTACTTTATAATTTACTATAATTTCCATTCTGGTGCAATGATTTTTTGGGAGGTAATAAAAATTTAAGATTTGTAATGTTATGTTTTTGTTTTCAATAAGTCGATTTTAAGGAAAATGTAAAAAAATGATTGATTGACATAATTATGTAATTCTTATATAATAATACCGTAATATGTTAACGATCCACGTTTACTGTGGTGAGCAGTACGGATGGATAATATAAGGGGGAAAAAAATGAAACGTTTTGCGGCAATTATGCTGGTACTTGCGATGATAGTTACTTCATTGCCTGAAATGGGGGTACAGGCAGCGGCTTTTGATGAGAAATCCGATGAAAATACGCTGAGGTCAGAAGATCTTGAAACAGAACAAATTACGGAGATGGAAAGCACCGGAGAAGAAAAGACGGAAGCGGAATCTGAAGATTTCCGGGAAACGACAGAACAGGAAAAAGCGCCTGTCCTGGAGTATGTGTATATGACTCAGCCGGAGTATGCCGGTGAAGAGGGGCAGCTTATTGTAATTTCTTTTCAGGATGAAGCCCGGGAGATAACGGAAGCGGTACTTACTTATACAGATACAGAGGGTGTCACTGCTGCTATGGAAGTATTTGAGATTATAAAGGGCTATGTAGTGTTTATTGCAGAAGGGGCTGGTATTGAAAGCAGTAACCTGGTGGCAGTCGATGTTACGGTAGAAGGGGTCAGCTGCCATATAGATTTGCAGACATTTTATAAAGATAATAGTACGGAATTAGTTGAGATAGAAGAAGGGGATAATGAAATTCTGGAAGAAGCAGAGGAATTAGCAGAGATTACTGCGGATTCTGAAAGCCAACTTCAAGATGAGATACAGGTAGAAGATTTGGTTGCGGAAGATACGGATGGTATTTCAGAGGCTCTGCAGGCAGCAGAGGAGCATATAGAAGAGGAAACGGATATAGCGGAGGGACAGATAGAAGAGGAAACAGTTATTTCGGAAGAAGCGCAGCCGTATACGGACGATGCATCAGCAGCCGGCTCTGTACAGCTAAAGTCAAAGGCAGCAGGGGAAAATATCATTATTGTGCTTGACCCCGGGCATGGTGGCTCCGATCCCGGGGTTACAAGAACCTGGGATGGTGTCAGTTACATAGAAAAAGATATTGATTTAAAGATTTCAAAGTACACAAAAAAGGAGTTAGAAACATATCAGGGTGTCACCGTTTATTTAACAAGAAGTACCGATGTTTACGTTGGATTGAAGGAGCGTGTGGATTTGGCAGAATCCGTTGGTGCTACGGCACTGATCAGCCAGCATATCAATTCTACGGCTGCTGATAAACAGGAGACAGTTTCCGGTGCCATGATATTTGTTTCTTCCGGGAATTACCGTCCGGCACAGGCTAAGGAAACATGGAACATTGCCAGTGTGATTATGCAGGAATTAGTCAATATCGGGATGGATAACCGTGGGTTGGTGAAGACTTTATCGGAAAATGGAACGACTTACAGTAATGGAAAACTGGCAGATTATTATGCCATTGTGCGGTACAGTGTATTGGCCAATATTCCGGGTATGATTGTAGAACATGGATTCTGCAATAACCCTTCAGATTGTAAGAAGTATTATGGCAGTAATTCCAAAATCAAGAAATTAGGGGTGGCTGATGCAACTGCGCTTGCGAAATATTATGGGTTGAAGAAAAAAGACGCAGAACCTACCGTAGGTTGGAATCAGGTAGACTCCCAATGGTATTATCTGAATGCGGATGGTACGCGAACTTATGGATGGGCAACCATAAATAAAAAGACGTATTATTTTGACAGTTCAGGTTATCGTGTCACCGGATGGAAGACATTTGATGGAAAAAAGTATTATTTTAATACAAATGGGGTTATGGTAACAGGTCTGAAGAAGATCAGCAGCAAGTATTATTGGTTTGATACCAGTGGTATAATGGCCAGCGGGTGGTTTAAAGGTTCTGATGGGAAAAGGTACTATTCAGACAGTAAAGGACGGCTTTATAAAGGATGGATTACGTATAAGAAGAAGTGGTATTACTTTGACCCTGCGACAAGAACGGCAGCTGTTGGGTTTAAGAAGATTAATGGATTGTATTATTATTTCAATACCAATGGAGTCAGGAAAAAGGGGTGGCAGAAGGTTAAGAACAACTGGTATTATATGAATAAAAGCGGTGTTCGTGTTACCGGGATGACGAAATTGAAAGGGAAATGGTACTATTTCAAGAAAAATAATGGGAAGATGATTACGAGTAAGTGGTTGTATTATAAGAAGAAGTGGTATTATTTTAAGAGTGATGGGGTTATGGTTGTTGGTAAGAGGAAGAAGATTGATAAGAAGTGGTATCGGTTTGATGGGAAGGGGGTTTGTTTGAATAAGTGATTTGGAGGGGGGACGCCTGTGAAGCAAATGTCTTCCACCTACTGGGGAGCCGGCGCCTGCTGCGGTACGGGGTACGTATCTCAAATTCGAATATTTCTCTAGTTTCTCTAAGGTTCGGAAAGGCGGCAGGATAAGGCACCAGACACATTCGAGACATAATCTGATGATTATGTCTCTCAAGTGTCTTAAAAATTTGCTTTTGAGAAGCAAATTTTGCCTTATCCTGCCGCCTTTCCGAACCTAAGAGAAACACGAGAAATATTCTGATTGAATTTGAGATACGTACCCCGTACCGCAGCAGACGCCGGCTCCCCAGGGGCGGAAGACATTTGCTTCACAGGCTGTTTGTTGGAGGAGTTGCGCCGTCTGTTGGCAACGGTGGGGTTTTGGAATTTGCTTCACAGGCTGTTTGTTGGAGGAGTTGCGCCGTCTGTTGGCAACGGTGAGGGTTTTGGAATTTGCTTCACAGGCTGTTTGTTGGAGGAGTTGCGCGTCTGTTGGCATCGGTGGTGGTTTTGGAATTTGCTTCACAGATTGTTTGTTGGAGGAGTTGCACGTCTGTTGGCATCGGTGGTGGTTTTGGAATTTGCTTCACAGATTGTTTGTTGGAGGAGTTGCGCGTCTGTTGGCATCGGTGGTGGTTTTGGAATTTGCTTCACGGGTTGTTTGTTGTAGGAGTTGCGCCGTCTGTTGGCATCGGTGGTGGTTTTGGAGTTTGCTTCACAGGCTGTTTGTTGGAGGAGAGGCTGAGGAATGAGGTTGGTTTTTAGGAGGGGGGTGTAGTTTGCTGGTTGAGGGGTTTGTTTGTGGAGTGTTATGGTGATGATAGTAATTGTTATGGGGATATTGATGGGAATATTGATGGCGATGAAGGTAATATATTATTGGATATGGTTGAATTAATGGTTTGTGAATGGTATATTATATGGAATACCAACCATTTATAGTTAATAAAGGGTTTTTGCTATATGTAACGGCAATGATTTATGTTGTTACATATAGTGATTGGGTTTGTATTGTATGCTTACCGAAAAGGGTTTGAATAGTATTGATTGTTAATATATCGAAAGTATGTATGAAGAAATGAAGACGGGATATGATATTGTTATAGGCTTATGTTTGTGACAGGAGGAAATCCCTTTAGTTTTTGAATTTGTACGAACAGGGATGAAGAGAAGTCAGAGGACGAAGAAGAGAAAGAGGTTTGGATGTGATTTTAGAAGCCGTTTTGATTTTACTGTGGTTTGGATTGGTGCCATATAGTATTGGGATGACATTTACCGGGTTTATGAAAAGGGAAAGGGATAGTTTTTGGATGAACGTGCTGTGTGGATATGCAGGGATGTTTGCGTTTTTTGAAGTGCTGTCCCTTCCGCTTATTTTTAGCAGACAGCCTTTTCATATATTGAAATACAGTTATGGGCTGATTATGTTGTTATGGGCGGGGGTGTCGTTGTTTGTAAACAGAAAGCGTATTGGGAGGATGACGATAGGCAGGATCCGGAAACTGCCGAAGGTACCGTGGACTATTTATCTGGCGGTGGTGTTGGTCGCCTTTCAGATAGGGGTTTATTTGTTTGGAATGGCAACGGATCTGGATGATTCTTTTTATGTAGCATCGGCAACAACTACTCTGCATACGGATGAAATGTTTACGATAAGTGCTTATACAGGGAGAGCGGTGGGGAAACTGCCACCTCGTTATGTCTTGTCTCCGTTTCCTATTATGCTTGCTTTTTTCAGCGAAGCCGTAAGGATGCATCCGGCTGTGGTTGCCCATACGGTATTACCCATATTTTTGGTCGGGCTTGCATATGGTGTATATATATTGATGGGGCAAAGACTGTTTAAAGGGGATGTACGTTCTACCGGAATTTTTTTGTGTTTTTTATCATTAGTGCATGTATTTTCCTGGTATTCTGTTTATACTCAGGGAACGTTTATGCTGATCCGTATCTGGCAGGGGAAGGCAACGCTTGCTGCGACACTGCTTCCGGGGGTTTTCTATATGACACTGTCGGCGATGAAAGAGCGGGAAGCAAAAGGAGAGTGGGCAGCGTTGTTTTGTCTGATGACGGCCTGCTGTCTGGTTTCCTCTATGGGAATTATGCTGGCACCGATTATGCTTGGAATTCTGACCATAGTGCTTGGGATAGTGAAATGGAAATGGAAAAATACCTTACTGGCCCTTGCTTGCAGTGTACCGAGTATTATTTGTACAGTATTGTATATATTGATTCGTTAGAACGTACACAAGCGTTTATAAGACTCCCCTTCTATAAGTGGTGGGTACTAAGAAGTCCGTCTGAATGGGAGTTCAATACTTGATGAAAAATGAGGAGAAAAGATGTCGGAAGTAGTTCAAACTGCAATCGAAAAAACAGAGTGGTATGTGGGAGTGGGCTGGCATCATGTAGTTTTTCTGCTGGCATTGGTCTATCTGATTTTCAGCCGCCGCGAAAAAGAAAACCGATTATTATTTGTAGGTTATAGTTTTATATTTTTTGTTATTTATTTTTTTCCATTCACTGCAATGTTTATTATGTATTATTGCACCGGTGATTTGGTGTATTGGCGCATGTTCTGGCTGCTTCCCATACCGATGGTGCTGGCTTATACATGTACAAAGCTGTATGGCCGTTTCAAAAGAGGATGGATCCGGGGAATTTGTATCGTTATTCTGGCAGCCGCAATCGGTCTGACCGGACGGAATCTGTATTTGCCGGAGGTAACCCCTTACCAAAAGGCAACCAATATCTATAAGCTGCCTCAGGAAGTAGTGGATGTCTGTGATCTGATAAATGCTGATTGGAACAGTACGGAAGAGGTCAGAGTGATTGCACCGGAGGCTATTGGCGGTTATATTCGCCAATATGATGCGAATGTCCAGCTTCTCTATGGGCGCCGCGGCGATATGATTAATAAAGTAAAGCGAATATATGAAGGTATGCAATCGGGCAACCCGCCGATAAAGAGGATTGTAAGATATGCCAGAAAACACCGGTACCTGTATTTTGTCTATGAAACCAATGAGCAGCAGGATGCAAAGCTGAAAGAGCTGGGATTTGAGCCAATCGGACAATGTGATGCGTATATTATTTATAAAGATGGTAATCCTGCCTGACATTGCCAGTGTCTTTTGTATTGTGTTTTTATGATATTTGAGGTAAGATATGTTTGTAACCGAAAAAAACGCAAAACGATTGAATTCGATAGAAGGAGTATTATGGAACGTAGAGAACAATTCAAAAGACTCATTATGTTTTTGGCGTCGGCATTTATATTATCGGTTCAGACTGCGGTGTTTGCTTATGTATGGTACAGCAGCTATGCAAAAAAAGGGGTTATAGGTACCGGATTTGAGCGGGGAAATTTTGTAATCATTGGGCAATATGCATTGATGCTGTTTTTCTTTTATAAAATATATGGTGGTTTCAAGGTGGGCTATCTGAGAATATTTGATGTATTGTTTTCCCAGATCCTGTCAGTAATCTGTGTCAATGTCATTACTTATTTACAGCTGGCATTGATCGGACGCTGGAAGTTTATGAGTAACGTTTTACCGATTATGCGTATGACCATATTCAATATGGTGATTGTAATTATCTGGGTCGTATTTATGCGGTGGGTCTATACACGGCTTTATCCGCCCCGCCAGATGTTTCTGATTTATGGAGATTATAATCCGGCAGAACTGATCTACAAAATTTCTTCCAGAGAGGATAAATACAATATCTGTGAAACCATGCATATCAGCGCAGGAGTAGAGGCTATCAAGGATAAAATAAACCAGTACCACGCAGTTATGATCGGTGATTTACCGTCACATGAGAGAAACCTGTTTTTGAAGCACTGTTTCGAGCGGGATATCCGCTGTTACAGCATTCCGAAAATATCAGATGTAATGATACAAAATGCGGATAACATCCACTTGTTTGATACACCGATGCTGCTATTCCGTAACCGCAGATTGACTGCGGAGCAGCAGTTTAGTAAGAGAGTGTTTGACATTGCGGTAGCTTTGATTGGGTTGGTACTTGCTTCCCCATTCATGCTGGTGATTGCTGCTTTTATCAAGGCATATGACGGAGGACCTGTATTTTATAAGCAAGAACGTTTGACGCAGGATTCAAAAGTATTCTATATACTGAAATTCCGCAGTATGCGTGTGGATTCTGAGAAGAAAGGCGCAAGGCTGGCAATGAAACATGACAGCCGTATCACTCCGATAGGCCAAGTGCTGCGTAATCTTCATCTGGATGAACTGCCGCAGCTGCTCAATATCTTAAAAGGGGATATGTCAATGGTAGGTCCTCGTCCGGAACGTCCGGAAATTGCGGCGGAATACCGCAGGGCAATACCGGAATTTGACTACCGCCTGAAACTGAAAGCAGGTCTGACAGGCTATGCTCAAGTGTATGGTAAATATAATACCACACCTTATGATAAGCTGAAATTGGATTTGACCTATATTGAAGACTATTCCTTTAAATTAGATATGAAACTATTATTTTTAACTTTCAAGATTTTATTCCAAAAGGAAAATACGGAAGGTGTGGAACATTGGCAGGTAACGGCAGCGACCAGAGAAAAAGAACCCGACGCGAAAAAATAATAGAAATGCAGGAAGCGAAAGAAAAGCCTCTCGTTTCCGTTGTAATGCCGGCATATAAGTGTGCCGGCTTTATTGCATTGGCAATAGATTCAGTGTTAATACAGGAAGTACCGCTGGAAATTTTGATTATTAATGACTGTTCGCCGGATAATCTGGATGCAGTAATGGAAAAATATAAAAATATGCCGCAAATACATTATATAAAAAATGAAACGAATATGGGGGTGGCAGCCACCAGAAATAAGGGAGTTGCATTGGCTAAGGGGAAATATGTGGCATTTCTCGACAGTGATGATTATTGGGCGCCGGGGAAATTAAAAAAACAAATCGAAATGATAGAAAGAACAAAAACCGTGTTATGCTGCACGGCCAGAGAATTACTGACACCACAGGGGATACTTACCGGACGCATGATTCCGGTGAAAACAGAGTTGACCTATAAAAAGCTGCTGAAAAGCAACAGCATTAATTGCTCTTCCGTATTGATTCACACATCGGTCATAAAAGAGTTCTCTATGGATCATGAGGACAGCCATGAAGATTATATTACCTGGTTGAAAATTTTGCGGAAATATAAAAAAGCTTGTGGAATTAATGAACCTCTGTTAAAATACAGATTGAGTAATCAGGGAAAATCAGGAAGTAAGTTAAAATCCGCGGGAATGAATTTCAAGGTATACCGGTATCTGGGTTTTGGATATTTCCGTTCTGCCCTGCATTTTGCCAGCTATGCCATACATGGAATACTGAAATATGCACTCAGCTACAAAAAATGGTAAATTCTGTTTTTGTATGTTATAATAAAAAAAGTTACAGTTCAGCCATAACTCGCTGAATTGTAACTAAAAAAATATAAATATAAATGCAAGCTCAATTATCTTAGTGAATATGCGACAGGAAGGCAAGGAGAAAAAAGATGAACAGGTTTATACGTGATGTGAAACAGTACAGCAAATATACACAACATTCAGCAAAGGCCATATTGAAATCGGAAGTGGCTAATTCTTATCTGAATTGGTTGTGGTGGATTTTGGATCCTATCTGTTTTATGATCATCTATTATTTTATTTTTGGCATTGTGTTTGGAGCAAAGGAAAAATATTTTCTGGCATTCATATTTATTGGTCTGACTATATGGGATTTTTTTAATAAAACGGTAATGCAGAGTGTAAAAATTGTGAAAAATAATAAATCTATCGTATCAAAGGTTTATCTTCCCAAGTATATTTTGATTTTTGTGAAAATGCTTGTAAATGGGTTTAAGATGGCCATATCCTTTGCTATTATAATTATTCTGATGATTATATACCGGGTACCGCTTA
>Ga0153953_1000118_pt1 | contig 22771 bp, 17 predicted proteins | sample TSNJ037MetaG_FD_104718 | JGI IMG/M metagenome (GOLD analysis project Ga0153953, IMG submission 104718) | Attine ant fungus gardens microbial communities from New Jersey, USA - TSNJ037 MetaG | ecosystem: Host-associated > Fungi > Mycelium > Unclassified | place: USA: New Jersey, Wharton State...
CGGAAATACAATCCGAAAGAACCGCCCAAAAAATCCGCATCCATCAATGTAAGCTGCCTCTTCGATTTCTACCGGAAAACTGTCCATAAACCCCCGGATAATAAATATCGAGATCGGCAGACCGATGGCCGTGTACAGAATGCGCAGTGCATTCAGTGAATCCAGCAATCCGACTTTAGAGAATATTGTATAATACGGCACCATAAGCGCATTTAAAGGAATCATAACGCCTGCTGAAATCAATGCGAAGATAATTTCCCGGCCTTTAAATTTGAATCTGGATATTGCATAGGCTGCCATGGCAGCGATCATTACATTTGCGAAAGTTGCGATGAGTGCAACGGTAATCGAATTAAAAATCATTTGCCCCAAATTTGCCTGATTAAATGCATTCATGTAATTTGAAAACTGCAGTACCGCAGGAAACGAAAAGGGATTATCAAAATACTCGGCATTGGTCTTTAAAGACGTGATAAGTAACCATAATAGTGGAAACAGCGTATATATTGCAAAAAACAATATCAAAATCCACTTCACGATACTGCCTAATATCTGAGTCGGCTTTTTCGCATATTTCACAGGTTTTGCTGCTTGCTCCTTTGCCATTTCATCCTCCTCCTACTTTTCTTCCTTTTCAGACAATAATTTACGGATTAAGATAATTACACAGGCTCCGGTCAGTACCAGCATCACACTGGAAGCATTGGCACCGCCATAATTATTATCTCTCATCTGATTATACAGATACAGCACTACTACCGATGTCCTGTTTGCCGGTCCTCCGTTTGTCAGCAGATAAACCTGTTCAAAGGTACGCAGTCCAAAGACTGCCGCCAAAGTAACACAGGTAACAATAGAGTATCGGATCATCGGGATGGTGATATGAATATCCATCTGAAAGCGATTGGCTCCATCAATCTTAGCCGCTTCATAGTAAGACTCATCAATATTGGTAATTCCGGCCATCATGATAACCATGTAATATCCAACATACAAAAGTCCGTAAATCAAGACACAGATAAATGCTGTCGAAGGATCTCCCAACCAGTTCCTGCTCAGATGTCCAAGGCCGACCGCTTTTAAAATTCCGTTTAGAATACCATATTCACTGTTGAATACGGCTGACCACAACATCGCAATGGCGATACCGGAAATTACCTGCGGCAGGAAATATACCGTTCTGAAAATTTTCCATCCCCGCGGCTTAGTGGATAAAATCAGCGCCATTAATAACGCAAGGGGAACCTGAATCAGACATGCCGCAAATGCCCAGATGATATTATTTCTAATACTTCTTAAGAATACCGCATCTCCAAAAATATTTTTATAGTTGGAAAATCCCGTAAACTCCGCAGCCGCTATCCCATTCCATTTAAACAAACTCATGTAGCAAATGGAAATGATAGGTACAATAAAAAAGACGGTAAATAATGCTAATGCAGGTATTAAAAAAATGATAATACCTATCTTGTCATTCTTCCTAACTTTCATTTTTTCTCCTTCATTATCGGAAACAATTAAAGTTCTATTCTGCCGCTTTTAGCATATCAACAAATCCGGCTGCGTCTGTGTCGCCAAGTACCAGTGATTCTAAGGCTGCCGGAAAAGCATTTGCCACTGAAGTCGGTACCGATCCCTGAAAGTGTCCGATTGTATAAGCTGCATCGGCACCAGCTGTAATAATTTCTGCCTGCAATTCGTCTTCAATTTCATCTACTTCTGTTGCTATCGCAAAAGTAGAACCGGAAGAGTTAGAAAGCTCTACAATTTTATCCTGTTCTGTAATAAACTCAAAGAATTTATAAATTGCTGCTTCTCTTGCCGGGTCTTCCTGAGCGGATGCACAGACATAAGCCTGAACTACATTCAGATAACCACCACCATTATTTCCTTCTGAAGCTAAGCTGGGACCAATCTGAATATTATCATACAGACCTTCTGCACCCTCACTTTGAATACGGCCTAATATCCATGTACCATTGGTATAGATAGCCGCTCTTTCATTAAAAAAGTGTCCGTTAACCACTGTCGCATCGGCACCCACAGCATCCGGTGAAGTATAGGCAAACATTTCTTTGATAATTTCAGCAGCCTTAACAAATGCCGGATCATCCAGCCCTTTTTCATAAATATCCGGTCCTCCGCAGGATGCTAATGCATAAGAATACCAAAGCATAGAGGTCCAGGCATTATCCTTTGTCATTTGAGTTACCGGAAAAATGTCTTCTTCTTTTAATTTTTCACACAGGTCAAAGAATTCATCATAGGTAGCAGGCACTTCGTTTACTCCTGCTTTTTCAAGCAGCTCCATGTTATACATGATCGGTATGTATGCATTTTCATATGCAAATCCATAGTTGATTCCATCGACTTTTGATTTATCCAGAATACCCTCAACAAAGCGATCCGTCATCTTGCTGTCAGCCAAGAAGTCAGTCATGTCCATCAACTTCCCGGACTGTACAAATAATTCTAAGTCGGAATAAGACTCAACCGTAAAAATATCCGGTGCGCTTCCCGTTGATAATTGGGTTCTGATTTTGTCACGGTAGGCATCATAATCGGTTTGGTCTTCAATTACAACCTTGATTTCTCCTTTGTTTTCTTCATTAAAGTCGCTGACCATTTTTCCAAATACTTCTGCCTTGCTGTCCGATCCAACCCAGATACAGGGGAATTTTAGTGTAATCTCCTCTCCCGCCGAAACACTAGCACCCTCTGTCCCTTTATCGACAGAATTTGTATCTGCTGTATTCTCACTTTTTTTGCAGGCACTCAGCATACCAACCATTACCAGACACACCGCCATTAACATTGCCACTTTTTTCTTCATAACTGATCCTCCTTGATTTTCCCTTTGTGGATTTTGCGTATTAATTAACTCTTTTAAATTAATACGCAAAAAAATTAATTGTTACCTGTTTGCAAATAAATTTTCACAAATTATTACCTATAAAACTCCTTTTTTGTAGCTTTTTTCTTAATAAATATATTTTATAAATGAGATTATACCTTATTTTTTACTAAAAGTAAAGTATTTTATTAATAATTTTTTTTAATTATTTTGTATTTTTTTCTTATCATTTTATTTAACATCTACAAAATCATGTGCTCAATTAAGATTTATTTAATTCAATAAATCAAATTCTATGATTTTTCTATTTTTTAACATTATAAAGTTCGTTTATCTATTTTTCCCTTGCGCCAAATCATATTTCATGTTAATATTTTTATAAATAAACAAATGCAATGAAGTTGATTATGCTTTATAATTAAATCTATTAATTTATGTATCGGCCATCAGGACGCCACTGTGGGAGGCAATATGCTTCACGCAAACAGGGCAACGCTCTGGCGAACTAACTGCTAACTCCGACCAGATCAGCGCCCAGGAAAGCCTGGACGCCGAGGTCTGCGTAAGCAGTTATTTCACCGCCGCTAAAGGCGCCCTTTGATTGTTTGCGTGAAGCATATTGCCTCCCACAGCGGCTGGTTTTTGGCAGTGTTTAGGTTCTGCGCTAATTAAATCCATACTTTCAAAAGCGCATGATTACTGTTCAACGGGGCGGTTTATAGCCTGACGCGAGGTATTTGACTTCCAGATAGACATCGAATTTTTTACAGTCACAAGTGCATGGCGTGAAATATTCACCTTGCCGGCGGAAAAATACGATAAATGCTGCCATTTCCATGCTCTTACACTTTCAAACGCGCAGAGTTAGTTGCTTCACACAGAACTTAAACTCCGCCAAAAAACAGCCACCGTGGGAGGCGATATGCTTCACGCAAAAATCAAAGGGCGCCTTTAGCGGCGGGCGAAATCCACTGCTTACGCAGACCTCGGCGCCCAGGCTCTCCTGGGCGTCGATTTGGTCGTAGTTTGCAGTTAGTTCGCCAGAGCGTTGCCCTGTTTGCGTGAAGCATATCGCCTCCCACGGTGGCGTCCCGATTGCCAATATATTAATACCCCCACTTTTAAAATATGCCCCCACTTTGCATTGTTTTCTTTACACAATCACATTTATCTATTATAATTTAGGAGAAATCAAAATGATCAAAAAATTAAAAGCTTTAAACCCACACCTAGCTATTTATAACTATGATGATCCCGCCTTTCTGCGTTACGGAAATATCATCAATAATTACAACCTGAATGAGTATGCAGATATCATGAAAGATCGTCCTGTCCCGGGCAACGGCAATCTCTACGTCGGGCTCGATCCGGACCTTTCCAATTGCAGTTGTTCTTCCGAAATCGCTTCTAAACTATACGGCGGCATGTCTATCCAGGTTGGGTATTGTAATGGTAATAACAACAAATTAAATGCTTTAGAGTACCATAAATGCAGCGAGGTAGATATTGCGATAACAGATCTGGTCTTACTTCTGGGCGATATTCGTGATATCAGACAAGGTTCGTATCCTTCCGCAAATGTTGAGGCATTTTTCTTTCCCACAGGAACAGCCTGCGAGCTCTTTGCGACCACACTGCACTTCGCCCCCTGCAAAGTATCTGATAAAGGTTTTAAAAGCATCATCATCTTACCGGAGGGTACAAATGCAAACTTATCTTCTTTGCCCACCCCCACCTGCTGCGAAGAAAAGCTGCTCTGGATGAGAAACAAATGGCTTATTGCCCATTTTGAAAGCATCCCCGCTTCAAAAGGTGCTTACACAGGAATTACCGGCACTAATATTGAATTACAATATAATATGTAACGTCATAAATCATTGCCGTTTCATATAATACCAGTTCATTTTTAAGAAAGTAGAGAAAAATTATGTGGCAAAACCCAAACGGTATCAATATGTCTGATGTGAAAATCAAAAACAGAAGCTCCATTCTCAATCTAGTCTACCAAAGCGGCGGTACTTCAAGGAAGGAAATCGCAAACAGATTAGGACTCACCCCTGCCGCAATCACTCTGATTACTACTGATTTAATTCAGGAAGGAGCATTGTCCGAATATACTACGGCGGAACCTTCCAACCGCAAAGGCCGCAAAGAAGTCATCCTTAAAATAAACACATACAAATATGCAGCAGTGGGAGTCTATATTACAAGGCATAAATTCCGTATTTTGTGTGTAGATCTGGATAACACGATTCTGTTTGAAGACACCGTCTATACTGCGGACTGCAAAAAAGAATCCGAATTGATACTAAATAAATTATGTGATACGTTAAATACCCATCTGCAGAACTATGACGTCCTAAGGACGCACCGGTTAATCGGTCTGGGCGTCAGCGTAAACGGCATCGTAGATACACATTCCGGTGTCAGCGTTCGATCCTATAATATCTGGGAGCGTAATGTTCCGGTAAGGGATTATCTGACAGAAAAACTGGATACCCCGGTTCTCCTGACTAATAATATTTGCTCATTAGCTCACGGGGAGTATTTTCTATCACATATGGAACATGCGGACAACATGCTGTTTATCAAATATGGTCCGGGAGTAGGCGCGGCAAGATTAGTATATGAAAACTTTTTAAACATATCTGACTTTAAAGCAATACAATTAGGTCACATTATTTCAGACCCTAACGGAGCGGCCTGCGTGTGCGGGAACCCCGGATGCCTGGAAACAATTGCAAGTTACGATTCCATCGAAGCTGCCATTGCAAATGTAATGTCAGAAGACACTGCTCCTTTTTTATTCGAGCTTACCAGAGGCGTTCAGGAAAACATCACCATGCAGCACGTCATCAGCGCCTATACAAAAAAAGATCCCGCTGTTACAGCCACCATTGACCGTTCTATCTACTACCTGTCAATAGCTATTAAAAATGCGATCTGTATGTTCGACCCCCAGAAGGTCGTTTTGTACGGTGAACTATTTGAAAACCCTGCCTTCCGGCAAAAAATATACACCCAGCTGTCACGTTTCACAGACACAGAGAAAGTGAATTTCAGTCATTACAACCTGCAGTTAGAAACACTTGGACCAGCCACTACTATTATTCAGCATTTCTTTCAAAACGGCGGAAAACTATGAGTTTTCCGCCGTTTTTTTCTTCTGTTCCAGCAGTATTCCAAGCGCTCCCAGCAACACAATACTCACGCCTATGCATTGTATCGCCTTGATCGTTGTTCCAAAGAGCAACAGTGAAACCAACATCGAGACAATGGGCATTAATAGTAAGAATACCTTTACAATCCAAACCGGATTATTCCTAAGATTATAGTAATATACAACATATACCAGAGTCTGTCCCATTCCTGCGCAGGATAGCGCAAGCAAAAGCCCCCTGTCACTTCCGATACCGGCTATCTGGCTCGTCGTTCCCATCACCGCCGTTGATATCAAAAACAAAATCATTGTTATAAAATTATTGTAAAATGCTACTACATTATCCTGAACCGGATTCTCTTTGTCTGTCTGCACGCTTTTAATTACAAAAGCATTAATGGATACAAAAAGCGCACTTAAAACAAAAAAGATATTTCCTTTATTGGCAAGTTCAAGCGATCCAAAATCGATATCCATAATCAGGAACACTCCAAAAAGCATGAGCAGACTAAATGTCCAGTCTTTTTTCGTAAATCGCTCTTTATAAAAAAAAACCGACAACAAATTAATAAAAATGATATCGCATTTTAGTATTGCCGTTCCAATCCCCGCAGAGGCATAAGACAATCCTAAGAAGGCTGTCAAATCAAGCGAATATCCCAGGACCCCTATCAGAAGCAGTCTTGGCCACGTCTTATTTACTTTAAGCAGGCTGGATACTTCTTTTTTGGAAACCATCAAAATCAGGAGCAATACCATTGTAATAAAGCGCACCACGACCCCAACCGAAAATACAGACATTTTTGCCACAGACTGCTGGGTCGCCACATAGTAGCATCCCCATATGACAGCCAGCAGTACCAGTGGTACCGCACGCTTTATTTTCATATCATGCAGCCCCGGATCAATCTGCACAGGTTATCGTAATCCGCAATAAAGGCTGTCAGCGTATTCCTGAATCCCATGCATGTTTCAAATTCTTCCGGCTTCATTCCATTTTCGTAAAACACTTTCGCAAATTCCGGCAGTCTGTGCAGTTCATCGATATAAGATTCCTCCACCCGGTTACTCATCCGTTCCACAATATCTACTTCGGAATTATTCAGGCGCTGATACCAACTATAGTTAATTGTCTGCGCCAGTTCACCGCCCAGCAATTCTGACCAGTGGTATTGGTTTCTATTAGCAGCAGATAAAAGCCTTGTGCGATAGCCGCGCTCCTGATATATTTTATACGCCTCTTTCATTACCGCTATTCCTGCCCACTCCAGGCACTCCGGTTTCACTACCATCCCCGTCTCATTTACATAACGCTTCATCCAATCATCCGTTCTGCCAATCATAAGGGTGCAAACCGGTGAAATGGTTTCGTTTGACAGTCCTTCTGCCGCTCTGCGCTTCAATCCGCGTTCAACCGCCTCGGCGACCGCCACTGCCTGCGCAACCGAAAAAGACACTGTGGCATTAATACTTCCGCCAAAACAAGTAACCTCTTCCATTGCATCAATACCCGCTTTACCAGCCGGCATTTTAATCATCATATTATCACCCAGTGCATTTAATACCTTTGCCTGTTCTACCATCTTCGCAGTATTTCTATAGTATTTTGCATTGGTCTGAATGGAAAGCCTGCCTTTTCGTCCTTTGTTTTTTTCGAATACCGGAAGCAGCTTCTTTGATCGCAAAGCACCAATCTCACCAATCAGTGCCCAGACGATTTCATCTTCTGTGGCATTATCCATTTCAACAATCAATTCCTTGATTCTCTTTTCCCATATATCCAATTCTTTCCTGATCACAGCGCCCACAATTGTAGGATTACTGGTGGCGCCTGCAATTCCCCGTTCTAAACCAAAGTTTAACTCTTCTTCACCGCAGGAATCCATCCAGATTTCAGTCTGCGGAAATACAACTGCTGATTCATGTAATTTTCCTTTATATTCCATCTTTTTTCTCCTTAACTCTCTTTCGCAGTATTCTTCCACGCTTCGCGAAATACCCCTAATCCAAAGGTGGTAAACGGATGCTCAAAACTCTCCTGATATACTCCCAGACCGCAAGTCACAATATCTGCTCCCATCGCAGCATAGTCACCTATCTGTCTGCCATTGCGAACAGCTGCCACGATAATTTCCGTATCATATCCATAGTTTTTGTAGGCCTTAATAATATCGCCGATGTATTCACCGCTGTCACCGTTGTTTTCCTTCCAGCCCACAAATGGAGACACAAATTTCGCTCCCAGTTTCGCAGCCGGAATCGCCTGAGATGTAGAAAAGACCAGAGTTACATTTGTTCTGATACCAACTTGTTCCAGCTTTTTGGCCGCCGTCAGCCCCTGACCGGTGCAGGGAATTTTAATAACGTAGTTAGGCGAATAAGAGGACACCTCTTTCGCCGCCTCTACCATCTCTTCCCACGTTTCCAAAAAAGGATTTATCTCAAAAGATACCGGAAAAGTATATTCTCCTTCCAGCCCCGCCTCTTTTATCCATGCAGCGATTTCTTTTACCACTTGCATAAACGGTTTTTGGCTCATTTTGATATGTTTCGGATTCGTCGTGACCCCGTCAATACAGTAGTTTTCATATGCGTATTTTATTTCATCAATTTTTGCACTGTCCAAAAAATATTTCATTATTTTCTCCTTTATTTGTAAATTTCAGCTTCGATTTCTTTTACCTTTTCACTGGCATTTCTCAAAAATTCCTGTCGCCACTCTTCCAGATTTTCCGTAAATCCCGTTCCCAGAAACTTATCAGCAATATCACATCCCGCAATTGATCCGGTAATCCATCCGCCCAGCGTAAGTATATTGGCATCATTAATCGCTCTGGCTTTTTCCGCAGCATAGGTATTCTCGCAAACCGCCGCATATACTCCCTGATATTTATTCGCCACGATCGCCATTCCCATACCGGTTCCGCAAATCAGAATTGCCTTTTCAAATTCTTTTCTGCTTACTTTTTCAGCCGCTGCAGGGGCTACAATAAAATATCCTTTCGGTTCGTTAATATCCGTTGTTCCGCAGTCTGTCACCTCATATCCCTTCCCGGTCAAATGTTCTTTGATTGCTTCCTTCAACTCATATCCTGATTTATCCGATCCTAATAATATTTTCTTCATCTAATTTTCCTGCACTTTCTTTTTTTCTAATACCACACCTACGGCTTTCACAATTTCTTCTTTCGTCAGTCCATATTTTTCTTTTAAGAATGGTGTCAGCCCCACCTCTCCAAAATGGTCTTTCACCCCAACTCTCTTAACCGGAACCGGGCACGATTCGCTCAAGCATTCGCTTACTGCTCCTCCCAAACCTCCGATAATGGAATGATTCTCAGCAACGACCACCGCACACGTCTTTTCAGCACTTTTAATCACCATTTCCTCATCCAGCGGCTTCACTGTATGAATCTCAATGACTTCTGCCGAAATTCCCATCCCCGCCAATAGTTCTTCCGCCTTCAAGGCTTCCTCAACCATGATGCCGCCGGCAATAATCGTGACATCTTTTCCTTTTTTTAAAAGCACACCTTTTCCCAATTGAAATTTATCGCCTATTTTATGAATCTTCACCGCATTTTTGCGCAATAACCGAATGTAAACCGGACCATAGTGTTCCATTATCTGCGGAAATATATTGATCAGCTGAACGCTGTCAACCGGTTCGTAGATAATCATCCCCGGGATATTCCTCATAATCGAAACGTCTTCCATGCTCATATGCGTTCCACCATTGTATTCCGCCGTTACTCCCGGATCACTTCCCATCATTTTGACATTGAGTCCCGCATACGCCACCGATAAAGTTACCTGGTCGCAGACACGTCTGGTCGCAAACGGCGTAAAGGTATGGGTAAAAGGTATTTTCCCCATGGCAGACATGCCTGCTGCCACACCAATCATGTTCGCCTCAGCTACACCTACATCTACTACACGGTCTGGGAATGCCTCTTGAAAGCGCAGCGTACCTGCCGCTCTCATAAGGTCCGCCTCCACTATTGCCACCCGCTCATCCTTCTTCGCATATTCGATCAGCAGATCCACATAGGTTTCCCGCAGCCATCTATTTTCTAATACCATCTTATATTTCCTCCTTGTCTAACAAATCCACCGCCTTTTTCCACATTTCCTCTGTGACCGGCATATTATGGGAGGTTAATTCTCCTTCGCAAAAATATCCGCCTTTTCCTTTGATCGTATTCAAAATAATCATCGAAGGTTTTCCTTTTGTGGATTTAGCCATCCGTATTGCATACAGGATTTGACTCATATCATGACCGTCAATGCTCTGTACATGCCACCCAAACGCTTTCCATTTATCTTCCAGCGGATCAATTCCGTTGATATCTTCCGTCCAGCCGTCAATCTGCATCTTATTATAATCAGTGAATGCAATCAGATGATCTAATCTTCTGCTGCCCGCCAGCATGGCCGCTTCCCAAACCTGACCTTCCTGACTTTCTCCGTCACCGATAATGCTGTATATGTATAAATCTTTCCTGTCCATGCAAGCCGCAAGCGCCATACCTGTTGCCGCTGAAAATCCCTGCCCCAGAGATCCGGTCGACATATCAATACCTCTTGTAAGTCTCCGGTCACAATGGCTGGGAAGTCTGGTATTTGGTATGTTTAAGGTATCCAGCTCTTTCTCGTCTATAAATCCTTTCACAGCCAGTGCCGCATATACTGCCGGACCGCCATGTCCTTTCGAAAGCACAAACCGATCCCGGTCTTCCATATCCGGATGTTTGGGATCGATATTCATCACTTCAAAAAATAGCGCTGCCACCACATCACAAATCGAAAGTACCCCTCCGATATGCCCTACTCCCAGCCGGCCAACTGCTTTTATGGAGAGCTTTCTGATTTCCCTGGCTTTTTCATTTAAAAAATCAATTTTTCGACTCATTTTCTATCTCCCTCATAATATTGACTTCAGCAAATTAAATACTGTTTCCGAATCCATTTTTGCAGGTGTCAATTGAATGATCGCAGCACTCAAACCCACTTCTGTAATATGTTCCAAATCCGACTCTTTCACTCCGATTTCACCGAGTCTGGTTGGCAGCTGAATGTCACTCATCAGCCGTTCAACCCCTTCTGCAAGTTCTTTCACTGTGCCGAAACCTAAGTAAGCCGCAAGTAACTGCATCTTTTCTGCTTCTTCTGTGCTGATTTTTATAAAAGCCGGAAGCGTCACTGCACATGCCACCCCATGACTGGCATGAAACTCTGTCGTAAGCGGGAAACTGAGGGCATGAATCCCCGTCGTTCTCGTCTGGCTAAATGCGATCCCGGCAAGCAGGCTTGCTTCCATCATATTGCTCCTGGCCCTGACATTATCCGGTTCGCTGTATGCCGTCCTAACATTGTCCAGAACCAGTTTCATGGCCCGCATCGCTAACATATCACAAATCGGATTTGCCTCCTTGTTCCAGTATGCTTCGATCGCATGGCAAAAGGCATCCATACCGGTAGAAGCCGTCACTCCTTTTGGCAATGTATACGTCAGCTCGCAATCTATCACTGCATAATCCGCCCAGAATTCGTCATTTACCATCGGCATCTTAATGCCGGCTTTTTTATTGGTATAAACGCCAACATTTGTAACTTCACTCCCGGTACCGGCCGTAGTCGGAATACACATCAGCGTTGTTTCACGCTTGCCCAGCACTCTGGTACCGCCTGCATAATAATCATAAATACTTCCTTCATTCGTCGTCAGACAGGAAACTATTTTGGATACATCCAGCGCACTTCCCCCACCCAGTCCAATGACACAATCCGCTTTTACCGCCCTGGCCTCCTTTGCGGCAGCATCCACACTTTCACAGGATGGATTCGGTTCAATATCAGAAAAATAAGTGACCTTTTTCCCTTTCAGGCTTTCTCCAATTTTCTTTGCTGCTCCATTACTGTACAAAAACGGATCAGAGATTATGAATACGCTGTCTCCTTTTATGTATTTCTCCACTTCCTCAGATATACCCGCCCCAAAATACAGCTTGGCAGGCATATGGTAATTAAACATATTTTTCATACCAGCACTCCTCCTTTAATTAAGAACGTTAACTTATGCCCTTCTTTTTTAGCTTTATAAGCACTTTATTCACGCTGTTAAGAAAATTATATTCTTTTTTTATGCATATGTCAATGTTATTTATTAAATCTTTTAATTATATACCTTTCTTTTTGGTTCTTTTATAATTGCACGACAATTAGTAGAAATTTGCGGCATGTCTCCCCTGCCGCAGGCGTTCAACTAAGCGCTGCTTATCGTAAAGGATGATTACGTAAAATGGGCGGTGAATTTTTCTTCACCGCCCATTTAGTCACTTGATTCATTTTCGAAAAATATATGTATGGCACCCTTTTATATTATATCTTTGTCAAAGCTTTCTATTCAACTTTTTCAAGCCGTTTATAAAAGTCGATATAAATATCTCGAAACATTTCACACTGTTCCATCGTTATCCAGTTAAGTAAATTCGTTCTAAGACACCGATTCATCCATTTTAGTATATTACTCATCCAGTTTTTCATAAATCATACACCTCCTAAAAATTAAATTTACCGATATCTAACCCTCCTGTTCAATTTTCCTGTTCTTAAAATAGAATTCTTCATCACGTTTATTTACCTCACGAAGAACTTTACAGGGATTCCCCACCGCAATCACATTAGACGGTAAATCCTTTGTTACAACACTGCCTGCTCCAATTACCACATTATCACCTATCGTAATACCCGGTACAATGATGGCGCCGGCTCCAATCCAGCAATTTTCCCCTATATGAACCGGTGCATTATACTGATATCCCCGCTCTCTCAGTATTGGTAAAATTGGATGTCCTGCTGTTGCCACCACCACATTCGGGCCAAACATTGTATAATCGCCTACATAGATATGTGTATCATCTACCAGTGTCAGGTTAAAGTTTGCATAGATATTTTTCCCAAAGTGGACATGATGTCCACCAAAGTTGGAATGAAATGGTGGTTCAATGTAACACCCCTCGCCGATTTCAGCAAACATTTCTTTTAACAGTTTTATTCGCTGTTCTCCCTCTATGGGGCGTGTCATGTTATAATCATACAAACGGTTGAGATATTCTGTTTGCTCCTCCATCAATTCTTCATCTCCGGGCAGATATAACTCCCCGCTGTGCATTTTTTCTTTGATCGTCATATTACATTCCCTCCCTAATCGTTAAGTCTTTCACCCACTTATATTTCTTATAGTGCTTATATACTGCCGGTAGTTTTACAATTTCATCAAGATTAACTAAAAAATATACAACCGGCACCGGCATATCCAATACAAATGCAGAAATTAATCCAAGAGGTACCGTAAAGCACCATATCGTAATCGCATCACACCGAAATCCGAATTTTGAATCACCACCTGCGCAAAAAATACCTGCCATCGTAGTACCATTGACAGCTTTTCCAACGACATAATACGAACACATAACCAGCATCCATTTAAGATAATACTCTGCCTGATACGAAAGATCTGAAAAATGTAAAACGATCGGCATGACTGCCAGTAAAAGCAAGCCGGACAAAATGCCGCTAACAATAGACAAATGGCAAAGATTACTGCCATATTTTCTAGCCTCTTGCAACTTTCCTGCCCCAAGTTCATTTCCAACCATAATTCCACCGCCACTACCCAATCCCAAACAAAAGCAGGCAATTAAATTTTTCACAATGTTAGCAATTGAATTAGCAGCAACCGCATCAGATCCCAGGTGTCCCATAACAACGGAATACATCGTAAAACCGCAGCCCCATACCAGTTCATTTCCAAGTACGGGAAATGTATATTTCTCAAAACTCTTCTTTAATTTCGCATCAACATGGCATAGATACTCCCGTCTGATTTTTATTCGCTGTGTACCGAGAGATTCTATAAATGTCCAACACAATTCTACCGTTCGTGATATGGTGGTTGCTATGGCCGCCCCAACAATTCCCATTTCAGGAAATCCAAACAGTCCGAAAATAAGTATCATATTCAAAATTATATTAAGTATTGCCGTAGAGGAACTGATGACCATACTTTTAAATGCCTGACCGCAGTTTTTCATGATACATAGATAAATCTGCGAAACACCGCAAAGCAGATATGTAATTCCAACAATTCTCAAATATGGTATTCCAAGTTCAATCAATTTTTGTTCCGAAGTAAATATTCGCATTAGATATATTGGAAAAATTGTAGTTCCCATGAAGAACAGAAAGGATACCGTCACCGACACTCGCAATACAATCGCCAGTATCTTCTCAATAGATATATAATCCCCTTTTCCATAATACTGTGCAGCAAAGATACTGGTTCCTATCGTCATAGCCATAAGAAAAAGATTGTATACAAAGGTTACCTGTCCCGCAAGCGATGCAGCGGACAATAGATCCTGTGATACGGCTCCAAGCATTAACGCATCAGAAGCAGTAACAAAAGCAATCATAAACTGCTGAAATGCAATTGGAAAAACCAGTGGCAGCAACTTTTTATGGAATTCCGAATCCTGGATTGTATCAAGCTGTAATTTCAATAATATTTCCCTCCGCATCTAAAATGCAGCTTTCATAGTAACCGTCACCTGTAATCCTTGGTTCACTTAAAACTTCATATTCATCCGCCTGCAGCTGCCATGTTAATTCTTGCACTTTTTTTCCAGTTCCAACACTTATTGAAATATGAGCATAACCCAGATGATTGATAAAACTATGTTCCGTAATGTCCCTTCTATTCATAAGTTCCAGTCTTGAACCGTCTGAAAAACTGATGAAATAAGAAGAAAATCCTTTGTTTTCATTTATGTATTTACTATTTGCGTGTCCTTCAAAATATTTAACGAAAAAATCCTTTGCCCTTTCCAAATTCTTTACATATATCGCTATGTGGTCTATTCTCATAACAACGACTACCCTTCTTCTATATTGAGTTATATTGACTTCTTTTTCTAATATGGTAAAATTATATTGCAGCTATTGAAATAAATCTATATAAATATTTCAAAAAATTATAACAATATTTCAGGAGGTGATTTTATGCAAGTAGAATTCAACCTAAAAAATGATCAGTCAGAAAAAGTTGCATACAATATGGCAGATTTTCCCGCTTATATTCGCAAGGGAGCTTTATCGTTTTATCCTCATTATAGCGCCATAAGTCATTGGCATGATGATATCGAATTGGTGTGTATTTTATCCGGATATATGCATTACAATGTTAACGGTCGTTCCATACTGTTAAAAGAAGGGGAAGGTATCTTTATCAATACAAGACAATTTCATTATGGATATTCAAAGGATTGTACAGAATGCATCTTTATCTGCATCCTTTTACATCCATTGCTTTTATGTTCTTCTCCTTATATAGAACAAACCTACATAATCCCGGTTCTTCAAAACGAATCTATGCCTTACATAGTTCTTCATGAGGATGAAACACACGAAAAAGAGCTATTGGATTTCATTAACGAAATGTACCAAAGCCAGCCTTCCAAACTATTTGCATTAAAAATTCAAGGCTTATTTTTTCAAGCATGGGAAAGTCTGTTTTTATTATCCAGTCATGTTGAAGCAAAACCCGCTTCACGTAATCAGCATCTTACGTTATTAAAAGATATGGTTGATTTTATCTATAAAAACTACACAGAAAAAATAACTCTTGAAGATATTAGTAAAGCAGGAAAAGTGGGTAAGACAACCTGCTGTTCCATCTTTCAGAAGTATACAAACAAAACTCCCATATCCTACCTTATAGATTACAGACTCAAAAAAAGCATTGAATTACTAATGACCACTGATGAAACGGTTTCAGAAATCTGCTTTGAAGTTGGCTTTTCCGGTGCCAGTTACTTTACTGAAACTTTTCGAAAAGTTTTTAACTGTACACCAACAGAATATCGTACGTATACAAATAATATTTAAGTTTGGCAGTGTTTTGGCAGGGGGACGCACAATTTCTTAAATCATAAGGCGATATATATTTTCCACATCCTCTTGATTTAACTTTACAAACCCACCAAACGTACCGGAGTTCACATCTCCATAGCAGGCAGTATGTGCCAGTTTTTCAATATCTCTTTCTTTAGCACCCAACTCCTCAAAGTTTTTAGGCATGCCTATGGCAATCAAAAAATGACGGAGTGCTTCAATCCCTTTTTTTGCAGTTATCTCAGGATATTCAAAATCCATTTGACAGCCCCAAACCCTTGCAGCCACCTGCGCAAAGCGCATAATATTGTGATTTATGTTATAAGTAAAAACTGCCGGCATAACCACTGCAAGACCTGCGCCATGCGCACAATCATATAATGCGGAAAGCTCATGTTCAATATCATGACTCGCCCAGTCCTGCGAGCGTCCTACTCCACAAGAATTGTTGTGTGCCATCATCCCTGCCCACATGATATTTGCACGGGCATCATAATTACCCGGTTCCTTAATGACTCTTGGCCCCTCATGAATCATCGACAGCATAAGTGCTTCGATCAGGCGGTCAGTCACCTCTACCTCTTTTGTATTTGTCAAATAACGTTCATACAAATGAGCAATAATATCTGTAATACCACAAGCGGTCTGATAAGGAGACAATGTCTGGGTGAGCGATGGATTCAGAATAGAAAATTGCGGTCGTAATGCCTCCCCGGTCGTAGCACGTTTAAACATCCCCTTTTCATTCGTAACTACAGAATCCGCAGAACCTTCACTGCCCGCAGCCGCAATTGTTAGAATTGTGCCAATTGGCAGGGCTTCACTAACCGTTTGCCCTTCATAATAATCCCAAAAATCACCGTCATATAAAGTACCGGCTGCAATTGCTTTTGCCGAATCTATCGTACTCCCCCCTCCTATGGCAAGAATGAAATCGACATTTTCCTTTCGGCAAAGTTCAATACCTTCATATACCAAGCCACTTCTAGGGTTGGGTTTAACACCTCCAAGCTCAATATATTCTATTTTTGCTTCATTAAGTGATTTTTTTACACGCTCCAATAATCCGGAGCGAATGACAGAGCCTCCGCCATAGTGAATGAGCACTTTTGATCCATTAAATCGCCTGACATATTTTCCCGCTTCATTTTCAGTATCTTTACCAAAGGCAAAGTAAGTCGGGGCATAAAATGTGAAATTTTCCATTTAAGCATCCTCTCTCTTTTTCTACTTATTTTAAACTTGTGTTGCATTTACCTGCGGCTTCTTTAGCAGCCCGCCTTCAGGCGCATTATTCATAATATTATTGGTATTATAGCCGATCATATAAGGTATATCAACAACTTTTTTGATCTTTACCCAGATCACATACCGTGCTGAAATTGATATTCATGTGAAAGACCGACAGGTAAAATAATTACCCGCCGGCCTCTTGATATTACTTCAAAAAACGACTCCTCACTGATTTCTTATTCTGACCGGTTTCTTTTACTCCCTTCCATACATTATCTTTTCAGGAATTTTTTGTAGGTCCTTGTTGCCTTGGCATTCGGTCCTTTTATCTCCGCTTTTTTATGAATATTCTTAAATGCGCCTTTACCAATGTTCCCCGCTTTCAGACCCGCAGCTCTGAAATTCACTAACTTCAGCCTGGTGCATCCTTTGAACGCTTTGGCTCCAACCTTCTTCACATTCTTACCTATCATTGCAGTCGTTATTTTTTTGTTTTTCAGGAAGGCCTTGCTCGCTATGCTCTCCACTTTGAACGTCACGTTCTTGTACTTCACCGTGTCCGGTATGGTGACTTTGGTCAGGCTCTTACTTCCGGACCGCACCTGAACTCCCGTCTTCGTTATCACATACGTCAATTTTTTGGACGTGAACGTTTCCCCTACTTTCGGGATTTTCTGGAAGTCGGCCCTGGCCTTCGTCAATACCGCTTTCTTTCCGGCTGCGTTCACTTTCGCCTTCTGTGCGGATGTCAACTTGTTGTACGCTTCCTCCGCGGCCTTGATGGCTGCCTCGCTGTCCTTGGTTACGTTCCTGGCGGCATTATCTATCAGCTTGATTACTGCGTCCGCCGCAGCCTGGTCGGCCTTGTCTGTTTTTATTTTTTCTTTTGCCTCTTCCCAATCAAAGGCGGCTGCGTTATCTACTATCGTTTTCTCTTCCGCCGACAAGTCATCGTATAGCTTCTTTGCTTCGTCGACGGCCGCTTCATTGGCGAGCGTCAGGTCCTTCACGTTCCCGAGGGAGGCTATCTTATTGATTGCATTTACTACTTTCTCGTTGTTCGACACCATCAGGGTGGCGGTGACTTTTGCACCCGCTGTGTGGGTGGCCGTTTCCGCCGTCACAAGCTCTATTGCGAATATACCGGCCTTCGTGACAACCAGATCGTTTCCGTTGATGGTCCCCGTGCCCGTGGAATTCCCGGCGTTAGAGATGGTGTAGGCAGGCACTCCTGCGCCGTTGCCAACAACGAACAACCCGGTGGCCGTTGACAGGTTTATCTTTCCGCTATTATCATAAATGGCCAAGGTGCCTCCGCCATAGTTGACTACGGGACTCTTGGTGACGGTGACCGCCGGGCTGCCGGTCAAGTCGCCGGCGTGGTTCGAGGCCTCCACCTTGACTGTGATGGCAGTGCCGATGTCCGCCTGAACCGTGGTATACGTGCTGCTTGTTGCACCAGTAATTGCAGTTCCTCCGCGCATCCACTGATAAGTCAGCGTGCCGGGGTTGGTTGGTAAGTTGTTGGTTACTGCCACCAGCATGGTTCCGACTGCCGGAGAACCTTGAATGGCTACAGTGCCTGAAACGGCAGTCTTGGCAGTGGCAATCTGTGCGGAGGGACTTATTGCGGAAGCTTCTATCAAGCCTTCCACTCCCTTGCGCCTCTGATAGAAGGTATACGTCGTGTTAGGGGTTAATCCGCTAAACGTGGCCGAATCCTGCCAGTTCCCGTTGTCCCTCCTGTATTCCATGCCGGTTGCCGATGTCAAGGTAATGCTGTTGGTTGTTGGGGTTCCCGACACCGTGGGGGCTGCCGGCGTGTTCTCGCTTGCCACCTCCACAGTAAGGACGGCTTCCGTGGTTTCCGCAGCTGCCACCGACGCATGGGTATTCGTCTGCGCAATGGCGAGCCCGATGTTGAAGGTACCGACCTTTGTTACGGTCAGTTTACCATCTTCCGTAATCGTACCCTCGCCGGTTCCTCCGGCCGCTATGGTGTAAGTGCGTGCACCCGGTTGTCCTGGTGAACCCGCTGGCGTAGTTACGCTATGGAAGTCAGGCAGCGTCGCTACATCAATAGCGGAAGCACTGTAAGGAACCGTCGCCGTTCCGGTTGTAACTGTTACGGGCACCCTTGGGGTTGTCACCGTCAACCTGCCGCTTACGTGAGACGGATCGTTTACCGCCGTTGCACTGCGCCTTCGTTCGAAAACGTATGCCGTATTGGGGCTCAGGCCGGTGAAAATATTATGACCGGGAGTGCCGGCGACATTGAGCTGCCAAACAGGGGAGTCTATCACTGTTCCTCCCGCCACGGCCATTCTGTAGTCCATGGCGTAAGTGTTATCCAGAGCCAGGGTTATGCTGTTGTACGTGTTGTTTGCCGCCGTGCTCGTCGGCGCCGTCGGGATGGCTGGGATTCCTGCCCTTATGTTAAGCTTGACCGTCACGGGTCCCGCCGCCTGATGGGTGTCCGTCTCCGCCGTAGAGATGGTAATGTAGAGGATACCAAGCTTTGTCACGGTCAATGACGTTCTCGCCGAATTCCAGGTAGCTTCTGCCGTTTGATCCGTAGGAACGGAAGTCGGGAAGTTATACGAACGTGCACCCGCTCCATCGGATAATTGATATAGTTCAGACATGGAATTAAGGTTCGATGCGCTGTAGGGGTTTCCGGAATAGTTAATCGTCCCCTCACCAGGGGTAATCGTCACCCGTATCTTCGTGGTCCGTACCGTTAGCGGCCGACTTGCCGAAGAGGCCTTCAAAACGTCTGTCTCCTTGAGCCTCTGCCTGAAGTCGTACTCCGTGTAAGGCAGCAAGCCGGTGAACGCAGCCTCGTCCTGCCAGGACTCGACGGCATCGTCATTGGTGTACTCCATTCCCGGCATTGACGCCAGGGTCAGGCTGTCGTGCGTCACGACTCCCGACAATGCCGGAATGGCCGGAGTGGTCTGGGATCCCTTGCGTACTTCCAGAATAGCCACCGCTCTCTCTCCCTTTATGTTAGCGGTCGTCTCTCCTGTCTCAAGCCCTATTGCGATCCTCCCTGCCTTCGTTACCGTTAGTGTCTTTTTGTCAGTCGCATTGATTGTACCTGCGCCCGTTGCCCTGTACGCATCACCGATGATGGTGTAGGTTCGCGGAAGTGGCGGAGTGGCGGCAGCGGGGGTAATGGTGAATAATTCGCCATCCAGGGTTGTCAGGTCAATCTTTCCATCCGCATCGGTTTCTACGCCATAGGTGATTGTGACAGGGGAGCCCGTGATGTTTACATCTGCCTTGCCGCTTGGCGTAAATGTGATGGTAACTGTCGAACCTTCGTAATTTCCATCTGTGACATTTACTATCAAGGTGGCTGTTCCCGATGTGCCGGATCCCTTCTTAAACGTTAACACCTCTCCGTTAATGGCCGGTAGAGCATCCAATACGTTGGACGCATTCGTAAACGTGCCCGCTGCATACTTTGCGCCAACCATGTCAGCCGGCCATTCGCTGAACTGTTTCATGTTGACGGTGCGGTCGCCGGCGTCAGAAGAAGGAACCATGATGCTGTGTGTTATATCTGCCAGCGTTTTATTTTCGCAATTCAAATCTGAAATCGCTTGATTAATGCCTTCAATTAATCCATCGCGGTGAGCGAATGTGAGACTTGCGTATGTTATTCCCATCGGGTCCTCTTCGGCTGAGTAAATCGCCTCCTGAAGCGCTTCGAAGGATTCGGCAGAGTATGCCCCGTTGTCATTTTTATAGGTCTTGGCATCCGCTATGGCCTCTGCCAGAAGCTCGCGCTCGTCACACAGCTGGTAGCCCATCAATGCATTCATAGCCGCATTAAGCGCATTTACGGCGGCGTCTATCTCGCTCTGTGAGAAGACCCCCGGCACGTCGTCATAGATATCTTGGGCCGTCTGCCTGGCTTCTAAGAAAGCCTGCCAGGACTTGCGAGTGTATGTGAAATATTCATGCTCGGCAAACAATGGCGAAGCGCCGATGTCGGCGAGTGTCGGATTGTCTCTCTTGCCTGCCTCTTCCAAAACCTCTTCCAGTGCCGACTTGTCCAGGTTCTCCAACAAGAACATGGCAGTCTCAAGTGCAATGATGTAATCCGCAGTCTTCTGACTCGTATAATTGGAGCGTCCGGATGCAGCATACGTTTCCGCGGCCGCCAACTTATCCTGAAGATTGGAGAAACTTTCCGGCGTGTATAGTGCCTCGTTGGCTGTGAACTCATTGGCCGCATCTATCCGATCCTCCAGGAATCCAATGTCCACCCTGGCGGCCGCAGCCATGTCTTCCATCATCGCCTGCAAAGAGCCGAGGGCGGAGCCAAGCTGAGCACGCGTGGAGTCAATGTCCTGGTAGGTGGTCATGCTGGCACTTAACACAGGGATTAGCTCCTCAATGCTCGCTGCGTCATAAAAACCGGAATCAATCACCCACCTGGCTTCCGTCATTTTGTTGAACAATGGCGTCCTGTCGATGCTCACGGCGTCATATCCAGGAGGCATGTAGAAATACGTGGTGTAGGCTGGGGTTCCCACAAAATAATGGGGATAAAATTTTCTTTCCGCAGAAGTGCCTCCCCGAACTCCCGGCGTCACCACAACATTCAGGTTGGGCACGTTGTTTGTCGGTTCCTGCAGCTTAAACAGAGTCTGCGAATTCGCAGCGCTGTTGGGGAGCTCCGGATTGTAATTCGGATTGCGATAGATCAGGGCACCGGTAGTGCCGGCACCAGTGACACCCGGAATGGCACCGGAGGCGGGGGCGCTGTAGCTAATGCCACCATTGTTGTTGATATAAAGACCGTCGATGGAACCGTTTGTAAACGTCCCACGCTCATTGATCCTAACGTCTACCCCGTTCCCGAGCGCAGTTGCCGTCTTCGAGGAGGTCAGGTAGGAATTAAGGGTTATTCTGGAATGGGCGGTCACGCCTTCTGTCGCCATAACCAAAGGACCGTACGTGAGGGCGCCGAACCATTCGTCATTGTATTTGCCCGGAAGATAGTCAATGCCGACATCGTAGGGCATGCTTACCACTACCGTATCGGATTCGGACCAAGTTCTGATACCCGTGGACACGTAAGTACTAGGCTCATATTCCGCCGCTATAGATACGCCATTGAGTGTTATGTCAAAGCCTTTCTTTGCCCAGGAGGGGACACGGAACTTCATCTCGAACTGTCCTGTACCCGCACCCGGTTTCACCTGGAAGGTGGACTGCTCCGACGGGAACACACAGGACTGCCTGATGACTGCGTTGCCATTGGCCTTCCACGTAGCCGTGGTAGGAATGTACAGTCCAACGTAAAACGTCTGGTTGTCCTGAGAAGTGAAATAAGCGGCTTCGTGGTACTTGACGTGGTTCTCGGTGCCGGTGCCCGAACAACAGGAACCGCCGGGATCGTTCGTGGAGGTACCCCTGCTCCTGGCTCCGTTCAGGTTGATTGCATAACCGTACGACGTCTGGTTCGTGTCGCTTCCCGGCACCTTGGATCCTATCATTTGGTTGGAAAATGCGCGCTCATAATAATCCATGTATTTGGCGTCGTCCGGATTGTA
>Ga0153953_1000121_pt1 | contig 22656 bp, 15 predicted proteins | sample TSNJ037MetaG_FD_104718 | JGI IMG/M metagenome (GOLD analysis project Ga0153953, IMG submission 104718) | Attine ant fungus gardens microbial communities from New Jersey, USA - TSNJ037 MetaG | ecosystem: Host-associated > Fungi > Mycelium > Unclassified | place: USA: New Jersey, Wharton State...
CATGTGAATGTCTCTGTGGTTAGTGGAGTGACAAGGACAGTGAGAATATACATGGGGTGTGCAAATAAGGCTTCTCAGAATAAAAACATATGAAAGTCAAACTAAAAGTTAGCGTTCTCAAACCTGATTGTTTGACTTTTTTCGACGCTAGAGGTATACTGAAAAAGGTGTTCAGTTACAAGAAAGACTGCTTGACAGGGAGGGAAGCATATGGCTTCTAGTTATAAAAAACTCTGGAAATTACTAATTTATAAAGATTAGAAAAAGAAAGATTTAGAGAAAAGAGCGCAGATAAGTCACTATATAATGAATAAGCTGAATCATGGGCGAAATGTGACTACTGATATTTTGGAAAGGATTTGCTGTGCTCTGGAATGTTCGCCTGATGATATAATGGAGTTCGTTTTTGAGCGAAAAGAGGTAAATAAAAAAGATGGCAAATGATATTATATATACTGTCTGTTTGGTACAGTTTACTGTGTGTCATTTGAGGTAAAGGAAGGTGTGGATGAAGCATCATGTGGTGCAGAGACTGTAATATTGAGATAAAAGAGAAAAGCTGTCCGGTCTGCGGAACCCATACTGTAGAAGAATCGCTGGTGAAGGAACATTGGTGTACACGTTGCAACATCGAAACAAATGAGGAAATTTGTCCAGTCTGTGGTGGTATCACTGCTGAGGATAAGCCGGTTGAGATCTATTGGTGTGAACATTGTCAAATACCAGTTATTAATGAAGTGAATCAAGTAGATAAGGGTATCTGCCCAATTTGTGGTGGTAAGACAGAATATATGTCTAAGGATCTACGTCCGGTATTTCCAGAAGAACGTTTGCTATTAGAGATTTTGTTGGACAAGAAATCTTGTGAATATATGGATTGCTCAGTGTGGGCAGCAGACAATAGATATTATGTGAATGGAGAAGTAATTGCCCTTCCAAATGAATTTTTTCAGACAGTAGATGTCAATAAGGTTGCATCAAAAATAACAGCTCATAAGAATGAGAATTCTTATAAAATGTTTGATATATATATTTCGAGATTTGTGGAAGCAAATAAGAATCGCTTGAACTATTTGATAGATGAGGCTGGACAGTTTATACGTTCCCATGCTGTAAAGTTCAAAAGGGAAAACTTGGTGATTTCTTTTTCTGGTGGAAAAGACTCCACTGTAACAGCGGAGGTGGTAATCAGAGCGTTAAGTGATTCGAGTCTGATTCACATTTTTGGCGATACAACATTGGAGTTCCCAATGACGTTGGAATATGCGGAAAGATACCGACAAGATCATCCTTATGCTATCTTTCAGATGGCACGAAATTATGAGCAGGACTTTGAGAAGGTTTGCGAAGATATTGGGCCGCCAGCACGGTTGATGCGGTGGTGCTGCTCTATGTTTAAGACAGGGCCGATTACGAGAGTTATTAGTAGCCTTTTTGGAAATGAACAGATACTGACCTTTTATGGGATAAGAAAAGCAGAATCAGTCAGCAGAAGTAAGTATAACAGAATTGAGGATGCTGCAGAATCAGTAAAAATACAGCAACAGACAGTAGCTTCTCCTATTTTCTTTTGGCGAGATATTGACATATGGCAATATCTGTTTTCTACAAAGATAGATTTTAACGATGCTTATCGCTTGGGATATGACAGAGTTGGCTGTTGGTGCTGCCCTAATAATAATCAGAAAGCGCAGTTTCTCTCAAATCTTTATATGCCGGAGAAAACTGCAAAATGGCGTAATTTACTAATAGAGTTTGCAAGGAAGGTTGGTAAACCGGATCCAGAAGTTTATGTAGATGAAGGGTGGTGGAAAGCCCGGCAAGGTGGTAATGGCCTGGTGGCCGCTAGTGATGTGAAGATAAAATTTGCAAACTGTACAACAGAGAATCATGCGAAGATTTACCGATTGGCTAGGCCGTTTAGTGATGAACTTATCGGAATGCTTGTGCCATTTGGAAAGTTAGTATCAGAGCTTGGAAGTAAGTTATTGAATGAAACTATCGTTTTGGATGACAGGACGAGCGTGCCGATTATATCTGTCCAGCCATTTAGACAGGAAGAGTATGATTATGCTGTGAAAATCAGGACGATGAATGTAGCTAACCATGAGGATTTACAACGAATGATTGGTTATCAGATTCGCAAGTTCAATGCTTGTAGAATGTGTTTGAAATGTGAATCTCTATGCAGGACAGGTGCTATTTCCATAGTTGATGGCTGCTATTCCATTAACTCAGAAAAATGTGTACATTGTAAGATGTGTGTGACACCGAAGTATCTTGAAGGTGGATGCATGATGGATAAATATTTGAGGACGAAATGAGGTATTGAATTATGGCTGTGAAGTTTAGAGCCCATGACACTTTTTTTATAAGAAAAGGGTGGTTGAATAAGGGGATGAAGCACATAGACAGTAAGCCCAATGTATTCGTTGATCGTAAGGAAAATCCCATGGATGTCTTTGGGATCGGAGCTAATATGGTTAAAGCCTTACGGTATTGGCTTAGGGCTGTTGGGTTAACCGAAGAACCACCTAGTGGAACTAGGATACAAAGATTTACGGAATTTGGACAACTAGTTTTTGATAATGACAAATTTATTGAAGAAATAGGAACCTTATATTTGCTCCATTATAAAATGGTTTCAAATGAGGAGTTTGTTACTGCTTGGTATATTTTTTTTAATGAATTTAATATGACCGAAATCACCAAAGAAGATTTTACAATTGCTGTTAACAGTTATCTCTCAAAGACTGGAGAGACCGTTGCATCTCGCTCAATAGAGGATGATTTTGCGTGTATTATTAACACATATCTTCCAAGGCTTAAGTCAAACCCTAACAAAGTTTCACCGGAGAATAATATTGATTGTCCTTTTGGCGAAATTGGCTTAATTGATTTCATGAACAAAACTAAGAAAATATACCGAAAGACGATACCTTCTGTCAACTCTTTTGACCCTTGGGTAATTTTAGCGGTTATTCTTGATAGAGCTAATGGAAGTGATGAAATTCCACTTAATGATTTACTTATAGCTCCATCTAATATTGGCAAGGTATTTAATCTTGATGCAATTAGCATGTTAGATATATTGTACAGAGTTGAAAAGACAGGCATACTTAAGATAGTCAGGACAGCTGGTTTAGATATTATACAGATTAAAGAACAGATGTCATTTGAACAATGTGTGAGCAAGTATTATCAAGGCATACAAAAATGAGACGAGGAGAAGTAAGGATGAGCGAGATGATTTCCGTCGCTTCAGGGTTTCAATATTCTGTAAATATTGCTTATGACCTAAATAGTGATGATAAATTAAGGAATTTCATACCAACTAAATCTGCGATGGGTCTGTTGGAAGATGTTTTATTGAGTACTAACCTAACTTCTACGAATCGTTCAAGAGTGCTGATTGGCGCATATGGCAAAGGAAAGTCACATATTGTATTGACGATACTTTCCATTTTAATGCGGAAGGACTTGGTTCTATTTAAGAAAATGCTTCCTAAGGTTCGAGAAAATTCGCAGCTGTACCAGTTACTCTTGAACTATTATGATAGTGACACAAAAATATTGCCGGTAATTATTACGGGTAGTAATACTAGCTTGCCGCAGGCTTTCCTACTAGCCTTGCAGAGAACATTGGATGAGAATAACCTTATTGATGTAATGCCGGATACAAACTATAAGGCGGCTATTACCACTATCAAACGTTGGGAAAAGGATTTTCCAGATACCTATAAGAACTTCTGTAATAGCATTGATGTTTCAGTGGAATCGTTTATTTGTGAATTAGAAGAATATAACATTGGAACCTATGAACATTTTGAGCGGATTTATCCTAATTTAACGTCCGGAAGTGTGTTTAATCCGTTTGTAGGGTTCGATATTGTGGATCTTTATGAGAGTGTGGTCGAAGCAATCAAATCACGAGGGTATTCTGGTGTTTTTGTTGTATATGATGAATTTAGCAAGTTCCTTGAAGCGAATATCACCGCAGCATCGGTTAGTGATACAAAGATGCTACAGGATTTTGCAGAAAAATGTAATCGAAGCGGTGAAAAGCAAATGCATCTTATGCTTATCTCCCATAAAGAAATTGCCAATTACATAGATAAGTTACCAAAACAGAAAGTAGATGGCTGGCGAGGAGTCTCAGAGAGATTCGTCCACATTCACATGAATAATAATTTTACACAAACTTATGAAATTATAGCTTCGGTCATTCAGAAAGATAATGGCAGATGGAAATCATTTTGTGAGGAGAATAATGCGGGATTTGAGAATTTAAAGGCAACCTATGCGAATCATGCTATTTTTTCTGATGTTTCCGAAGAAGATTTGGATAGAATGAGCAGAGACTGTTATCCATTGCATTTGGTATCTACATTTATATTACCTAGATTATCAGAACGTGTTGCTCAGAATGAGCGTACATTATTCACGTTTCTTTCGGCCGAAGGGAAATCCACATTACCTGCATTTCTGAAGAAGTATAAGGATGAAACCTTTGATGTGATAACTCCGGACCAGATTTATGATTACTTCGAACCTCTTTTAAAAAAGGAGGTTTATTCGGGCGATCTTCACAAAAATTATATACTAACTAGCAAAATACTGGAAAAACTAGAGCCGGAATCTCTGGAATCAAAAATTATAAAAGTATTGGGTCTAATATATATTCTTGAGCAGTTTGAGAAGCTTAAACCAACAATTGGTGAGATAGCTGATATGTTTAAGACGAGCTATATGGTGGATGACATAAAAGATGCGATTGAAAACCTGATTGAAAAAAAATATGTAATTTATTTGAAACGTAGTAATGATTATCTTCGTTTAAAGCAGACATCTGGCGTTGATATAAATGAGAAGATTAACGATTTGGTGGTGATTCAGCAGAGGTCTGTGACACTTAAAGAAACACTGAATTCTGCAAATTTTGATAATTTCATTTATCCTTATCGGTATAATGATGATAAGGAAATGATAAGGTACTTTTCTTTTGAATTCATAGAATCTTCGGAGGTGACAGATGATATTGATTGGAATGTGAAGAGCGAAGAGGTGGATGCAGATGGTATTATTTATGGAATCATACCTAAAGATGAAGATGATGTATCTAGGCTAAAGAAGATAATCCTAAATTTAAATAAAGATTATTTAAGGATGATTTTTATTATCCCGAAACATTATACGGAAATTGAGAGCATTGTACGTGTGTTCAATGCTGTGGTAACATTACGTGATTTATCTGTAGAGGATAAAATTCTTTTTGAGGAATATGATGTTATCTATGAGGACTTGCGAGAGGTTATTAATAAATTTATCAATACCTATACGCATCCAGAGGAAATGAAGTCATCATATATTTATCAGGGGGAACTTTTATCAATAACAAGAAAGACAGCTTTAACTAGCCAAATATCATCAATCTGTAATAAGATTTTTTCAAATACACCAATAATTAACAACGAAGCACTTAATAAGAGTGAACCTACAGTTGCAGCAGTGAACAGCCGTAACAAGATCACTACAGCATTGCTTAGGACTGAATTAGAACCAAATTTAGGATTGGTTGGTACTGCTCAAGAGGTTTCTATCATGAGGAATACTTTAGTACGTACCGGTATTCTTGTGGAAGATAAGGGGATGATGCATATTAATATGCAACCGAAGGATGAGCTAATTAGTAATATGCTTGCAAAAATTGATAATTTTGTATTGAAGGCTAAGCGAGAAGGTAGTGTGAATTTTGGGGAGATTTATAAGGTACTGTCTTCTCCGGAAGATCATATTGGATTGAGACGGGGACTGATTCCGTTATATCTTGCGGTTGTGTTTCATACCTACAAACAGGAAATCATTATACATGATAGATTTGGTCAGATTTCCTTAGCAACAGATTCGCTTCTTCTAATTAACGCTAATCCGGAAGGCTATACTCTTTATTTTTTGGATTGGAATCCAGAGAAGGAACAATATATAGAGGGACTTAGCAAAGTGTTTGGGGATTTTATTATTCCAGCAGAAAAGAGTGCTAGCTCGTATGAATATGTGGTTTCGGCAATTAGACGATGGTTCATGTCATTACCTAAATACACGAAAGAAATAAATGCATCTACAAGTAAACGTTATGCATCTTTTTTGAAAACACTTAAAAGAAATGTTGGCAGTAATGAATTACTATTTAAGAGTCTGCCAAAAGCATTTGATTTAGAAGAAGTTTATAGTGGAGTTGTTGAAGAGATAGCTAGTGCTAAAAGATATTATGATAACCTTCTTAGTGTACTAAAAAAAGAATTAATAAAAGATGTAAAAATGCTGTTTGTTTCACTGGAAAACAGAGAGAATCTTAAGAAGATGTCACTTGCTTCTGTTATAAATGATTGGTGTGACACTTTACAGCAGGGGGTTTTTGAGCAGATTTTTAGTGATAGCACAGGGAGGATGCTTGGATTATTCCAGGCGGTTACTAATGATGAGTATACTTTCATTGAGCGGTTAGCGAAGCTTGCTACGGATCTGCGTTTAGAGGACTGGGATAAGGATACCCGATCAAAATTTAACGAGAATATCAAGTCGTATAAAGATACATCCGAAGAATATTGTTTTAAAGAAGTGAATAGTATCGATAAATCAGACCTGACGGGATTCCTGGTTAGCTTTGTTGATGAAAAGAATGGGACTGTCACAAAACGATTTGCTCCTGTGGAAATAAGCACGCGAGGAAAACAGCTCTACAAATCACTATTCGCTACACTTGATGGTATGGGACAATCTATAACAGAACAGGAAAAGAGACAAGTACTGATGGATTTATTAAAAAAACTACTGTAGGAGAGAGAGCATGGGCTATTTTGACAATGCAGCAACAACATTTCCGAAACCGGAATGTGTTTATACATTCATGGATGAGTTTTATAGGCAAAACGGGGCAAGTGCAGGGCGAGGTCAATACCAACTCTCGCAGAGCGCAGGTAGCTTGATTTCTGATACTCGCGTTAAAATACAGAAGTTACTGCATTGTCCGGCAAAGCAGGTTGTGTTTACTCCGACAGCAACAGTAGCATTAAATATTATTATTCAGGGATTAATCAAATCAGGATACCATAATATATACATCAGTCCATTTGAACATAATGCAGTAACAAGAATCCTTCATCATTTTGAACAAGAAAAGGTCATAAAAGTGCATCGGCTTCAGGTATCTAAAGATATGGAGTATGATTTACATAGGATACGCTATCAGTTTGATTCAGTACATCCGGACATTGTGATTGTTAGCCATGCAAGTAATGTGTGTGGTCTGGTGGCTCCTGTAGAAGATATTTTCTCAATAGCTAAAATTTATGGAGCAATCACTGTGGTGGATATGGCGCAGACAGCTGGACTTGTTGATTGTAATGTAGGACTTGCTACATTTGATTTTGCAGTTTTTGCTGGGCATAAGACATTATATGGACCGACCGGAATTGCCGGGTTTTTGATGAATCAGGGTATTAATCTTCCTGTTGTAATTTTCGGAGGAACAGGTCATGAATCAGCAAACCAGAATATGCCCGCTAGTATTCCAGAGCGTTATGAAATGGGTACTCTTAATATTTCTGGTGTGGCAGGACTGAATGCTGCTTTGGCATGGATTGAAGAAACAGGAATCAGAAAGATTGCGGCTAAGGAAAAAGAAAACAGACAACGGTTACTGGAGTTACTAACAGATTATGATTTCATAAAAATCGTGGGCAATAGCGAAAATGGTGATTATGTTGGTATTGTATCCTGCGTGATAGACGGTCTCAGTAGTGACAGTGTAGGCGTGATATTTGATCAATGTGGCATTTCTGTTCGAACAGGTTTACAGTGTGCTCCCTTTGCACATGAGTTTCTGGGAACATATCCAGCCGGAACAATACGGCTAAGTGTTAATTACTTTACTTCTGAGAAGGATTATGAGGAATTACAGGAGACCTTAGATTATATTGAGGATAACCTTTAGGATGAACTGATGAACTTGTGTAATCACATTATAAAAACGAAGTATTGATTGCTGATTGGTAATGTTGAACGGGATTTGTGCATTCTATTGATGAAAAATGTGATATAGTATTAAGGAAGCAGTTATATTTGTGTGCCTTTAGTAGACCGATTTAAGAATGCATACTCAGAATACTTAAGTCACTCGGGAATCTTAATATTAGGACGAGTGATTCACCGGATTATGCGGGAAGAAGAGGTTCTTGTCAAATATAATAAAAAGCATAGGTACACCCATTTCATATTTGACGAGGCTTTTCTCAGTCAAGAGAAATTTGGGGTTATTATTGAAGAAAATCTCTGAAAGGAGAAGTAATGGGACTTAAAGACTTAAATATTAAAAAAGAGTACAGATCCTTGATTGATGATGTAGTTCATGACTTTTATATTCCATTATTGCATGAAGCTGCATTATATCAGCGTGCAGTTGGCTATTTCTCTTCTTCTGCTTTATCTATGATGTCCAGAGGAATAGAAGGACTTGTCAAAAATGGCGGTAAAATCCAATTAGTTGCATCTCCTAAACTTTCCGAAGAAGACATTGAAGAAATAAAAAAAGGGTATGAAGTTCGGGAAATTTTAGAGAATGCTCTCATGAGAGAGCTGAAGGATCCGGTCAACAGTATTGAAGAAGAAAATCTTTCCTATATTGCCCGATTAGTTGCTGATAAAATATTAGATATAAGAATTGCATTTTTGTCTTCTCAAAATGATATTGCAATGTATCATGAAAAAATGGGAATTATCACAGATGCCCAAAAGGATGCAGTAGCATTTTCAGGTTCAATGAATGAGAGTGAAAATGCTTTTCGTGGAAATTATGAATCCTTCGATGCATTCTGCTCATGGACAAATGATTCAGAGCGTGTGTTTCAGAAACAGATGGCCTTTAAAGCTATCTGGGAGAATTATGAGCCTGGTATAGAAACATTGGGTTTTCCTGAGGCAGTAAAGAATAGACTTTATGAGTATAATCCAGATATTGACAAAACACATATTAGAAGTACCTATGCCCTAGAATCAAGAGAACAGGTGAAACAGAAGCTTAGGGATACTATTTATCTACCAGATGATTTTTCTACTAGATTATATCAGAAGGAGGCTATTCAAAAATGGTGTAAAAATGGATATTGTGGAATTTATGACATGGCTACGGGAACTGGGAAAACTCTTACTGCATTAGCGAGTATTGAGCAACTCTATAGAGATAATAACAAGCGTCTTGCAGTGATTATTGTCTGTCCTTATCAACATTTGGTGGAGCAATGGGTGGAGGATATTGTACGTTTTGGCATAAGACCTATTATTGGCTATTCAACTTCATCACAAAAAAAATGGAAAAAGAATCTTGAACAGGCCGTTCGGTCATTTAATTTAAAAGTGACAGATCATTTTTGCTTAGTGACAACAAATGCCTCATTTGTGACAAAGACTGTTCAAACACAGATTCAGATGCTTTCCGATGATGTTGTTTTTGTTGTTGATGAAGCTCATAATATGGGAGCGTCGAATTATAGAAGATATCTACCGATGAAGATTAAGTTTAGATTGGCTCTTTCGGCAACGATTGACAGAAATAATGATGAATCAGGAACAAATGCATTGACATCATATTTCGGAGAGAAATGTATTGAATATTCGCTTCGAGATGCAATTGATAATCAGATGCTTACTAGGTATTATTACTATCCAATACTTACATATTTTGATGCAGATGAGTTAGAAGAGTATTTGGTGCTTACAGCACAGATTGCCAATTCTATTATAAAAAAGAAAGGTAAAACGGTTCTTTCTGAATATGTAAAACAGCTACTGATTAAACGTTCCCGAATTGTTGCGGGAGCAAAAGGTAAGTTGTCGGAGTTACAAAAGCGAATGGAGCCTCATACTGAGGACAAACATATTCTTGTATATTGTGGTGCGACCACAATCAAAGATGCTGATGCAGGGGATATAGATTTTGGTACTAGGCAGATTGATCTTGTAACTGATTTACTCGGAAATAAGATGAATATGAGAGTAGGCAGATTTACATCGCAAGAATCTTCACAAGAGCGGGCTCAAATTCGCACGGCTTTTGCAGATGGTGATTTGCTCCAGGCATTGGTGGCAATAAGATGTCTGGATGAAGGAGTGAACATTCCTAGTGTAAAGAGCGCATTTATATTGGCGAGTAGCACTAATCCAAAGGAATATATTCAGAGAAGAGGTCGTGTACTGAGAAAGTTTCCTGGTAAAGATGTTGCAATAATATATGATTTTATTACATTGCCCTTTGATGTGGCCTCTATTGGAATGCAAAATTCGGAGATAGTAAGATCGTCAAAAGGATTAGTGAAGAGAGAGCTGATACGAATGCTTGATTTCGCAGAAATTGCAGAAAATCCATCCGAAACATATGATCTCATATACGATCTAAAACATGGATTTGAAATAACAGAAGAAGAGCTTAAAAATGAGGAGGTAAACAGCAATGTTATCTGATGAAATTCAGAAGATTCAGCTCAGTGAGCAAAAGTTGACACAGATGAAGAAACTCATTATTTCTGCGGAGAGGCAGAATATCAAAACCAGTGAGTATACAACTCCGGATATGGTTAAAGCGATTAGAAAAATCGTGGAAAAGAACACAGATTAAGGGAGGAAATTAACATGCTGATAAAAAGCATTACTTTGAACAATTTTCGACAGTTCAAAGGGAAGCAAACTCTAGAATTCTCTAGCGATCCTAATAAAAATGTAACAGTGCTCTTGGGAGATAATACGTTTGGCAAAACTACGATTCTTCAAGCATTTAACTGGTGTTTGTATGGATTGGCAGACTTCCCAAAAGATAGTAATCCAGATTTTCTCTTGAACCTTGAGGTTGCAAATGAACAGGCTGGAATTCAGCAAAAATTTGAAGTATGCGTGGAATTGAATTTGTTCCATAAGGATACAGAATACATTGTGATGCGTAAACAGCCATATGTGGATCGTGCTTATGGCAATTGGAATGCGCTAAATGATCAATTAACTGTATCGTATAAAGAAGAAGGCATTACTAAGCAGGTTCGTAATGGTGAGGAAAGAAACATTATTAACAGTATTTTACCACATTCACTTTCTGGATATTTCTTCTTTGATACAGAGCGTGTGTCGGACATTAGTACACGTAAAGATTTATCGGAGGCTGTCCGTGGATTGTTAGGTTTAGCCGCAGTAGGAAATGCACGTAAACATCTCGGATCCAGAACACTGAAAGGTACGGCTATAGGTCAATGGAATGCATCGTTGGATTCTGTTGGAGATGATAGAGCGAGAGAGGCTCAGGAAACAATTATAAGAGAAACGGAAAAAAAGGAGGAGCTTGAGGGTGAAATTGTAAATTCAGATAAGGAACTTGTTTCCTTAAACGCTCAAAAAGAGAAGATAGCAGAGATTCTTCGTGACAATCAAAGCACAGCTGAATTGCAGCGTCAGAAACAGGAACTTGAAAAGCAGCTTGATACAGAAAACCAGGCGCTTGAGTCTTGCAATAGATTGTTCTTAGATTTCTATAATAATGCAGCCATAATTTATTTTATGCAGCCATTGATGGATCAAGCAGAACAGTGTTTGGTTAATGCTAATGTTGATGATTGTGGTATCAGAGATATGACAGAATCCTCTATTAGAGACATCATCAAGCGTGGCAGTTGTATTTGTGGAGCGCTTATTGAGGTAGATGAAGAAGGAAAAGCTGGTAACAACGCATATATGCATATTCTTGATGAATTGAAATATTTGCCTCCTACCCATATTGGTACAGCCATCCAGAACTTTAAGCAGCTTCTGGAAAGTGACAGACGGAATAGTTCTCAATTCTATCCGACAATAGAGCAAAAGTATAAGGAGATTCAGAAATATAGGGATACTATTGCTTATCTCGAAGAGAATATTGCAAGAATTGAAGAGAGTATTTTTGGCAAAGAAAATATGAGTAGTTTTGAAGCTGATATGAATCGTATTAAAGCCGAAATTAAGCGTATGAATGACAAAAAAGAACGTTGCAATAGAGACATTGGTGCTTGTGAGAGTGCCATTGAGTCAGCACAGAAAGTCTATGATAGCTTGGTTTCCGCATCAGTACGCAATAAAAGATTAATTGCTTACATTGCGTATGCTGAGAAGATATGCTCTTGGATTGATGATACATATGCAGAAAAAGAACAGGAAATGCGTGGGCGTCTTCAAGAACGAGTAAATGATATTTTCTCTCGTATGTATCATGGTGAGCGTCGTGTTCAAATTGACAAGCAGTATCATGTTACTTTATTTGCGCAAATCAATGGAAAAGAAGTTGTTACTGGTGAATCAGAAGGCTTGAAACGAGTTAAAAACTTTGCATTTATTGCAGGATTAGTTGATCTGGCGAAGGAAAAAGCAACACTTGGTAAAACTGTAGTGGACTCTGTTTCTTGGGAAAACGAAGCTTACCCTCTGGTAATGGATGCGCCTTTCTCTAATGCAGACGAAACTCATATTAAGAATATATCTAGTGTTCTTCCGGAGGTTGCTAATCAAGTGATTATGTTTGTAATGGAAAAAGACTGGCAGTATGCAGAGTCTGTTATGGAAGTTAGAGTCGGTAAATATTGCAAGTTAAAAAAATTATCCGAATCTTGTACAGAGATTGAGAATTGAGGTGAATGAGATGTTTGATGGAGATTATACAATTTATGGAAAGCATGCAACGTACATCAAGTATTTGGTGAATGATGCAAAAGCGTTTAAAAGATATATTGATGTATATATGGTAGGAGCTACATTAGGTGTACTTTATGATAGGCGCTCAGAGCAAAGTGATTCATCAGACAGAGCACGTATTTATTCTGATGCTTTTAATACAGAACATGTAAAATGTAATGAGCTGTTTAAGGTGGTTATTTTATCTGATGCTTCAAAATCTTGGTCAGCAGAAGAAAGAATAAATATGTGTTTTCGTTATAGAGATAAAATGGATGAACACGCTGTTCCTCATATATCGAAAGGAGAGTTAGATGCGATGAAGGAAGCCTTGGTACTTTTCAATTCTTATGTTTTAGGTGGAATAGAACTATTATATGATAGCTTTTTTAGTGCAACTATTGGTATTAATGAGACGGTTGATTATGCTTATAAGTCTGTTTTTGATCAGTATACATTAATCGAAAGTAGACAAGAGGGTATGGAGATGAATCAACTTTTACGTCCAGAATATTAAATGTTAACGGAGAAAAAAATGACAGGATATCCTATTGACAAATTACAATTATCTGTTAGAGCAAAAAATGTATTGCATCGCATGAGTATTCATTCGGTCGATCAGTTAATGGCTTCATCTATTGATGTAATTGCTAATCAGCGAAATATTGGAGTAAAAACGATAGCAGAAATTAGTGAAATTTTACGAAAAGTAAATGCTGGTGAAGTAAATATTGATAGCTATAATCAATCTACAGAGACATTATTACTAGAAAAGCTTGAATTTACAGACGATCAATTAACAGAATTATCCTGTCATTCTATTAGTGAATTGAGGTTGTCTGTTAGATCTTATAACATTTTAATAAAATCAAGGATTATGACTCTTGATAAGGTTGCCGTCCTTACAGAAAATGAAATAGCAGATTTAAAAGGGATGGGAGCTAAATCCAGGACAGATATTTTAGATGCCATGACTGAATGGCTGCATAAAAATCATCTATTCCCTCAAATGTCAGATGATACGAATAATCAAGAGGTGGCATGTGAAATAAAAGAATACTATCAGGAACTTGAAAAAATGCTTGAACCGATTGGGCATATATATTGGAAGCAATTACTGCAGTATTCTGATGCAGCGAACTTTTCAGAGCGAATTCTTTATGGGGGTACAGATGTTATAAATAGTGATAATATAATTGCGCTATTGGAACTTCCAGAATTACAGCTTATATTAAAAAAATTTTTTCTAAATGTTACATCTAAAGGAATAATTAAAATTAGTGAATTTGAAGATGCAGTAAATGCGGTTGGTATAGAATTTAATAAGGATATTTTGTTGGATAAATTTTATGAAGGTACTATTTGTATGGTTAAAGGAGATTACTGTTTTGTTAATAGAAAATCTGTTTTAGAATATTTAAGCAGTATATCGAAATCGAATACATTTGATAGAGAGATTGATATTATAAATATGCGTTTATCAGGTGAAAATCTTCAATCTATTGGTGATAGATATGATTTAACACGTGAGCGAATACGCCAAATTCTGAAAAAAACTGTATCTAAATTTCCGCCTTTATATGATGATTTCTATAGTGAACCGTATTGTTACTTCGATTTCTCTAAGAACAGTTTTTGTGACGCGTTTCCCTCTTGTGGAGTAGCTGGTTATGAATATTTGTCTATAAGATACCAAAAAGGAAATATTGAGATAACTAATGATACGTTAAAGCAATATACTGGTGTCTTTGCAGAGCAACTTAGTACTTATATACAGGAAGAAGCAAACCGACAAGATAAAAAAACTGTTTCTAAAACAGAAATGATTTATCGGATACTTGTTAGTAATAGCGACAAACCGATGTCTATGGATGAATTTGAAACAGAGTATTATAGCTATATTGAGAGAAAAGGATTTTCACGGGAACGTTTAGTGCTTAACATGCGAACCGTTATGAACCATATGAGGAACGCAAAACATATTGTATTCAATAAAGAGAATTATGTTCGCTATTGTGATGCTGATGCTGAGCAAATATGGAAAAGAATAGATTTTTCTGCCTACAAGAATTTAGTGATTTCCTCAGAACTTATTTATCGTGATTACGAAGAATTAATGATGGAATTGGATATTCGGGATGGATATGAACTGTTTTGTTTAATTAAAACATCATTAGAATACTGGGATAGTACGCATTATGAAATTAATTGCCGTAGGATACCAATTATGATTATGGGAGATGGCTTAGAAGAAAGACAATCAGTTCAATTACTTAAGGAAATATCACCGGTTGGATATTCTGATTATTTTGTGGCATACGAAGAGCGGTTTGGCTCGCGAAAAGAGTCAGTACCAGGCAATTCGACTATAATTTCAGCCTTAATGCCATATTATATAGACGGACAATTTGTGATAGATGTGCCTGCAATAGATGACAGGGATGTGGAACCATTTAAAATTGAGTTGGCTAAGAAAAAATTCTGGTTCATTGATGACATTGAAAAGTTATTTTCTCAAGTGTGCATTCACTCTTCCAGGGATGCTCTTAATACTGCTGCATTTAATCGAATTGACTATTCTTTAAACGCTGGATATGCTTATAGTAATAAGTATGGTACTGTCTCAAACTATTTTGATGTTGAAGTTTTCTCTAGTGATATTGTCGATTTGTCCATTTTGGATCGTAGAATGAATAATTTATCGATCTTTGCATCATCTTTATACAAAAAGAAAAAATCTTTAGATTACATTGAAACGTCTCCTAAAGTTTTAGTATCCATGAGATATATTAAGGATCAGTATGGTATTTCTAAGGTAGATATTTATGAATTGCAAAAAGCACTTTCACCTTTTTATGAAGATGCATACTTTAATGCTCATAGCTTATGGAACGAAATATACAATATTCAAACTGTTAGAAAATTGCAAAACAATAAGTGGATGTGCACTAGTATAATGCGTCAACAAGAAATGATTTATTCTTTATCTGTAGCGGGTAATATTATATTGTCAAAAGATTATAGTTCACTGAACATAGATAAAATATGTGAATGGATAGTTTCTCAACATGAAATTATGTCCATTCACAAATTAACTTATTATTTTAATGAAAAATTTGGTTCAAATATTTCGCATTATAAGATAGCAGAAAAGTTAAAGTCAACCGAAAAATGGGAACATCTTGTTACTGATTCACTGGATGAATATATTAATTCACTCCTTGTTACTAATGATATGAATATGGATAACCTATTACAAGAAGAATTTTTTTGAGGATTCGTATATACCACACTTTTTATATGTCATATGTGCTGTTTCATAAACCAGATCAATAATTATAATATAATTGAATATTTGATTTACCTGTCAAAAGTAGGTTTTGATAATTGCTTCGTCAATTTGTATAATAAATATCAATCTATAATACTTCAAAATCCTTATAAGTAGGTCGATTTTATATGTATTTTTTACTTTGAAACGCTAATTTTCAACGTATTGACCGTTTTGTATTGTGCATATTTATGTTGCTTACAAAAATATGGACTTTTGACAGGTGAACCATATTTACAATCTTATATGATAATCGGGAGAAGTTATTAAATATTATGGTAGATACATTTTTAAGTGTCAAAATGAAGGAGAACTATGGCAAAAAAAATCAAGTCACAAATACGCAGTTCAGCAACGGAATATCTTACTTATGTTGCATAGGGGGGTGATAGCAATAACAGCTTTGAGATGCGTTATCTGTAGTTCTCGTTATATAATTCTCTCTACATCCGATTACAGTCATCCTCCGTCGGAATAAAGGGTATCTCCTCGGGACACTTTATCCGAAAGTGATTATATATGTCATTCATCCTTTTAACCAGTTCACTTGTAATCAGCGAGTCAGGATAGATAAGCGCTGCCTGACGACTGAGAACTGAAAACACCTCTGAAGGTGAATAGTCCGTTTTCAGCAAACAGCGTATAGTCAGATATTTCTTCACTTTGCGTTGTGCACTCTCTGACAGTTCCTCCACAGGTGTTCCGCCCTCTATCAGAGATTTCAATTCTATAAGGGTGTGCTCAAAGGCAGTCTTTTCTTCTGTCTGACGTGTGGCATTGAAATATATGTGGAGATATATTCTCCGGCTGAAGGTTTCCGTATCGCCTTTCTGGAAGTCCTTTTTCTGGCTGCTATACTTTCGAACCTTCTCAAAGTCGTGTTTGAGCAGGACAGAAACGCTCTCCATCCTGGTGTAACTATACTATCATTGAATCATTATATAACTGAGCATGATCTTTCAGCTTTGGATTTTATTGATATTGTCGCACATATTTGCATTCAATTAAAAAACAATATAAATAATGAAGATATCTACAAAAGAGGATATTATAGCATGATACATGATCTGCCAACATTGGTATCAAAGATTTACGACCAAGCTACCGGGAACAAAGAAACAATCAGTATATGCTTGGACATGTGGGATATCTTATATCAATGTAATATTGGGAATATCAGGGAGATCACCCGGCAAATTATGGATAAATAACAGGAGGAGTATATTTCTAAAGCTCTAAGTTTAAGTTTATAGTATGTTCAGTAAGCAAACCTTAATAGCCAAAAAGACTGAAAATTGTAACAATTGATTGCTGAAGAGCACAAGAGAAAAAAAGTCAATCAATCTGATTGGCTTTTTAAATGAATGGTATATTGTTACAATTTATGATAGAATAAAAAAATACTTTAAAAGAAAAATCATATAATAGAAGGAAATAATTCTATGGAAAAATTAATTGAACAGATAGTTAGAAATAATGATTTGCAGTTGCGTGAGGACGAAGTAGAATCAAAAGTAAAAGAATATGTAAAAAATATAAAGGATAAAAGATACGATTTTTCGAATTGCAACAAAGAAATATATACTCAAGGCAAGAAGAAAAGAGTTATCTATAGTTTTGATGACAATTCTGTAGAAGCGGTTTTGTGTAAATATTTGAAAAGGCGATTAGATTATATTTTTCGAATTAAGTATCCGAGTAGAAATAAAATAATTAATTCTTTATTTGGCACATTGCCAGTAATCAAAGATTTAAATGATTTTGTAATCATTAGGGCTGATTTTAAATGTTTTTTTGATAATGTCATATCAAAATATGTTTATACTAATTATATTGAAGAATCTTCTTTATCAAGAGCTGATAAGCAATTATTTGAGAATTATGTCAACACATTTAAATTTTGTTATGCTGGATTATGCTTATCAAATGTTATGACAGAAATTATATGTAGTGACTTTGACAAAAATTTAAGAGCAAAGTTGGATGAATATGGCGTTGTCTATTGCGAACGTTATGTAGATGACATATTGATTGTTTTGAATAGTTATATTTCACAAACGGATATTGAGAATTTAATTAATGATTCAATAAAAGAGATTTTCGGTATATGTCCGGTTGAAATAAATTTACATAAATATAAATACATTTGTAAACGTAGGATATCAGATTCTCAAGATTTTGATTTTTTGGGGTATAATTTTATTTTGAAATATGACATTGAATCAAATAAAATATCGTTTCTATTTGGCATAACAGAAAAGAAAAGGAAGAAATACTATAATAGATTTAAACAAGCATTTTATGAATATAGTATAAATCATGACATTGAACTTTTTCGTCAAAGGACAAAAATATTTTCTACGAGAGTAGTTATAACCAAAGCACTAGGAAATAATTCGTTTCAATGGGTTGCTAAGGGAGTGGTAGCAAATTATAATGAATTAAGGTATCATTTAGATTGTTTGGATAGTGAGACAGAAAAATTTTTAAGAAATACATATTTCAATCTTATAAGAGAATTAGGATTGCCAATGCCCTATTTTATAAAAGATTCGTTAAACGGTGAAAGTGCATATAACCTGTATTCATGTTTGAAAAGGAATAGAAGTACAATTTATGACAACAAAATAGGAATAAAAATGAATGATTTAGTGGCGAAAGTTAAGAAAATTAAACCTAGCTATTATTGTGGTACTAAAACTTATTTTCAGATAGTATCAGAATATTTAGAGATGCTAAAAATGGAATAACGCTATTGGTTATCCAATAGCGTTATTCCTCAGTGCAACATAACTTCTTCAAAATGAAAAAAGAAACCTTGCAATGCTAACGTGTGAAACATATGTTGGTATTGCGATATGTACGGTGTGCATTTGCAATAGACATATGAAACTTAGGTGAATGTCACCGCAATTATATTATGTACAATTATGGAGGAAAAGTCAATGGGGTTGAATAATATAAAGAGAAATAGTTTGGATTATATCTTGTCAGATTTATTACCAGTGGAGCTTTCAGAATTATATACACATAAATATTTTTATGATTATTTAATAACTAATAATAAATATATTGAACAGGCGGTTAAAAATATATTGAAAGATAAAAATAGTATTGCAACAAATAAAAAACTTTTTGAATCTCCAAAATGGAACTCAATGCCGTTAAAATATACTATAGCAAAAAGTTTAGAATCGGATAGGGAACTGAATGTAATACAACCTATTGCAATTCTTCAATTATTTCTATTTGTATCTGCCTATCAGAAGGAAATTTTAAATTATATGGAGAAGAATAGTGTATTTTCGTTGAGATACCATCGAAAAAATAATGATTTGTATTATAAGCAAAGAAATAAATCATTAACGAAATATTTTGATGAAACCTCTAAAGCAGTAGAAAAAACAGTCATACAGAAAACCGGATTGTATTTTGACATAGGACCGTTTCAGTCAATTTCGGCATTTACGAAATCTGACTTATGGTTTTCTTTAAATAGAAAATATCAATTTTTTGCTAAAACAGATTTTAAAGCGTGCTTTGATAGTATTTATACACATACATATAAATGGTTGATTGGTAAAGATGTAAATGATACAAAAGAATTTAAAAATGTAAATATATTTACAACTATTGATCGGATACTTCAAAACATAAATGCTTGTACATCAAACGGGATAATTATTGGACCGGAATTTTCCAGGATGATAGCAGAGATATTATTACAAGGTATAGATACAGCAGTGATGAATTCTTTATATGTTGAGGGATATAAAAATGATGTAGAATATGCTGTTTATAGATATGTAGATGATATTTTTATATTTTCTGAGTCAGAGCAACTTATGAATCTTATTCTAAAAAGATATGAAGAAATTTCAAGAAAATATATGTTGAGATTAAATGATAGAAAGCTAAAAAAAGAAAAAATGCCATTTGTATTAGACGTTTGGCTGAAAGAAACAAGTCATTATGTAACTCAGACAAGCAATATTATCTTTTATAATGAAGATGAAAGAAATGCATATATTGAAAAAAGGAAGAGAGAAGTAAAGCTTTCTGATCTACAGAGTGAAGTCGATATAGTAATAGAAGCACATATTTTTAAAGCAAAAATATTTAATCAGTTAAAACCTACTTTAATGACTAAATTTAATGAGTTAATATGTTCTTTTCCGCAAAAAACAAAAACTATCGTATCATATAATTTTGGTATGGTAATTAATAAAATTGAAAGAAGCAGAAATAAAGCCAGAATATTTAGTAAAAAAGTTTCATCAAAAACTTTATATTCTTTTATGGATTATATCTTTTTTGTATATTCATTTTATCCAGATTTTATTAATACACAGAAATTATTATCAGTAATTAGTTATATAAATGATGAAACAGAATTTTCTACTGAAACGGATGTATTACAAAAATTGATTACAAAATATGTTTCGATCTTTGAAAAGGCAAATATTAATGATATTGTAAATTTAATTTTACTTTGTGCTGAAAAAAACATAGAAATTCCGTATAGGCAAGAATGTAAAATTGAAGATAAAATATGTAGAGAAGATAATCCAATTATCTATGCCACTTATTTGATGTATGCACGGTATAATGAAGCATATTACCAAAAAATAATAACGAAGATAGAAAGAATAATAGGTATAAAAATAGAGGCTATAATAAAAAAAGAAACTATACTTACATACAGAGAATTTTGGTGGATAATTATTTTTAATAAATGTTCATTCATTGATTCAACTCTGCAGAGTAAGTTCGATATGATACTTACAAATAAGTTTTCAATTAGCGTTACAGATTCATCAAGTGCTGCAGATATATGTACATATTTATTAGGAGATTTTTTTGTTAATAGTAGCAGCCAATTTTTTGAGTGGGACATTTCTAAAAGGAATCTACTTAAAGAAATAACTTATAAGACTTATGAGCGAAGCTTATTTAAGAATTATAAGTTTAACTATAATTTCATGGAATTTAGTAGTTTAGACTAAAAGGTAAATGAGCTTAGTTGGAGGAAGGTCGTTCAAAGGTAAGATAAAATACATCCAGAGGAGTGAATATGCCTCATAAGGGGTTTATTCAATTAGAAAGTCTTCAACATAATGATTATACTAATTCCTTGATTAAGGAGATGAATTTATGCGAGGCAGGCACAGTAATGGCGAGAGCATATGAATTGGAAAAGTAAAGGCTAATTTATGATTATGTAGCGAAATGAGCATTATCACGCTGACTGTTACTGAACTTCTAGTGGGGGACGGGGTAACGCCATAATGTTTATTATCAAATTTTGCCAAAAAGTATAAAAGAATTAGTGAAATCCTATCTTCTAATTAGTGCCTGCTGATTAAACTAAAAACCATTGATATTACTACTTTTTTGGCATTTCAAAGCGCAATTTTTTGAACTTCAACCAGCCGCTGGGTCTTTCTATGGACCCCAAAACCGTTGGGTTAAAATGGCCGACTCGATTCCGTGGTCACAGTTTGAAGAGAGCTATTAAAATTGGAAGACTTATAAATGAAAATGATTAATGAGAAAGCAGGTGTAAGACAGATGACAGAGATACAAACAGGGGCGGAATTTGATGGTAATTATAAAAAATGGATATCAGAAGTAAGCAATCGTTTCAAAGCCAGTCAGATAAAAGCTTCTATAAAGGTAAATGATGAGATGCTTCGTTTTTACTGGGTTCTTGGGAGAGATATTGAGATGATGAAAGCGAATGCAACATGGGGCAGTCATATTTATCAAAAAATTAGTCAAGACTTAGTAGAAGAATTGCCAGAAATTAAGTCGTTTTCCCCAAGAAACTTACAGTATATGAATCAGTTTTACAGGTTGTATTCAAATGTAGAGATTACGCACCAACTTGATGCGCAAATTTTCAAAAATGAAATTACGCACCAAGTTGGTGCACAAATTAATAAAAATATAATTTTTATGATTCCTTGGGGACATCATAAAGTTATTATGGATAAGTGTAAGGATGATCAGCAGAAAGCGTTGTTCTTTGTGCAAAAGACTTTGGAAAATAGTTGGTCAAGAGCCGTATTGCTAAATTTTCTTGATACTAAACTTTTTGATAGGCAAGGTAAAGCAGTTACAAATTTTGAATTCACACTTCCACCAGCACGAAGTGACTTGGCACAGGAGATTACGAAAGACCCTTATAATTTTGATTTTATAACACTTACTCAGAATTATAACGAAAAAGAATTAAAAGATGCGTTAATGGACAATATTACAACATTTTTGTTGGAACTTGGAAGTGGCTTTGCTTTTGTGGGGCGTGAATATCGGGTTGAAATTGGCAATACAGAAAATTTTCTTGATATGCTATTTTATAATATTAAGTTGCACTGTTATGTGGTGGTCGAAGTAAAGGTTACTGCGTTTGAACCATCTTTTACGGGACAACTTGGAACATATGTAGTTGCGGTCAATCATATGTTAAAATCTGATATGGATGGGCCAACTTTAGGTTTGTTGGTTTGTAAATCCAAGGACAATGTTCAGGCGAAATATGCAATCGAGTCTAGTAGTCAGCCGCTGGGAATATCAGAATATGA
>Ga0153953_1000122_pt1 | contig 22653 bp, 15 predicted proteins | sample TSNJ037MetaG_FD_104718 | JGI IMG/M metagenome (GOLD analysis project Ga0153953, IMG submission 104718) | Attine ant fungus gardens microbial communities from New Jersey, USA - TSNJ037 MetaG | ecosystem: Host-associated > Fungi > Mycelium > Unclassified | place: USA: New Jersey, Wharton State...
CCTTCAAAAGCCTTGCCGAATTCCAGGTATTTCTTGTCAAGGGGAGACAGTTCATCTTCGCCGATGACAGATGCCAGTGCTCTGGCATCGCCTACTTTTGCATAACAGGAGAAGAGCTGATTGGCAACTGCCTGATGATCTTCCCGCGTATAGCCTTCGCCGATACCGTCTTTCATCAGTCTTGAAAGTGAAGGCAGCACATTGATGGGCGGATAAACCGCCTGACCGTGCATCTGACGGTCCAGTACGATCTGACCTTCGGTGATGTAGCCTGTCAGGTCCGGAATAGGGTGAGTAATATCATCATTTGGCATGGTCAGGATTGGGATCTGGGTTACGGAGCCGGGGATGCCTTGCACGATACCGGCTCTTTCATATACAGTAGCCAGTTCGCTATACAGATAACCCGGATATCCTTTACGGCTGGGAATCTCTCCTTTCGAAGAAGAAACCTCACGCATAGCCTCTGCAAAAGAAGTCATGTCCGTCAAGATTACCAGTATGTGCATTCCCTTTTCAAATGCCAGGTATTCAGCCGCAGTCAGAGCTACTTTAGGTGTAATCAGCCGTTCTACTACCGGGTCATTTGCAAGATTCAGATACATCACAACGTGGTCGGAAACACCACTTTCTTCGAATGTATTGCGGAAAAATTCAGCCACGTCGTATTTTACCCCCATGGCGGCAAAGACAATTGCAAATTCTTCATCGGAGTCTTCTCCAAGAGATGCCTGTTTTACGATCTGGGCAGCCAGCCTGTCATGGGGTAAACCGTTCCCTGAAAAGATAGGAAGCTTTTGACCTCGAATCAAAGTAGTCAGTCCGTCAATGGCGGAAATTCCGGTTCGGATATAGTTCCTTGGATATTCCCGGGTAACCGGATTCAAAGGAAGTCCGTTGACATTGGCTCTAACTTCAGCAGAAATCTCACCCAATTGATCGATTGGCTGTCCGATGCCATTGAAGGTACGTCCTAAGATTTCCGGGGACAGAGCTACCTCCATTGGATGCCCGGTCAACTTGGTATGTGTATTTTTCAGTGACATACCTTCATTTCCTTCAAATACCTGAATAACAGCTTTATCTTCATAAAGTTCGACGATACGGCCCAGTTTCTTTTCCTTTCCTTCTACCGTAATTTCAACAATTTCTTCAAAGGAAGCATTTTGAACACCTTCCAATACAATCAGGGGGCCGCTAATTTGTTTCAGTCCTAAATATTCTATTGACATATGATAACCTCCCTATGCATTTTTTGCCAATACTTCATTATAAAAATCATCCACTGCTTTATAGTATTCTTCGAATTTTTCCAGGTGGTCATTTGGAATATCATATTTTATTGCGATGATTCTCTCAAAAATATTACTTTCCTTTAAAATGGACATGGGCATTCCCATGGTAACCAGAACTTTTGCTTTTCTATTTAAATAAAGTATGATATCCATCATTTTAAACTGTTTTTCCATAGGAACACAGGTATCGTCTTTATGAAATGCATTTTGCTGAAGGAATCCAAGGCGGATCACTCTGGCAATTTCCAACGTCAGTTTTTGGTCGTCAGGAAGTACGTCGCTGCCGATTAATTTAACTATTTCCATAAGGCTGCTCTCCTGATTCAGAAGCGCCATAATCTGGTTGCGGTAATCTACAAAATCAGGGTCTACATGGTCTCTGTACCAGGTACCCAGGTCATTTAAGTATTCACTGTAACTGGTCAGCCAATGGATAGCGGGGAAATGACGGGCGTAAGCAAGAGACTTGTCAAGTCCCCAGAAGCACCGTACAAAACGTTTGGTGTTTTGTGTAACCGGTTCTGAGAAATCACCACCCTGGGGAGAAACCGCACCGATAATAGATACGCTGCCTTCTGTTCCGTTCAGATTCTGCATAAGCCCTGCTCTTTCATAAAAGGCAGAAAGCCTTGAGGCCAGGTAAGCCGGGAAGCCTTCTTCCGCCGGCATTTCCTCCAGACGTCCGGATAATTCACGCAGGGCTTCTGCCCAACGGGAAGTGGAGTCTGCCATAATTGCCACATCATAACCCATATCCCTGTAGTATTCCGCAAGGGTGATACCGGTGTAGATAGAAGCCTCTCGTGCAGCGACAGGCATGTTGGAGGTGTTGGCGATCAGCGTGGTTCTGTCCATCAGCGGATTGCCGCTTCTGGGGTCAACCAGTTCGGAGAATTCTTCCAAAACCTGAGTCATTTCATTTCCGCGTTCGCCACAGCCAATGTAGACAATAATATCCGCATTGGACCATTTGGCAATTTGGTGCTGAGTCATGGTTTTTCCCGTACCGAATCCGCCCGGAACGGCAGCAGTACCGCCCTTGGCAATTGGAAACAGGGTATCCAGGATACGCTGCCCGGTAATAAGGGGCTTGCTGGCTGCAAAGCGGGAAGCAGTCGGTCTTGGAATGCGAATAGGCCATTTCTGCATTAAGGATAGCTTTACTTCCGTGCCATTGAGTAATTGGACGGTTAGCAGGGGATCCAAAATGGTGTACTTGCCGTCCTTTACAACGTTTAGCACCGTACCTGATATATTGGGAGGCACCATGGATTTGTGTACAATAGCAGGAGTTTCCCGGGTTTCTGCAATTATGGTACCACAGCATACTTCTTCGCCGGGTTTTACGGTAATATGAACATCCCAAAGCTTTGAAGTATCCAGAGAATCTACATTGACACCACGCTTGATGTATTTACCGGAGGATTTTGCGATTTCACTCAATGGCCGCTGAATTCCATCGAATATATTATTTAGAATTCCGGGAGCTAATGTAACGGAAATGGCGTCACCGGCAGCTTCTACCATTTCACCTGGCTGCAGACCGGTAGTTTCTTCAAAAACCTGTATGGTGGTGATATCAGAATCCAGTCTGATGACTTCCCCGACAAGTTTTTCTTCACCTACATAAACCATCTCCGCCATTTTGAAACCGGTATTTCCTTTCAGGTATACAACGGGACCGTTGATACCATAGATGATACCCGTTTTATTCATGTGAAAAACCTCCATCAAACTTAAACTCTGCTTTTGCCTCTTCCAGTTTCGTTGCAAAAGAATTATCAATCAGTATGTGACGGTCAGGAATCACGGCTCTGGTACCCCCCATAAAAGAATATTCGGAGACCGTAAGCGTTGCCTGTGTTGCCGCACTTAAACTGGATTGTTTGGTTACATCAGCCGGATCAATATAGATAATCACCTGATCGGAACCGGCCGTATCCAAAGCTTCCTGGATTTGTCTGATCAAAAGCTGTTCATAGGCGGGAGTATCCATATATTCCTCCAGCATCGCTTTTACTTCTACAAAAAGCTTTTCTTTTAATTCATTGTGTACTTTTATAATTTTCCGTCTTATTTTTATCTGCTCTTTGGAAAGAGTCATATTGTTTGTGCGTTTCAGACTTTCGGTTTCCATTTTAATCTGCAGTGCAGCCTGACGGTCTTTTCCTGCCTTATGTTCATTTTCCAATTTGGCAAGAGCCTCTTTGTGTGTTTCGATCAGTTCCATGCTTTGTAATCTGGCTTTTTCCATAGAAGATTCTTCAAAATGTTTTAATTTTTCTTCCGTTGTCAAAATTGTCACCTTCTTTTTCGGGATTTATAGTTTTAATCCAATTGCTTCATTTACGTAAGAAGTGATAAAGTCCGGCTTACGTCCCGTTCCATGCCTGTCCGGAATGTCAATTATAAGCGGGAGCCTGCGGTTCAAAACGACTTCGTCCACAATGTCAGGGAATTCGCGGCTGAATTTTTCTGTAATTAGGATAATTCCAATGGATTTGTCCGCAATGGCTTTCTCCAACGCTGCTTTCAGTTCCGATTTCTCGTGGACTACACAGCCTTCCACACCTGCCAGTCTCATTCCGGTATAGGTATCTACATTATCACTGATCAAATACATTTTCATAGATTACAATTTACCCAAAATCATGAAGGAGATAATCAGACCATAAAGGGCAACACCTTCTGCAAGTCCTACAAAAATAAGTGATTTACCCAAAATGCTCTGGTCTTCACTGATTGCTCCGAGAGCGGCACTTGCAGCGCTGGCTACTGCAATACCGCCGCCGATACAGGAAAGGCCGGTTACCAAAGCAGCGGCGATATAGCCCATGCCTGTGGAAAGACCATCCGCGGAAGCAGCCGCTTCGGCGGCCATTGCGGTAGAATCGCCTGTAAACGCTAAAATATTGGCAAGGATCAGTGTTCCGAAGAAGAAAAAGCAATTTACAGCCAAAGATGTTTTGAAGCGGCCTCTGTTCTTTTCACCGATCAAGTATGCTCCGAAAGGAATTATAATGCTTAAAACCAGGGCTATTACTAATACGATAGAAGTTAATGCAGACATTTGAGTGATCCTCCTTAAATTTAAATTATTTTTATTATAATGTGTTCTTTCTTGCAAAAGGCTGAAATGCGCGGCCGGTTCCTTTATAAAAGCGGCTGAATAATTCATAATATTCCAGACGCAGTACCTGAATGCCTACGATCAGACCTTCCATGCCACAGACAAACAGATTGCCGACAATGATGACGATCCAATTTGGAGAAGCGCCATTTTCTGCGCCGGCCAACATGAGGACAACTTCCATCATGGCAGCATGACTGACTGCAAATGCCCCGATACGGACAAAGGAAAGCGTATTGGAAAAGTAGCTGAGCAGTATTTCAAACAGTTCGAAAAAGCTTTGAACAATAAACATTCCTTTTTCTTTCGGAAAAATGTCCGCCTTTTTCTCTACCAGTCTGGTTAATGGTTCTTTTAAAGCCATCAAAATCAATGGGACGACAAACATGATAACCATCACGATGCCCGATGGTAATTTATTGCCTGTCATAAACAGCGCAATTATGGTTACAATTGCGGCATAAAAAGCAAAACCTGCGCAGCCATTCGTATCAAACCATGCATTTTCGGTATCTTTTGCCTTGATTCCATTGATGATATGGAGGATCATAACCAGCAAATTTAAAAACATGCCAAAAGCAATCGCTATGATAAATACGGTGTTCAGTTTTCCAATGAACGGCAGGGTAGTCATGTGACTGACCGGGCGCAGCCAGAGTGCGGGTATGATATCTTCAAACCCGAAAACACTTCCGAATAGAATCCCGAAAATGGCAGAAAAGAAACCTGCGCAGCTGATGATTGCTGTCAGCGGCCATTTCTTAAAGCGGTAAAGCAGGGCTCCGCCAATCATCAGAAAGATACCCTGCCCCACATCTCCAAACATGGCGCCGAAGATAAAAGCATAAGTCAGTGCCACAAAGATGGTGGGATCGATTTCATTATAGGCAGGCAGACCATACATCTTGATATACATCTCGAAAGGTCTGAAGACCTTTGGATTCTTTAACTTGGTTGGCGGGGGAGATATGACATTGTTATGGTCATCCTCAATAATACAGTACAGATCCGGATCGTTTGAAATATCTCTTTCAAAGTTTCTGGCATCTTTTTCGGTCATCCATCCGCATAGAATATAAAATACCTGCCGGTCTTCCCTGGTGCATGCTGCCAGTTTACGAACGTCAAAGTTTGTAGAGAGAGCCGCCAGCTTTTTCTGAGACAGAAGAATCATGTCCTTTTGCCTGTTCAGTTCCGCAGTCATCTCTTCCTGATATTTTTTTATGTTGTTTTTACAATTGGCGATTCTTTCATTGAGTAAGTCAGCTGCTTCCTGCGGCGTTCCGTCATATTCATCCGGGAGACGGAACCTTTCAAAGTGCATGGAAGCATAGACGGCGTCTATTTTACTGGCATGAGTTTCGGGCACAAAATAAATGCCCCAAATATACTGTCCGTCATTATGGCATTTATAAAATACGGTATCCAGATCTTCATAAACATATTTAGCCAGCTTATCATAATAATCGACTGCAATTTTACCAAACCGGAATTTAATAAATTTAAATTGCATGATACGATGTATATTGTAGTTAAATGCCAGAAATGGTTCGATTTTTTCATAAGAGGCATTTAACGCTTCAAGCTTTTCTTCCAATTTCATGCGCTTCATTCGGATTCCGGAAATATTTTCCTCCAGCTGTCTTAGAAAATCAATGCACTTTTCTAATGATATATTAGGGGAGGCATCCAATGTGGAATCTTTAATCAGAACAGCGAATTCATTTGCTTTTTGCAGCCATTCCCTGTATGGGTTGATTTCAATGTATGGATGTAATTGTTCTACGTTTCTTAATTCCGATAAAGCATTTTCTAAGTGAATATCATATTTGGATAAATATTCATTAACCATACGGTCCAGGTCAGCTTTAGGTCCCGTAATGCTTAGAAATTTCATTTTAACTATCAAAAGTATCACCTCCTTATTTTTTATTTCTTAATATAAATTCAAGAATTTCGTCCTGTGTAAGTCCATAGCGTATACATTCCAGGACTGTGGTAAGTTTATCGATCTCATGCTCTTTCTCAAAGAGAAAAGAAATGACGGTTGCTATTGAATAAGGATTCTTCAGCGCGTTTTTTTGTTGTATGCTGCATCGGATCATATTATATGTGGAATCCAGCGTATCGGAAGAATATTCCGGGTAATGCCTCCCATAATAGGTATTTTTCACGGCCGTGTTAAATTCTTCCATTGTAGAAGCTTCTACCAGGTTCTGTATGTCTTCTTTTTTTAGACGATATTGAACCGGAATCAAATGTGCATAAATTTCAGGGAAAGGCATGTTAAAATATTTTTTTGAACGGTTGATCCAGCGCACGTTCAGCAAATCCATTTTTGTACCATAGGAATCCATAAAAATTTTTTTATCCTCTTTATGAGCCATTTTATCTTTATTCTTCCAAAACCATTTAAAATAAAACAGATCGATTGCCATTTCATAATCCCATAATGTGGGCCGGGTCAGATGAGACAGCCGGTCCAGGGCATTAAAATAGATACTGCCCTGCAAGCTGCTCATAAATTCTTCCAACGTGCGGCTTTCAGAGATCTTCTGCAAGTCAATATCCGAATGTTTTTCAAAAAAAGTTTTAAAAATGGTTAAATCCAGTGTTATATCGCGATGATCAAAAATCATTCGCATACAGCGTTTGAGTATTGCTATTTCATAACGCTGAAAATATAAATCTAATAAATTACGTTGCTGACCAGATGTAAATCGGTAAATTTTTTGAAAGTCAATGAATATGGCATTATTTAATATTTTTTCAACCTCCCCGCGATGCAGAGTTGTTTCATCAATGTCAGCAAACAATTTCTGATAACCGGGATGTCTTTTAAGATAACCAAGTGCTTCCGTTACGCTTTTCATAGTGGACAGTTCACTATAATCACTATCGGTCAATAACCGGCTTCGGATAGCACGAATCTTGGTAGTGGAACCGCTATAAGCCAACAGATTTCCCATAAGATTACTCCTTAATTAATTTGTTGAATACATTACCGGCCAACTTTTTATGGTTCATTTTATAATCTTCTTCTATAACGGTAATAATATGGTTCGTTTTTTCCTCTAATTTTGCAAGCTCGGTATGCATTTTCGCATCCAGTCTTTCTTTAAGTGCCTGCAGCTCTTTCGAAGTATTCGCGTCTACTTCTGCGTCATAAGCTTCTATATTCGCTTTTGATTGCTTTTCCAGTTCTTTCTTTTCTGCGTTTGCGCTTTCCATATATCGTGTAGCAGCAGCTTCAATTTCAGATAATCGGTTTATGACTAAATCCATAACATCCTCCTCCCACTCACTAGTACAGCATTGCATAAATATCACTAAATAAAATATTCGCTATTTACTCCATCACTGCGTTGCCGTCATGTACTAACATTATAATATCATATCATACACCTTTTTTAGAAAAATTCTATAGAAATTTTGACAAATTCCGAAAAATTTTATATTTTTTTTTGTATATTTTTATGCTATGTGATAGAATTTAGAGAAGTGATTTTGCAGGAAATATTAATAAGCACTTACTGAAAGGGCAGTAAAGCTGTCAGGAGGTTACGAGTAACCGCTGGCGAAGCGGATTACGAGTAACCGCATTGAATAAATGGGAGAAAGGATACAATGAATTATGAGATTGAGAAACATACCGGGTGCGGATGAGGCGATTGCAGAAAGTACCTATGTGATACAGCGGCCTAAGGAGTTTCGGGGAAAGTGGAAGGAAGTGTTTGGAAATAATAATCCGGTTCATATTGAAGTGGGAATGGGAAAAGGGAAATTTATTACCCAGATGGCAGTTCGGCATCCGCAGGTTAATTATATAGGAATTGAGCGCTATACCAGCGTATTGCTAAGAGCAGTACAAAAAAGAAAAGATATGGAGGAACTGCCGAACCTTTGCTATCTTTGCATAGATGCAAGAGAACTGCCGGAAATTTTTGCAGAAGGTGAAATAAGTAAAATATATCTGAACTTTTCCGACCCTTGGCCGAAAGAACGCCATGCAAGGAGGCGGCTGCCGTCGAAAGAGTTTCTGAATCGTTATGAAAAAATATTGATAAAGAATGGACTGGTAGAATTCAAGACGGATAACAGAGAGCTGTTTGAATTTGGGCTGGAACAGGCAGAAATTGCAGGGTGGCATGTAACTGCCAGTACTTATGACCTGCATCATGAGGCCAAAATGGCTGCGGGGAATGTAATGACTGAGTATGAAGAGAAGTTTTCAAAAAAGGGAAATCCGATTTATAAAATGATTATTCGCTGCCCTGACAGATGTTAATCTCACAATTAGGTGGAGGCTGCATAATGTATTATAGGAGATTTTCTATAAAGGAGAGGTTTGGATGGCGCGGAAGGTTGGTATCAAGGATAAAGTTAGCCTGATGTTATATGAGAGACCGGATTTAAATAAAAAGATTTTGCATATGAAGAAATCCTTTGATGAGGTGAATTCTTTTTTAAAGAAGGATAAAGCAAAATAATAGAAAAGCTATGAGTATGTAAAAGAGTAGAATTACGGTTCTGCTCTTTTACATACTCATAAGAAATTGCTTTCTATGATATGTAAACGCTCCGCAGGAAGCGCGCGCTGCTTTAGAGTACCGTGAATCTTACTCCGGTTTAAAATTAGCAGAGTCTTTATTTTTACGTATTTCAAGACGGTATGAGATATAACAGTTAAGGAGATATCGTAGAAATGCTACTACAGGAACCCCCAGAAGCATACCAAGGACACCGGCTACGCTGCCGCCTACCGTAATGGCAATGATGATCCAAAGTGGCTTTAAACCGGTGGAGTTTCCCAATATCTTAGGTCCCAGGATTAAACCGTCGAATTGTTGAAGTACCAGTATCATGATTGTGAATATCAGAGCTTTGAGCGGACTAACCAACAACAGAATGAGAACACCGGGGATAGCGCCGATAAAAGGTCCGAAGTAGGGAATCATATTGGTTACCCCGACAATAGTGCTGATTAAGACTGCGTAGGGCAGCTGCAATATACTCATTATGATAAAGCAGAGTATACCTATAATCAGTGAATCAATGGATTTTCCTATGAAAAATCCACCAAAGATACTATTTCCTTCTTTTAAGATGCCGATGGTTGAATTAATATGGTTGACCGGAACAAAAGCATAGATGATTCCTCTGAAAGTGTTTAACAGAGATTTTTTATCGGCCAGTATATATATGGATACCATGATTACAACCAGTAAATTTACGATCCATTGCACAATAGACATAGAAACACTGAATAGCGCAGGCACCATATTTGCCGCAAAATCTTTCAAATAATTAATAAAATCCGGCAAGGCATTATTGATAGTTGTCCGAAGTACTTCCATATCCAGATTGGGGAAATTTTCTTCAATGTTATCGAAAAATTCATATATAATATTTGCTGCTTTCGGAATATAATTAACTAATTCAATAATACTTTCTATAATTTGAGGAATAATACCAAACAAGGCAAATATAATAAAGCCCAATACAAGTAAATAAGTAATTGCAATAGATAATACTGTAAGCGGGGTATTCTTTTTTAATTTGCATACTTTTTGTAAAAATCTGCGGATCCGTTTTACAGCAGGGTTCAGAATATAAGCGATTAATGCTCCGAGAAAAAACGGCATCAATATATTTATTATTGTACGGAAAGTAGCAATTGATTCTTCCCAGGATAGAAAAAGCTTAATGATGATCGCCCCTATGAAAATAACACCTATGCTATAGACAGCGATGGTAAAATACTTGTTGTTTGCCTGAAATTTCCTGGTTTTATCGGATGATTTTATGTTTACATCTTGCTTCTTTTCGCTCATATTTACCTCACAGTTTAATTTATTTTAATTATTACATATTATAAAGGTTTTTCAGGGAGGATACAAGAGAATACTATATTTAAAAGAAGTTTATTTTTTCTAAAACATCTAAAATTAAATTGTCTAAAATTTTCTTAATTTTCTATAAAAAAGTACTTGCATTTTTTATAATGTTATAATATAATATTTTTTGCGTTACCAAAAAAAAATGCGCGATTAGCTCAGCTGGCAGAGCACCTGACTCTTAATCAGGGTGTCCAGGGTTCGAACCCCTGATCGCGCACTAAGAAAGGTCTTAGGATTGAGGCGAGGAAGCCCGATTTTAGGGCTTTTTGTTTCTTATCCAAAGCAACCTACAGTTGGTTACACTTTTATGATTAACCATAATTTAAGGCATTTTCTATTTTGTTTCGTTTCTTGGAGGTTGTACTCCTGTCAAAACAATAGTTGCCAATAGTGGTTCTTTCGTATGTTATACTGATATCTAAGGCCGGAATGTCTATGGATATCAGCCTCTTTTTTATAAAGCTTCAAAAAAGCTTTCATGACACCTGAGAAAGTGCAAGTTCTGATAAATTATTCCTTATTCTATGATACGAATGTAACATTGGTCATAAGATTTTATATGCTGTGGAATTATTTGTTGAATAGAAAGCGAACCGGAAAATTTTTCAAATGACTAGTTGAAAAAAATTGGAAGGAAGAGTGATATGTATAAATTAGTATTTAAAGCGAATAATCTTGAAAAAAAATATAGAGGAAAATATGCTTTGAAGCATCTTTCCATGCATGTCCCAGAAGGAAGCATTTATGGATTTGTAGGGGAAAACGGTGCTGGAAAGACAACGACGCTCCGGATTATAACAGGGCTTGCTTTTCAAAGTGGAGGGGAAATAGAATTACTGGGAGAAGTGGAACCGGTTAAAGTAAATATGGTAAGAAAGCATATTGGATGTATCATTGAAAATCCTTCAGTATATCCAAACATGACGGCTAGGCAGAATCTTGAGATTCAACGGGTGCAGAGAAAGATAGATGATAAAAAGATGATTCAGGAGTTGCTGTGTTTAGTTAACCTCCATGATACAGGGAAGAAAAAAGTAAAAGATTTTTCGCTGGGGATGAAGCAGAGACTGGGGCTGGCAATAGCACTTCTTGGAGATCCTAAATTCGTTATCCTGGATGAACCCACAAACGGGCTTGATCCGACAGGGATTATAGAATTGAGGGAGTTAATAAAAACAGTCAATCGTGAAAGAAACATCACGTTTTTGATTTCAAGTCATATTTTGAGTGAATTGAATCAGCTTGCGACATATTATGGATTCATACATGATGGTAAAATGATCGAAGAGATATCAGCAGAAGATTTAGATAAAAAATGTAAGAAGTATCTGCGGATTGAAACAAATGATGCCAGGCAAGCGGCAGAAGTGATTAAAGAACAGTTGTGCTATAAGGATATTGAAATATGTTCAGACAAAGAATTAAAGATATATGAATGCTCTTCAAAAAGTGAGATTGTAACCAAACTTTTATTTGAAAGTAATTTAAGCGTAACATCGGTTTCTCAGCAAAACGATGACCTGGAAAATTATTATATAAATTTGATGGGAGTGAAAAGGGATGATTAATCAAGTAAAAGCAGAATTCTTAAAATTGAAGTATTCTAATATATTCAAGGCAGTACCAGTCCTTCTTGGGGTAGGGGTGATTCTATATGTGGTTTTTAGTTTGTCAGGAGGCGGAACCCAATTGTTGGTTTCAGAAGGTGATGAAGAGGTGAACACAGCAATACAAGGGATGATAGGCTTTCTTGCATTTACTTTTGAGGATTTAAACAATCCTCAATTCGATGAAATACTGCAATCGGCGATGTCCTGCAATGTATTTCTATGGATTTTTATTCTTATCTTAGTTGTTCAGTTTTTTAATTATGATTATAATTCAGGGACAATCAAACTGCCTATAGCATATGGGATTAGCAGGATAAAGATATTTATGGCGAAATTTCTTACGATCGTGATTTATGCTGGTACTTTTTATGTATTGTTTTCAGCTTTTACCTTTCTATATACTTGTATGAATGTCAATTATTCGCCAACCAGTTCGGAAGTCTTGAGATATTTGGGTTATGTAGGAGTGAATTATCTGGTCATGATTTCATTTATACTGATTTGTTTGATTGTTAGTATATGTTTGAAAAATATTGGTGTTATTTCAACAGTTATGTGTCTGTTTACCTTAGGTAGTGCCATCTTGTATACGGGGGTTTGGCAGCAGTTCCATAGTTATCATATATTGAGATATTTTATTCAGCTTAATCCGTTATACTATTGGATGAATATGGGCACATTGCGTCTTGATTATGGGATTATGAATGAGATGGTGATTTACTTTGCCTTTGGAGTATTTATATTGCTTCCAATATCAATTGTATTGATTAGAAAGCAGGAAGTTAAATAAAGAACACCTTTAGCTCTAAATGGGTTCTTACTGTCTCGTCCAGAGCAGAGACCGCCCATTTTGAATGAATGTTTTTCAAAGCATTTTACCCAAAATTGAGTAAGAACCTCTAAATGATGTGTGATTAGTATTTTTCAGGAGATAGCTTACCTATAATTAAAAGCATTTGCCCGAATGCTTTTTTCCTCTTTAAGCGAATAAATATTCATTACTGGTACCTATTAATATAATCTTAAAATAAATTTTATTGTTAAGGTGTTAATGTAAATAATGTTTTTTATTAGGAAATATGTTTAGTCAATTTCTAGTCAAAATAGGAAAAAGCCCCGAAATATCGGGGCTGACAGCTTAAATTAATGACTCTTAATCAGGGTGTCCAGGGTTCGAACTCCTGAACGCGCAGTAAGCACTCATTTTGAAGACATATGAGCTTTGGGGTTGGTGTTTTTATTTTGTCCTGTAAAATCAAGGGTTTCCAGTCATTTGAGTGATATACTTTGAATTATAAATGCAAGTGAAGTTCTTTAAAATAGGGAAAATCTTGATTTTACTTTGAACACACTTTATTAAAAATCATGAACACAATGCTTTTTCTATCATATCTAATTTATTGGATTGTGTCCGCCTATCATAGCAGTAATTTTTGAAAGTGGTCCTTTCGTCAGAATGTCCAACCATTGTACGAATTTGCTTATTCCCGTTTCTTGTTGGGATAATCCCAAACCCTTTTATTTCTTCCGTTGTTTAAGTAAAGATAAACATAAATCGATTTCATACAAAATTTAAAACTTGAAAATTTAAATAAAAAAATTTGAACCGATGGCTGGTCTGGATGCTCTAATTAATGTAAGATGAAAAATCGGCCGATAAGTTATGAAAGGACATACTATGGAAAAAGAAGCATTTATTGAGGCGGCACGGAAATCAGAAAAAACAATGTATCATGTTGCTATGTCTATTTTGAAAAATGATGCGGATTGTGCAGATGCAGTGCAACAAGCACTTATGCTAGCATTTGAAAAGCTCCATACGCTCAAACAAGAACGTTTTTTTAAGACATGGATGATAAGAATACTGATTAACGAGTGCTATCGAATTAAGAGGTATCACAAGAAGTATCTACCATATGAAGAATATGTTCCAGATGATAGGACGTGGGAACAAGATAATTATACGGAGTTATATCTGACAATTAAGGAGTTGCCAGAAAAACAGAGAATTTTAGTGACGCTGTATTACCTAGATGGATACTCTGTGAAAGAAGTAGCAGATATTATGAAAATGAAAGAAGGAACGGTTAAAAGCCGACTATCAAAAGCCCGTCAGATGTTAAGATTACGGCTTGATGGAGAGGAGAAGGTATTATGTTAAAAAAAGAAAATTGGAGTGAAGTGGCACCAGAAATTTCAGAGGTGTTCCATGAGAGATTTGATGAAACGCTTAATAACCTTTCAGATATGCAGACAGGCAAAAATAAAAGCAAGAGCAAAGTGCGTAAATGGGTAACAGCGGTTGCATCTACGGCAGCTGCGTTGGTTTTAAGTACAGGGTTTTTGATGGCTAATCCAGTTTTAGCTGCAAAGATTCCGATTATTGGTAAGATATTTGAGCGGGTTGAAGACAAAGTAACATATTCAGGGGATTTTAAAGATAAAGCAGATGTACTAGTAGCAGTGGAAGAAGCCGAAGCAGTAAGTGCCGTTTATAGCGTTGAAGATCAAGGGGTAACATTTACCGCATCAGAGGTATATTGCGATGGTCATTCCCTTTATTTGACGGCGAAGGTTGAATCAAAGGATGGTGGTTTTACTGATATGACGGGTTATGCTAATGATGATGGTACCGAACGAGTTAAACATATGTATGCTTGGGGTGGCGGACGGACAGCACAAGGAATTACTGGCGAAAATAATGGACAAAGTCTTGAGGGAGATGTAATTGATGATAACACTTTTGTCGGAATGATGAAAATAGATTTCGATGAAGTAGTAAGCGAAGAGGGCGTGTTTGATTTGGAATTGACAATGCTTGGTTTTGATGGCGTAAATGATCAGATTGACATTGATGTGGGACACCGTTATGATGGCAGTTGGAAGCTTACTATTCCATATACAGTAGATACCCAAAATACCAAAACAATTGAAGTCAATGAAGATATCAAGGATGGTTTTAGTATTAACAAGGTATTTATTTCGCCATATCAACTTATAATGTATTCTAGTGCACCATATGAAACGCCAGAGGGCGAATACCTTTCACAAGATTTTGAATTTGGAGCATATAATCAAGATGGAGAAGAACTTCAGTGGGGGGGAGCCATTTTGGTTGGTGACCAGTGGGTGTCACGGTTTACAGTAAAGGGGTTGGATGTTTCTAAACTTCAGATATTTTTTGGCGAAGAGTTTCTTAGCATGATAAAGGCTGAAAATATTGACGATGCAAAAGAAAAAGCAATCTGGAGTACCGAAATTGATGTTAAGTAGCACAATGCTATACTGTCACAAATGCAAGCAAGAAAGCATAATAAACGTAAATGAGTTTAAGCTTTCAGTAGTCAAATGAATAGATATTTAAACTTATGGTTAATAGTACTAGACAGGGGTTAAACATACCCCTGTTTTTAGTGAGAAGCACTTTGGTATTCATCATCATGTAAAAGCAGTTGCTCTAACGTTTTTTCTTTGATATCATCAAGTATATTTCTGTTGTATAATCTCACATTATAATATGAAGTTTGAACACACTATTGAACACACTTGCATTAGATGGCATGCAAACCTCCTTTTCTTGAGATTTCTAAGTATAACTTAGGGGTTCGAACCCCTGATCGCGCACTAAGAAAGGTCTTAGGATTGAGGCGAGGATGCCCGATTTTAGGGCTTTTTGTTTGGTTTTTAGAAGAAATGAAAGTGATAGAAAATAACTTGAAATTGTTGCGGGTATCCATTAATGACAGTCGTTTATCTATTACCTTCTTTTGCTTTTGAGTCAAATCTAATTTTTGATATTCTTGTTCGGCTATAGCTTCCACTGTACAGCGGAAAAATAAATAGTGGTAATTCCGCTAAACAATAAAAGCGGTATATTCGCTATAATATAATGTGTTTTAAAGAAAGCAGGGTGAGGGCAATCATGTTTATTAGAATTAGAAATTTGAGAGAAGATAAAGATTTGACTCAGGATTTTATAGCTAAAAATGTTTTACATGTTAGTCAAAGAGTATATAGCAATTATGAATGTGGGGATGTAAATATTCCTGTAAAGATTTTAATTAAGTTGGCAGAATTTTATGAGACAAGTACGGATTATTTATTAGGCTTAACAGACGTTGAAGAACCATATCCAAAGGCGAAGAGTAAATACTAATTGTAGAACAAAATATTTTGAATATATTCAAGAAGTGAAGGAGAAGAAATGGGAGCGAGGAAATGGAAAATCATAGCTAGGAACAGTGTTATAATGCTATTGTCTATTGTGTGTATAGCGGGAAGCGTAATATATTCGAGAGGACAGGAAGCGGATACAGATATATCAGTAATAAGTTCGATTACATGTAATTATAAAAGTGGAACGGCAAATACTTCAAGAACGACAAAGTTTAATTATAGTGATTCTATGCTATTTGAAGATGCTAATGTGCTTTCTTCTGATATAGCACTTGCATCTGTCGCGTTAGCTGCGGCAGCGTACGATGAGAACTTCATTGAGAAAGTTATTGTAGGCGATAAGGGCGAAAATGATGGGATGGGATTTGATATTATCGAATCTTATAATTATGGTGCGGAAACTAATATAAATAATAATGATAGTGTTGCTTTTTCAGTAGCTAGAAAGAAATTAGATATAAATGAGGAGACATATATGATATACCTCGTACCGATTCGTGGTACACCGAAATCGTGTGAATGGTATAGTAATTTTAATTTGGGAACTAAATCAGATCATGAGGGCTTTTATACAGCAGCGAAGGAAGTAACGGATTTAATAAATAGTTTTAGTAAAGGGGATAAAGTTAATAAGAGTCATAGAATAATTTGGGTTACAGGACATAGTAGAGGGGCGGCTGTTGCAAATATAGTAGCAGGTCAATTGACCGAAAATCAAGACATCGCATCATCTGATAATATATTTGGTTATACTTTTGCATGTCCGGCTGTAAGTAGAAATGCAAATACTACATATAAAAACATATATAATTATAATAACACAGGTGATTTGATAACAGAATTACCATTAAAAGAATGGAAATATGAAAGATATGGTCAAACCCTTGAGTTAGATTTAAATGATATTGATAATGTAAAACAGAGATTTAATGCTGATATAGGCGAGACATATAAAGGGGCAACAACTACAAAATCATCAGTAGACATTTTGAAAGCAGTTGTACCAGATGTAGATAGTTATAATACAGTTGGTGCACAGATGCTTTTTAATATGGCAGCATTTGCGTTAGGAGGAAATAGTAACAGTACATTTGGCGAAGCAATGGGAAAGGCAGCAGTAGATTATCCAGAAGATGTTATGAATCTTTTGGCAAATGTTAGTGGTTTAAGTTCTCTTAGTACACTTGTGGAAGGTACATTGGAGAACTATAACGAACTTCAACGTCTTTTAGAAGAAGAGCGAGAAGAAACAAAGGGAATGACAGATGATGAATGGGAAATATGGAGAAATAATAATAGGGAGCTTATACAAGAAGTATATAATAAATTGGAGAAAGAGATTCTTAAAGCATCGGACTTAGGTCCCGCAATATCAGCAATAAAAACATCTATATCTGCAATGATTGAGATTAAAAAGTGGGAAAATTTGTTAGAAGAATTAATTATAGATACTTCAGGTAAGCCCCAAGCAGCGATTACTCATGGTCATGCTCAAGACACATATGTGCTGTGGCTTAATTCTATGTATTATGGATATAAAGGTTATTACAATAATCAATATATTACAGATATAAGCATGGAGAAGGGCATTGGCTATATTGGAGAAAGTTGTTTCTACAATTGTACAAATTTAAAAAATATTGTAATGCCAAATACGTTAAAAGTAATTGGCTATGAGGCATTACGTAATTGTTCAAGTATTTCAGAATTGGTGATTCCCAATAAGGTAGAAGATATTGGAGAAAGAGCATTTTGTAATTGTGGTGATTTAAAAAGTATGACAATTCCAATAGATGTATGTTATGTAGTGAATGAGTATGGTAGTTCATTTTATGGGTGTCGTGCAGAAAATATTATTTATACAAAAGGTCAGACAGGAATAATGCCTGACAAACAGTCAAATTCTGTATACGATGCTAGATTCGTTAGATTTTGTTTGGAATATCAGTCAAAGGATACATTAAAGAAAGTGATATTTGAAGATGGAATTAAAGGACTAGGAGATTATGCGTTTTATGAATGTGCTAAATTGGAAGAAGCAGACTTGAGTAATATAGAGACATTGGGAAAGTGCAGCTTTTTGAAATGTACTGAATTGGCGAGTATAAATCAATTATCAGGAAATGTAAAAGAAATACCAGATGGCTGTTTCGATGGCTGTAGTAGTTTGGAAAGTATTGATTTACCCAATGGCTTAGAGAGCATAGGTGTGGCAGCTTTCAATAATTGTACAGTGGCAGAAGGCAATGTAATAATACCGGATGGAGCGAAGAGTATAGGAAATAGTGCTTTTCGTGCTTGTAAGGGAATTGATAATGTGGTAATACCAGATAGCGTAGAAAGTGTAGGAGATTATGCGTTCGGGTATTGTGAAGATTTAAAGAAGATAACACTACCTATAGATCTGAATTATGTATATAACAAACAGACATATGACTATTTTTCCAGTTTTTATCAAACATCGGTAGAAGAAATTATTTATACAAAAGGGCAAACGGGAAAAATGGTGGATCGGAAAGGGGAATATATTATTTGCTCCTTAGAATATAACGCTAAAGACACATTGAAGAAAGTGATATTTGAAGAGGGTGTAAAAGGACTGGGAGATTATGCGTTTTATGAATGTGCTAAATTGGAAGAAGCAGACTTGAGCAATATAGAGACATTGGGAAAGTACAGCTTTTCGGGATGTACTGAATTGGCGAGTATAAATCAATTATCAGGAAACTTAAAAGAAATACCAGATAGATGTTTCTATCGCTGTAGTAGTTTGGAAAGTATTGATTTACCCAATAGCTTAGAGAGCATAGGTGTGGCAGCTTTCAATAATTGTACAGTGATGGAAGGCGATGTAATAATACCGGATGGAGTGAAGAGTATAGGAAATAGTGCTTTTTATGCTTGTAAGGGAATTGAAACTGTGGTAATACCAGTCAGCGTAGAAAGTGTAGGAGATTATGCGTTTCAATATTGTGAGAATTTAAAGAAGATAACACTACCTATAGATTTGAATTATGATAATAATCAGACATATTACTATCTTTCCGTTTTTTATAAAACAGCGGTAGAAGAGATTATTTATACAAAAGGGCAAACAGGAAGAATGATAGATCGGGAACTGGGATATACTGCTGAAAATATGAATTATGGCTGTTCCTTAGAATGTAATTCTCAAGACACATTAAAGAAAGTGACATTTGAAGAAGGCGTTATAGGGATAGGCGATAATGCATTTAATAGTTGTAGATATTTAGAGGAAGTGAATCTGAATAATATAGAAACAATAGGTAGGAATAGTTTTTGTAATTGTGAAAAACTGGTGAGCATAGGTGCATTTTCAAGTAATATAAAAAAGATATCGGATTATAGCTTTTATGCATGTAGAAGTCTGAAAAATGTGACATTACCTAATAAAATAGAAAGTATAGGGGACTGTGCATTTTATAATTGTGGTGTTGCACTTGGAAAAGTAGAGCTTGGAGGCGGTTTAAAGAATATCGGAGATTATGCATTTTCCGGCTGTACGAGTATGAATAGCCTTGTAATACCTGATAGTGTAGAAAGTGTGGGCAGGTTAGCATTTGCAAATTGTACAGGATTAAAGAAGATAACATTGCCTGCGGATTTGGAATATGTGTATTATGTAGAAAATATGGGCACCAACTATTATTCAAGTTTCAGAGAAACGGCTGTAGAAGAGATCATTTATACGTCTGGAAAAACAGGAATTATGCTGGATAGAACAAGTAATGCTAAGCCAGGTGAAAGATATTATACGAGTTCGTTGGAGTATAATTCAAAGGATACTTTGAAAAAGGTGACTTTCAGTGAAGGGGTGACCGGAGTAGGAGATTATGCATTTTATGGTTGTAACTATTTAGAGGAAGTGAATCTGAATAATATAGAAGCAATAGGAAGGGATAGTTTTTCTTATTGCACTTTATTAACAGGAGTAATAATACCTAAGACTACAGTAGAGATTGCTGATAGTGCTTTTAGCGGTTGGTCTGTATTGACAATATATGGGGAAAAAGATAGTAAAGCAAATACATATGCGCTAGAAAAAAATATCAATTTTATTCCTCTTAACTATCCAGTAATTACGCCAGAAGAAGCAATTGTAAATCAAGGAGATACGCAGCAATTTTCTGCAAAAGTATGCATCGGAATTAATGAGTATGTAGCAGATGTGGATTGGGTAGTCATGGATAACAAAGATTCAAAAACGATAATTTCAGAAACAGGATTGCTGGCTGTTAGTGATAATGAGAGGTCTTCGGTAATTAAAGTAAAATCTGTTTATGGAACGAATATGGCTTCTGTTACTGTAAATGTTATTGGTAAAATTGTGGATTTAATAAATGTTAATTTTGATGCTAATGGTGGAGAAGTAGAGATGCTTTCAAAAGAGGTAGCCTATGATGAAACGTATGGTGAACTGCCAATACCGATTAAGGAAGGTTATAGATTTGCAGGTTGGTATACAGAAAGTGAGGATGGAAAACAGATTAAAGAAGATAGCGTTATGACTAATTTAGAAGATCATACGTTATATGCTCGCTGGGAAGCAATTCATTATAAGTTGCTGTTTGACTTCACTGGTAGTGAAAGTTTAGAAATAGGGGAGAAAGATGTGGTCTATGATATGCCAATAGGAGAACTGCCAACTGCTGAACGCGAAGGGTACAGGTTTGTAGGTTGGTATACGGAGCGTGTCAGCGGCGAACAATATCTTGCTGAAACTATTTTCAAAGCAACAGAAAACATCACTCTTTATGCTAGATGGAAGAAGACAGAAGATGTAGTTTTAGTTAATATTGAATTTGATGCTAATGGCGGAGAAGTAGAGCCGCTTTCAAAAGAGGTAGTCTATGATGAAACGTATGGTGAACTGCCGCTACCGAATAGAAAGGGGTATGTATTCACAGGCTGGTATACAGAAGTTGAAGAAGGAGAACAGATTAAACCAGATAGCATTGTGACCAATTTAGAACACCACATACTATATGCCCGTTGGGAAGTGCTTGTCTATAAGTTGCTATTTTGCCTTAATGGTGGTGAAAGTTTAGAAGTGACGGAGAAAGAAGTCAGCTATGATATGCCAGTAGGAGAACTGCCAATTGCTGAACGTGAAGGTTACAGTTTTATAGGCTGGTATACGGGGAGTGAAGGTGGTGAACAATATCTTGCAAGTACTATTTTTAAAGCAACAGAAGATATTACTGTTTATGCCAAATGGAAGAGGACAGAAGAGGCGGTTTTATTAAATGTTGGATTTGATGCCAATGGTGGAGAAGTAGAGTTGCATTCGAAAAAGATAGTTTATGATGAAATGTATGGCGAATTGCCTATACCAGTTAGAGAGGGATATACATTTGCAGGCTGGTATACAGAAGTTGAAGAAGGAGAACAAATTAAAGCAGACAGCATTGTGGGAAACTCGGAAGACCATATGCTATATGCTCAATGGAAAGCAGAAGAGTATATACTTGGATTTGATGTACAAGGTGGAAATGAACTAGAGGAAAATCATATCGTAATAACGTATAATTTAGCGATCGGAAATCTTCCGGAATGTACAAAGACTGGTTACTTTTTTAAGGGGTGGTATTTGGATATAGAAGACGAGGAACAGCTCACTCCGGAAACAATCATTGTTATGACAGGTAACCAGACCGCATATGCCCGTTGGGAAGCAATTCATTATACGCTGCGATTTGACATTAACGGTGGTGAAGAATTAAAAATGACCGAGAAAGATGTGACCTATGGTATAACGATAGGAGAGCTGCCAGATGCAAGGCGTGAAGGCTATAAGTTCATGGGGTGGTATACGAAATGTGAGGGTGGTGAACAATATCTTACCAGAACCGTTTTTAAAGAAACAGAAAACATTACCCTCTATGCTATATGGGAGAAAACCTCTGAAACAATAGACAGGGAAATTGCTAAAAAAGTAGAAGACTTAATTGCTTTGATAGGAAATGTTGCGTATACAAAAGTGGATGAAGCGAAGATAAACGATGCCAGAAAGGAATATGACAGCCTGACGGCACAGCAACGTGGATATATCAGTAATTATATGGTACTTGAAGAAGCGGAAAGAAAATATAAGGAGTTGAAGGCATCCGCAGAAAAGGCAGAGCAGGAGAAAAAAGTAGCAGAGCAGGCGGAGATAGATAATGTGATTAATCTGATCAACCAGATTGGAGTGGTATCGGATGCGAGTGATTCAAGTAGTAAAATTGAAAAAGCTAAAGTTGCCTATAACAAATTGACGGAGAAGCAAAAAAAGCAGATCACAAATTATTCGGTATTATCGGCAGCAGAGAAAAAATATCAGGAGATAAAAAAAGAAAAAGAAGAAGCTTTAAAAATACCGCAAAGGGGTTCAGTCTACACAGTAGGAAACTTAAAGTATAAAGTAATAAAATCGGCGGCGAAAAATGGTACAGTTACTGTGATGAAAGCAACAAAGAAAACATTGAAAAGTGTTAAAATTCCTTCGTCAGTTAAGATCAAAGGATATTCCTTTAAAGTTA